>ULUO01074062.1_pt1 | contig 38383 bp, 68 predicted proteins | sample 1958611 | NCBI WGS metagenome assembly ULUO01 (sample SAMEA4835762, study PRJEB28245) | human gut metagenome | biome: gut microbiome; material: fecal sample | place: Denmark | collected 2008
TCATAAAACCGTTGACAATAGTGTCAGCGGTAGGATAAGAGCCGTAAGTAGTTTCTATTGAACCTTCAACATTTATTTTTCCAGTTTCTAAAAACCCATAATATTCATCTGTTTTAGGCACTATATATAATTGACCTAAGTCAAGATATTGATACTGACTAACTATATTCGCACCAGTTGTAAGGTAAAGTCCATATACTTTAGGTACGTATTTGTTATTTTCAAGTCTATAAATATCAATATAATATCTATCCGCTAAATTATCGTATTTAAGGTAAATCTTAAATGTAGTACCTTTAATAATATGAGTAAACGAATAAGGTACATTATCTCTAAATGCTAAATAATATAAAGTTTGAGTTGCTTGTTCTTCCATAATTATCTGCCTGCTATTTTTCTACCTAACCATCTTCCAAAACCTACTGCTGCTCCTAAACAAGCACCAATTATAGGATGGCCTGTTATACCGCCTATAAAAGTACCTTTTACAGCGTAACCGCCTATTGTTCCAAAAAAGTCAGTAGCAACAGCGGTTCCTTGGTCATTGCCTGCGTTCGATTGACTATTATTATTTGCTTTAACTGCCTTAGTTGCAGGAAACTTTATTTGTTTAACTAATACTGATGCTATACGAATTTCTTCAAAAGATATTGTAGGTTCCCATACACCTAATGTTACACCGTCTTCTGACCAAGTTAAGTTGGTAATAACCATATTATTGAACTTTACAAATTTATCACTCTCACGGGTATTTATGGTCAACCTATAAGAATTATCCTTCCATTCTTTTATTAGTAATTTAACCTGAGGAGAAGTTAATGCAACTTCTTGTCCTTTTGAATTATAATAGAAAATATTATTAGCACTGCCATATAAACTCGCTGATATAACCATAGATATTTGTGCAGGATTTCTATATGCGTGGTCAGCTATAGGTGTACCTTCCGTTGTCGGGTAAGATGTAAGAGAAGTACGCATAGTAGGTGATACATTACTTGCAGTTCTAAAATAATATGTTTTTCCGTTTTCTTTATCGGATTCAAATATAGATACTAATGCCATATAAAACCTTTATAATAAATTTATTTGACTTGACTGTAAACTTAGTGCTGTACCAAATCCGCCATTATAAGTATTACCATAATTATAGTTAGTTGTTGACGAATTATTCCAAGTATTTGCTATATTTGTTCCTTTAACACCTAATAACCAAGCACCTGCTGACTTAAAAGCATTACTAATTTCTAAAATAGCATTTAAGAAGTTAATAACAGTATCGAATGCAAATGATACACTTGGTGAACTCATAATCTCTACTACTAATTCAAGTCCTGTTGATAATGTATCTAATAATCGTGGCAATGCGTCACTTTCTGCTAATACTTTCATTATTGCAGTTTGTACCTTTATATTGAATTCTGCCCTTAATGCTTGATATTCTTGTACATTTTCGTTAAACGCTTCTAATTTTTCTGGGTCAATTTTATTTATCCCTTCAATATAGGCACCATATAATCTGCTAAATAGTTTTCTTTGTCCAGCAGTAGCGATACCTAAATCACTTACGTCCATACCAGAACCACTTAACGCTGCTTGTATTCCTTGTGCTCCTGTGGAATTAACACCAAAGGTAGCCATTATGTTTCTGGTATCTTTGTCTACAAACATTGACTGAGAAGATACAAATTGATTGCTTATCTTTGTTACTTGTGTTACTACCTTTTTTGCGACCTCTTCTACTGCTTGTGTAACTTCTATAGAGGCGTTTATAGCCGTTATTGCACCTGCTATTTTTTCTATTAGTTTAACACCAATAACAGCAAATTTACCAGTTTTAGTAGGTACCCCTGGAGTCATATCCATAGTACTTACCTGTTTCTTTAACGACTCATATTTTTTATACTCTTCAAGAGTTAATTGACCACCTTGTTCCTTGTATCTTTCAATTAACTCAATTTGACTTTTTAGTCCCTTAACGTTTTCTTCTTTGTTTAGTTCATTATAAAAAGATTGTGCAGAAGATTGCATTGATTCAGAAATCTTAGTTGCAATCTGTTTAGATGCACCCTTTAATGCCGAACTATCAACTTTTGGTATTAAAGAAAAAACATATTCTTGTAAAAAACTATTTGCCATTATCAACCTTCTGTTGTGCTAAATCCATCGCCATCTGTTCATTTCCGCATTTAACACATACTATTTCAAGTATATCCAAAACACTCTCAATATCTAAATCAAATTTTATTTCCTTATATGTCGCCAGCCCAGATGCAATTATTCCGTATAACCAGATAGGAACATTAACTGGTTCTAAATAAGAACTTTCTTCTATTTTGTTTGAAGTATATCTTGGAATGTTTTGGATTCGATAAAAACGGGCAATAATACCTCTGTTCTAAATTTTATAAATAAATCTAACAATAAAGACGGGTGTTCATCTAATTCTGGTAATCTTGCGTTACCTACATCGTCAAGTACATTAAACCACCCACTACCTTTATTCCATTTAATGTACTTAAAGCACGCTTTAATAAAATCAGCACTTGCTTTGTCGGGTCCATTATCTACATCTTTAGATAAGCCCTTTGTGTCAAATGTTACTAAATTTATATGGTCAATAGGATTTATCTTATCAAATTTGAAAGATATACCTTCATATAAATCTGTGATTTCGTGTTCCCAATATTTTTCCATAAAGAAAAATCTCCTTTGTTTATTTAATTATATTTTATATTTTATTTATATTGCATATAATTTCTGTCTTTCATCCTATCATAAGTACCTTTTCTTACAAGCCCATAAGTAACAGCACCACCGAATTCTAATACGCCTTCCTGCGACATAACTCTTAATTCTTCTCCGTCATCATTAAATATAGTATCACCTAAGTTAAGCACATCGGGATAAACAACTGAGAAAGAATATTCTGCGTCAACCCTGTCACCTAATCCTTCACTTTGCATTGTAAAAGTAGGTGCTTTTTTAATCAAGACACCATATATTTGCTGTTCAGTATATATAGGTACTACTCTTCCAAATTCGTTAAAATCATATACTTCTTGCCTTATTACTTTATACATTTTTCCGCCCATAGTATCAAGTACCATTCTAAGGGATTGTAAATCAGGCATATACTGATTATTCATTTAAGACAAGCACCTCCACATCAATATCTTTTGCTAACTGTGGTATATTTGGATTTTCAACCTTAATACATTCATTTATGGTAAATGTAAAATCATTTCTTTCCCACCATTGACCGTTTATTGTTTCTCTTGCCGACTCTACATTATTTGTTCCATAGAAGAATAATCCTGCTTTTTCTAATTCCATTAAAATAGCACTTGTTCTTAAAAGAGAAAATAATGTAAGAGCGATAGTAGGGCTGTTTTCTCCATATATAGTATATGTAACATCAATAAATCTCTGCATATATACAGCGTCATTATCGTCTACATAACTTTCGTCACCAGGCTTAAATTGTACTTTAATATAGATAAAATCATCTTTATTAGAAAACCCACTCATTCCATCGTCATATTGTTGGTTAATAATATTTTTTGCTGTGTAACCACCAACATTTTGGTAAGCAGGTCTTATATTCTTTTTATTAAATTTTGGCAAGAGTTTTCTTGTTAAACTTTGAAAGAAATCTTCATATTGTTCCCTTGTCCAAATAATTGATTTATCTAATGACATTATAATACCTTTATTTCATTATATATTTAACTCTACCACACCTTTACCAATGGGTTAATTATTTATATTAAGCATTGATAAAAGTCTGTTAGAATACAGATTTTCGGGCTTAGTCTTTATCTTCAACCACAAGTCCTCGTAATGCACTTCTCATTTGACCTGTCCAGATACCAACTGTTTTTTCAACTGCCTCGTCAGCAGTAACAGATTTATTCTTTTTCATTACATCTTTTGCCCAAGCCCTAATCGTAGAATCTGCATTTTCTTTCCATTTTGGATTCTGGTCACTTGATACAAAATATGCTTTACATTGCCGTTCCATAAATAATGCTAATTTTTGCATATATTCATCAGCGGCAACTTGGTCACCTTGCATAAGGGCTTCAAATACTTTACTGAAAAACTTTTTTTGAATTATATCTATATTATTGTCCCTAACCGGACCAAGTAAAGGTCTACCGTCAATATCTTTAGCAGCAGAACCGTGTTCAAAAAGCCATAAAATTTCGGCGTTATTTATAGATGTTTGAGGTTGAATATCTGTTTTAGATTTTTTAGAATTTTTTACTGATTTTGACTTTGAGGTTGCTTTTCGTACTTTTGAATCTTTAGGTATGCCGTATATTACTTTTTTATTGTAATTTGCAGGAACATTAAAAAATGATTTATCTACAAGTACATTTATATCTATAATATCTGCCATAATAATTTTAGGTTGATATTAACATACCGAACCACCCTCTTGCACGAGATAATTGAACTAATGCAGTACCATAACCAGTTCTATACCAGAATTCATATCCGGGATTATGCTCCATAGTTAAAGAGGTATCGTACGAATAACTGATTCCTCCAACTGTTCTTGATGTCATTACACCACCTGCAACAGAATCAGCACCTACCGATTGTGCTAACGAAGGGTCAGTTATACAAGCATAATGGGCAACCCCAAGCGAAACCGCAAATCCCCAGTCCTCTAACCAATAACTATAATTAAATTGTGCTTTACATTTATCGACAAATTCTCTAAACATAAGTTTATTATCTGGGTTGCACGCCCATTCTTTAAGTTTAGGAATATATTTACAAAATGTTTTAAGAGTGTACCTTGGCGGTTTCACTTGATCAGGAAGTCCAATTATCATATTACAAAGTCCTTACTAAAATACCTTCGTCAATTAAAGACCTAATGCCTTTAACTTCTAAATCCATAGCGGTAAGTTGTTTTTTCTCACCTTTATGAAATACTATAATGTTATCAGCGTCTGTTGACCAAGTACCATAAGTTTGTTCTATTCTGCCGTTTGCATCAACACGCGATTGACAGCTTAAATTCTTATAAACAGTAATACTTCTATCACATAAGTATGTACCGGGTATATATTTACCATTTGCCATATTATAAATTCTCCTTTGAATAATTTTTATACAGGGTGGTTTTTTACGCCACCCTGTTGATATTAGTTATTTTAGCCTTGTGCAGCGAAATCCCAGTACGAAACAGCACCAAATGTATCAGCGCTCTCATTGTACGGAAGTTGGATACGAGATACCTGACCGACAAAGTATGTGGTATAGCACGCTTTATCAATGTTAGGAGCGGTATAATAACTCTGGATAGGATAAGGAATATCCATACGGACATAATCTTTATCGAACTTATAAGCAATTATACGACCTGTGTTATGTGTGCCAATACCGTTAAGTCTTGCACGACCACGAATCTTAAGAACATAGTTATTAACACCAGCAGCAACTGCTTCGTCAATACCTATATTGTGTTTCATAATGAATTCACGCAATGTCGAGGTATATAATGCACTGAACCTGCTCGAAAGAATAGCAGCATCTTTCGTAGGAAGTAATAACGTATCAGGTAACATTTCAATGTTCTGGTTAGTGTTAGTAAGATAAAGGTTAAGAATACCGTTAATGAAACTTACGATTTCTTCATCCGTCATACCTTCGAAACCAGTCTTACTTGCATCTTTGGAACCTGCCGGAATTTCATTTACAGGAACATTAGCATTGTTGATAAAGCCATCAACACCTGCACGACCTTCATAAGCAATACGGTCACAGAACTGGTCCCAACCAGCCATAATAGCATCTTTATAAATTGCTTCAACTGCTTTTTGGAAACTAATCTTCTCGAGTTTGTCAACTTCAATAAACTTCATATCATAAGCAATTTCAAAGTTGTAAACTTCAACTGCCGTATGATTGAGTTTAGCATTAACACGAGGAATAATATTGACGTTATTACCCATAACGTTCTGGTCCTCAGTGGGCTGACCTGCCCATTCTACCGAGAAGTAATCCACGAAATCAACCATTCCACCGCCGACATCGATAGGAATATCTTGTGCGTAAGTGTAGTTGACTTTCGGTTGATATTGTTTATTGTGAAGTTTGCTAAGGGTTGTCATAACGAATGCAAAGTTTGCATCGTGAATACGTGCCTTAACAGGGTCTTTATACAACTGATGATATACAGCAGGAGCCCAATCCCTTAATTTGATACCAAGTTTTTGTTCGCCGTGAGTAGCCGCAATACTTTCCGTGCTATCTCTGAGGCTTACTTGCTGAAAAATTTGATTTGCCATCTTAGTTCCTCCTCTTAATAACGGACACGGACAACGGTTACACTACCTTCCGAAATCCCTCTAAATTCCATATTAGCACAAGCAATCGTACCACTATTAGAAGTGGTAAATGCTTTCTTGCTAAAATCATAATAAACAGCAGCACCTTCTTTAGGTTGCGTACCATCTAACCTAACTGCTACATCGCCTTGAATAACACACGCACAAGCGTCACCACCAATGAACTTAACTTCGTCTGCCGATTCAGGGAAGTACGGGTCAAGTTTAACATTAGTGCCTAAGCAAATACCAGCAACTTTGTCGTCTGCTTTCGATGCCGGAGCATATACTTGTGTTCTGTCGGTGTAAACTAAAAGTTCGCCACCCATAACACCTGTTACTGCGTTACTCGACGTATCTGTTTTAGCGATAGTGCAAGTACGAGTTTTAATATCATTGATGTTTATTTCACGGCCAAGCAATAAACGCTGATAACCGTCTTTACCAAAAATTCTTGCCATTATTTTTATTCCTCCAAATTATTTAATTCTTAGCCGCTCTATCATAACGGTCTTGGAACGATTTTTGTACATCTTCTGCTGTTACAACAGGAGCCGAATCTTTAACTGCTGCAAATTTAGAATATGCTTTCACCGAACCACTCTTCTTTTTAGGAGCAGCATCTTTTTTCATACCTTCGTCCATCTTAGGTAAGCAAGCATCTGCGTCCATTGCTTTGTTTTCTTCACTAAGTTCTAATTCTTCGTCGTCGTCTTCAATTTCTTCAACTTCAAAAGTATCATCTTCATCTTCTACCGGCGTATCTTCTTCCATAGGAACATCTTCGTCAGTTACGATTTCTTCTTCAACTTCCTCAGGTACATCTTCGTCAACAACGGGTTCTGCTTCATCAGCACCAATACCTAAATGTTCACAAATTTTAGTGAGCATATCCAAAACTTGACTCATTTTATCGTCGTCGTCATCGTGGACAGGCTCTTCTGTAACAGGTGCAGGTGCTTCTTCAGTCGAAATATCATCATCTTCTATGACATCAAGTTCTTCTTCAGGCTCTGCATCTACTACTTCGTAAACGTCCTCATCAAGCATCTTATACTTGAATTTTTTGCCATTACGGATATTCTTCATTCCGTTTTGTCCTCCTAATTTATTTAATGATTTTGCACTATCTCTAATAGTAGCACACCCTGCCCTACCACTGTCAACAAGTGCTAAGTGATTTCCTCTTATATTAGTCATCACATATCGACCTGACTGGTCTTGTATTATATCTGTATTATAACCTAACGACAATTCTCTTTTTTCACCGCTTTTAATTAACTCTTGTACTTCGGGGTCAAAAACTATTACATCGCCAACTAAACAGTTTTCTAAATTACCTGTACCCCTTCTAATATTCCTAATGGTACCTACCATTAAGTCCTTATAATTCTCCGGCGTTACATCGTCTTGTGGGTGTTCGTTACAAAATGGTTTATTCTCAAAAGAAGCAATAGCCTCAGGACTAAATACTTCTTCAGGAGTTCTATATACTTTTACAATTTTATTTGGGTCACCGTCTTGCATTATCTCACTTTCCAAATAGTCATAACTACCTGTTCTTGCAAGTATGCAGTCATAGCAAATAAGATAACCCGAATTATCTTCCCAAATACGAGGAGTTATCTTATGCCCAAATGTTAATCTGTTATCAATAATTCTCATATATTCCTTTCTATATAGTCAGGGTAAATATTAACATATAACTTGGTTGATTGTTTTTGTTCCAATGGCTATAAAAACACGCTTTAAGAAATATTTAACGGTATTTAGTTAATATCTACCCTGTTACATAAATTATTATATATAAATTAATTTTTATCTATTATTTTAATTAGTTTAGTATTGTCTTTATTTTATAGTGGAGTCAAATGCTTTACTATTAGTTATTGCTTTTTTAAGTTTATCTACACTTTCTTGACTCGGGTGTGCAGGCATAAATCCTGCTAATTCTCCAGGTAACTGCATAATTAACTTTGCCCATACTTTTAATTCTGGTATTTCTCTACATACATCTCTATATTTTGGAGAATTATTTCTTATATCTTGTTTAGTTACACCGTATTTTGCAATTTTCTGTTGTAACGCTCTATTAGCAGGTTCTACAAGTTTCTCAAGTTGTTTTACAATAGACAAATATTTAGAATAATCTTCATCTTTAATAGCAGAGTCTTTTATATTATCTATATACTTAAATAATTCTTCGACAGTATTAAATTTATTATCAGGGAATGTTTCTACCTTGCCATTCTTATGCGTTATTGTATATTTTCCATTAGAATAGTTAAATATAACCCCATTACTTCTAATACCAGACCACGCATCTTTTATAGAAGAATCTAAGCCCTTTTTTGCTCTGGCAGATTTTTCTGCTTGTTCATAACCATATAAAATCTCATCATATCTTCGACTATTACCCATAGGATAATTATCATTACGAGATTTGTAACTGTGTAAATCCATTCTATAATCACCAGGACGACCAAACGATCTGTCTCTGCTTAAAGCATCTATTGCTCTATCCCATTCTCTATTTAGTGCCTCAGCTTCTTTTTCCGCATACTGTTTATTATTAATAATAAGTTTATATTTTTTAGGGTCATTATTTCTAAGTTCCTTCCATTGATAAGAATTCCATTTATCACTCATATCTAATAATTTCTTCCATTTATTCCACCAAGCATCACCTTTTTGTGCTACTTGTTTAAGATTAGATAATAATACTTGATTTATATCTTTTATTGAGGAATCCTTAGTAAGGCTTTCATATTTTTTCTTCCACTGATTTACATTTGTAGGGTTTATGCCTTTTTGAACCATATATTCTTGTACTTCCTCTAAATAAGGCTGTGACCAACTTCTTGCTGCACCCGGTTTAGTTAATAAATCAATAGCATCTCTGAGTAAATAATAATAACCATCATCTTTTATCTTAGAATCTAAAATAGGTTCGTGGAAGTGAGGAGAAGGGTGGGAATTAACTCCTATAATATCTACTCCGTTTAGATTGTTTAATAACTTCTGCTTTGCCTGTTCTTCAGAGTTGGCTCTGACAAGTATTGATTGATATACCCCGTTGCGCTTGTATGAAATTTGAAATAAACCTATTTCACTCATACCTGGATTCCATTGAGATATAGAATCTCTCATCTCATCCGTTTTAACTGCCTTAACTTTGCTAATAGCGTCTATATGACTTTTTGCATCAACTATATAAACCCTATCGCCTTGTGTAATTTTGAATTTTTTCATTTAATACCTCTCAATTGAAATTATTTCCGTATTTTTCTATAAATTCTTTTTTATTATAAATAGCGATTCTACCGCTTTTTATTATTGCGTTTGACTTTTTAGTAGATTTATTATATTTACTATCTACTACTAACCTTTCTGCTACCTTTACTGGAAACGATATATCATCTATTCCAAATACTGGTAATTCAATACAGCGACAGTTAGGTGTTTCACCTGCATTACCCTTCATTCCGTCAAGAATAGGAGTATCATTAAAGAATACTAATACATTATTCATTAACTTATGACTTGGTCTTACCCTTGCATCTTGACTTGTACTCCACATATAACAGTTAATATCTAAACTCTTTGCTCGTACTTCTGTTAATGCAGAATTTAATTTAGCACTTTCCGTTCTGATAATGAGTTTTGCTCGTTTACCCATTTTCTCAGTAATATAGTCTTCTATATCCTGTCCACGGAATCCTTCGCCTTTAAGGTATGCTTTTTTAAGTTCTCTTTCAACATCTGCTGGTAAGTTTTTTATGAGCGACATATTCTCATTAAACTTATCCAAAAAAGGTTGATATATCTTAGTTTCTTTAATTAGGCTTGGTAATGCTTGTTTGAATAATTCTTCTTCTCGTTGTTTTTGTTTTTGTATATTTTGTTGTGCTAAGCCTATTGTTAAAGACTCAAGAATATTTGCAAAGCCTTCTCTATTCTTTTTTAGAACGTCTAAACCTAATCTGTTAATATGTTTTTTAATCCCTGTGAAATCTACCTTTAGAAGTTTATCTAATGCGTCTTCTATGGTAGAATCTTTTTTAAGGTTCAGTTGCTTAGTTAATTCTTTCTTTAAGTAATTGAAAAATTTAACCGCAGCGGTCTGATTAGGTTTTAAGCGTTTTCGTTTGCGTAAAAGAAAACTCGGTGTAAGTTTCTTTTTCATTTATCTTATAAATTATACTTTCTAAATAAACCTTGTTTCTCATCATCAGAAAGTCTATTATCGGATTGTATTTCTTTTTTCAATACACCCCATAACCCCTGGACGCTGTTATATATTTTACTATATCCATCTACGCCTTCTAACAGTTGTATAGCGTTATTTAATCTTGATAATTGACTATCATACCTATCTAAAGAAATATTATAAGCATCTGCTACTTCAACAACTCTATCTGGGTTTATCTTAACTTCTAATTTTTGTTTTGCTGTTTCAGCATCTGTAGCATAAACTACATATTTCTTGTCATTTTTCTTAATTACAAATTTCTTATCCATAACATTCACCTTAGTTGAATTATTAAATATTTGCTCCATAGCACATAAAGTAGTTGCACATACTTGACAACCTTCTTCTATAAAATTGTTACCTAAATTATTATCGTTTATTTCTTGTGCAAATTCACCAAATTCTTCGGCGATTAAGGTAAGCCATTGAGCAGGACTTAAATCTTCCTGCTCTCCGTACTTATCTTTAATGTATTTAACACAATTATCAATGTTAATTTTTAAGTCTTCTATTGTCATCATTATTTCTTACTTTTAATGTATTTATTTATTGCTTCACTTTCAGATTCCGCAAATACTTTATACTGTTTGTCTCCTACCTTTATTGTATAAGATTTACGATTTTTAATATTATTAGAATCTTTTATAGCACTATCATTCTCACCGCGTAAATATCTCTTTGTTCCTTCTTTCTCACCATATTTTGCTTTGAGTTTGTCTGATAATAAGTTATGGTCTAAAGTATCATTCGCTGATTTTAATGAGAACGATACTATACCACCGCCCGAGTAAGTAGGTTCGCCGTGATAAGTTTTATCAGTTACTTGATAATATATTGTATAACCACTACTTGATTTTGTTTGGAAAATATAATATGTAACACCTAATGCACTTTTTTCTTTTCTAATAATCTTTTCTACTTTTACAGGGTCAGCATCAGTTATATTAGAATCAGTTAAATAATTATTTAGAAAAGGATTCCATTTCTTAAGATTTTCCATCTTGAAATAAAATTTACCGTCCGAAACGTAATTTCCTTCATCCGGATTAAATACGCCTTTATCACCGCTATGAAGTGAAACAAGTTCAGGAATATATACATCACCGAAAGTTTTATCTGTATTAGATATACCATTAAATATACCGTTATATGTTTTGCCATTAAGCTTAACTTTTATACTTAAAGAATCCATCATATCACAGTCACTAACTATATTTGTTCTTGAATTTTTAGATATCTGAACCCATCTACCTTGTTTCTTTAATTGAGACGCAATCGCTTTTGCTAATTGCGGATTTGGTACATCTGCTTCTTTATGATATACACCTTTTTCATTTATAGTCCATACTTGATAACTATCACTATCTTTTATAGAATAATCATTTAATCTTGCCAATGTACTATTTCCAAAATGAACGGTTTCAGTAGCACCTGTTTTAACATTCTTAAAAGTTACATCTCTATAATTATTATTTACTCCCCTTTGAGTTTCTTTTATATCCACAACTTCTAATACTTCACCATCTTCTACTATTTTCTGTCCTATTTTTAAGTTTTTACCACTTACATAAGATACATCTTTTATAGAAGAATCTTTAGGTGATATACGATATCTACCATTTATTAAATAGAATTTATACCCTGCTTTATCTAAGTCAGTGGCAAAATCGTGTTGATTTTTAATTTCATCTTGACCTACAAAACGAGTTTTTTGTAAGCCCATAACGTTGCCAACAGGATTACCACCATATTTCTTTATGATATCTTCGGCAGTTTTCATATCCGTATCAGTTATAGAAGAATCTTTAATATTTGATGCTATTATTTTTTTAAGCATTCCTGCAGATTGATATTGATATTTTTTACAATGTTTCTCCGTATCACCAGGTCCTATTACGGAAACATAATGATAATCAGGTTGGGCAACAATAGTGTTATTATTAGATTCTTTTACCCATTTTCCGTCTTTATAATCAAATCCAAAAGACTTCAAAACTTCTATTTCACCTTGTGCAGTATTATCAGCGTCATTAAGATATTTATTTCTTACAGTTATAGTTCTATTACCATTACTGACGAAAGCAATTAAACTCGGATTGTATTGATGAATTTTGAAAACAGCACCATCAAAATCACTTCCATTATATTTATAGGAAGTCCAATCACCATCTTCTTTTATTTTTACAAAACCATTAGTTCTTATTGCGTCTTCACCATTATACTTACTAATGGAATCACTTACTGCGTTATCCTTTGCTTTTATACAGCACTTAATAACTTCTTTAACATCTACATTTTTCTTGCCGTTTTTATCTTTTGGTAATTTATTAACGTATTCTTCTAATTTATCAAAATCTATCTCTTCACCTATTCTTAATTCAAGAGAACGTTTTAATGCAAGGAAGTTTGTTAAATCAAAATCTCTTAATTTACTATGTAAAGTTTTAACGGCTTGATTATAATCATTTGCTTTAACTACATAGGTTTTTTCATCATTTACTTTAATTCTAAATTCTCTCATATATTGTTCCTCTTAATGTATGAATTCAAATACCAATACGGTTGATTTATCCCCTTTAGAAACGACTGCTGACGCTGTGCCGGTTGTTTCACCAGGTAACCATAAAATAATACTACCAGTAGGTAATTTAACTGAATTAGCGTCTGCAACATCTAAAGATGTTAATTGTGTTCCATTCCATTTAAGGCTTGTTATTGATGCCTCTCCTGTTTGCACTGCAATACCTATCCAATAATGTTCACCTTGATTAGGGTTAGTACTATTAAACTTAACCATCTTATCTAACGGTGCATAAATCTTAAATTGATTTTCATCTTGACCATTAGAAACAGTTACAACAGTTTGGTTTTTAGCACAATCTACTTTATTTGCATCTTGTGGCACATTAGCAGGGTCTAACTTATAAACTTTTACAGATGTCATAACATCTTCTACAGAATCACCTGCTATAAAATCATTTATGCCTATTCTTTGCATAAGTTGTGCTTGTTCATCTGGTACTAATATTGTAACGAATTGAGGTGTTTTTGATTTAGTCATTTTATATTCGGTGCTAAAACGAGTTAAGAATTCACCTTCGCTTCGTGTTGTTTTCATTAACTTCATATATAAGATTCTCCTTATTTATAATCTATTTAATCATTATTTCTATAATATTTCCTACATAGCTGTTCTAACTTAGCATCAAACGGGCTATTATTACTTGATTCAAATATTACGTTATTATTATGGTCTTTATATGCCGTTATAGCGTATCTTTCAGATTCTGAACCCTTATATAACCGTTCTATATAATTCCACATATCTTCGTGGAACATTAGATTTTGTGTAGTTAATATTCTAATATATAGATATGTATTATTACCTAAACGATATACAGTATCGTCATATATTTTATTTAAGTTTAGTGCAGAAGGTATATTTTCTTTGTATGAAAACGACACACCTTTTATAATAGAGCCTATATCTCTTATTACTGCCTTAACTTTAAGTACTGCTTGTCGTTGATTCTCAGCCTTAACAATAAAATTTCTATCATTTATTTTAACTCTATATTGTTTTATCATTTACGCTTTTTCCTATCAAAGAATTTATTTTTAAGTACCTTTTCTTTTACTTCTGCATAGTCATCGGTTAAATTATCTTCAGGTTGTTCTTCACCAACTTGTGGTTCATTACTACCTAAATTCATTCCGCTCAGTTCATCTTCTTCTTCACCCGACTGCTGGTCCATTTGTTTGGCTAACTCTAAATCTCTTTCTGCTAAGTTAGCACCAAATCCAGTTATAGCCGAATATTGTTTTAATTCTGCTAATCCGGTTTCTTTTGTCATTAACCCTGCTTCGGTAAGAGTATTTATAGCACCTGCTACACTATTTATAAGATTTACTTTTGCATCAGGTTCCATATCATTTATACTATTAAAATCATAGTCTAAATTTGAAGGTACTTCTAATCCTTCTACCTTAAATATTATAGGTAATAATTTATCTAATTCTACCCTTAACTCTGCTTCTTGTTTTCCAAGAATTGTTTGTGCGTAGAATACCATTTCAGTTGCATTATCGCCTAAACCATTTTTAGTTTGTCCGTAAATTAGAACCTGTGGCATTTCAGCAGCACCTGCAATAAGTTCTTGTTCGTTTTGTAATAAATCATTTAATCCATTTAATTGAAGTTCTTTTCTGTCATATTCGTCATCTTTATCAATTAAAACTAAATCATTTATGTTTCTATAATTATTTATTGCAGACAACTGGGCACCTAATTGTGCTTGTGCTCCACTGTTACCCATACTGAGTCCACTCATCATACCTCTCATACCCGAAACCTTAACAATTTCAAGTAATGATTTGCCGACAAGTGATACGGAAGACATATTCATTGTGGTATGAGCAAGAAGTGTTTGATAAATATGTTCTAACTCACTTAACCCCCAGCCCATAAGCCTATCTTCCATCATTCTTACAGTTCGTCTATTTGTATGACGAAGTACTCTGCTATGATGTACTCTTGTGAACTGTGTAGACCGTTTAGAATCGCCGTTATCTAAATAGAAGGTATAATATTTAGGTGTATTAAAATCAACGCTCTTGAAGTTAGTTACTAATTCAGTACTTGTTTCTAACCCGTACCATCTATCCGTTGTATATAATCTTATAGGGGAATGTGGTTTTATATTATTTATATTTAATGGTTTTGATAAATCTTCTTCACCATCGTCAACCATAATAAGAGAGGCAGCACCACCAAATAACCTTGCCTGCTCTCGTCCATAAATAAGTTGACTGTTTAATCTATTTAATCTTTTGTAAACATTTTCTAATTCGACTGGGTCTGTATCACATTTTATAGCAATACCGTGTGACCACATATCTTGTGCAACCCTGTCAATTATTCTTCTAAATATCCAGTTTCCGTGATATAATTCTATGATTGTCATTCTGTCGAATGTAATCATATCAGTGAAGTATTCGCCACTGTTAAGGTTTATATCACTTATACCTAATTTAAGTCGACTATTATTGAAAGACCCATCTTTAACGCTCACACCATTACTAACGGACATACCTAATGCGTCGTCCATTAACTTTGTAGCCATTTTAATGCGTTGCTCTACTGATGCTTTACTTATATCAGTTGGCATCTTAGGTGCAGCGTCACTGATGGATATTTCAATATTGTCTATTAAAGTGTTCTTTTTGAGCCTGTCCATTTATCTTCTTAATATGCGTAACCAGATACGCTTATTGTTCTTGCTCCTGCCGAAGTCATAATGACTACGATAATCGGTGTGAATTTTTTATTTTGTTTATCCTCTACAGATATTGCACTTACAGGAACTGTAAATACATAATAACCATTTAATAAAGTTGTTCCTTTATGGATTATAGAATATGTTTTTTCATTGTATTTAATAAACATATCTTCCCCGCTATAAACGGAATTAGACAGTATTAAACCATTGTTAATATATCTGTTAAGAACAGTGTTTATTGCCGTAACAACCCTTGTTTGTGCCGTTGGAGTAATACGAATTTTACTTGTTACTATATCTAATAAAGCATACGCAATATCGTTTTCTATACAAGTTACACCAAAGTCGCTGTCAATAGATGTTCCATTATATAAATTTCCGCCGAAGTTAAGTACCTTATTGCCAACTTTGTCAACGAAATTATATTTAGTAACCCACGTATCATAATGACCTTTACTATCTAAAACTGTTAACCCATTTTCGTCTGTGTAGCAATAATCTTCGATAGTATTAAATCCGTCAAGCCTTATCTGTGTTGTAAACGCCAAGAAAGATAACGCATCATCTGTTTCGACTGTGGTATCCACTAATTTAACAAATATGTTATTATTTTTAACATTTGTTAATTTTGTTTCGTTTTCTGTAGTATTTTTAACTGTTAAGCATAATCTTACAGTATATGGGGCAGAAATATCGTTGTTAAGTTCGTCTATATTTGTAGCAGTTAATGAGTTAAAAATATCTTGTGATACTGTGTAATAAATGAAATCTTGGAAAGTTCTTTTAATTGCTTGCACATCATCTGCAGTAGGTACCTTATTATCACATACCACAACAATTAACTCTTGTCCGTCGTAATTAAAGAATCTGCTCAGATTTGCAATTACATTAGTTTCTTTTAATGCATCACTAAGAGTAGCGTTTATCTTATTAAATATATCTACTGTCAATGGTGCATTATCTTTACCATCTGTTTTTTGACGAGTTAAACCATTCTCACTGTTTAACAAATAAGTACAATATCCATTAAAAGCAGTATTAGTGGTTTTATTCATAAAATATAACGCTTTCTTATAACTGCCAATAGGAGTTGTTTCTCTTACAATATTAAAATTAACATCTATAAGTTTATTGATATCTACCATTCTTTGTTCCTCCTATCAGCCGATATTAGATTCCTGAGATTCTATATTACCTGCCATAAATGTATAGGTACGCTCAGTTGCTGTTGAACCTACAGAATTTTCAGGTATTCCTTTAATAAATACTTGTGTAGCAGTAAATGCTAAGTTACCTGTATCATCTGTAACTGTTAATGTACTTTCTGCTTTGTCTGGATTTGCCCAGCACCATTTTGCAAATTCTGTAAGTACTTTAATATGCGGTGATGTTTGTTGTAATTGTATTGAAATAGTACCAGATCTATCATTACTATGAGCAACAACTACACCGCCATCAGCAGTAGAACTCATACTAAATATATCAGTATTATATGAATAACTAATCTTTTCAATTTGTTTTTGACCGCCACCTAAATTTATATAAGATTGACCGCCAAAACTTGTAAGGCCATAATATTCATTATATAATGTACCTCTTACTGACGATAACGAAAATACTTTCATTCTATATTATTCCTCCACTTGTTCTTGTTCTTGTGGCGCCATTGATTTTTCTACTGTCTTTTTCGCTTCTCTGACGCCTTTATTAAATAATCTACCTTCCTCTTCATCAATTAAACTTAAACATTTATTTAATTCACCGACGTGAGGAAATTCTTCTTTCTTTATATCCGCTAATACCATTGCTAATTGATTATATAATTCATCATTAGTTTCTTTATAATTTCGCATAAATTCGGTGATAGCGGAAGTATAACCGTCTATTGCTTCATACTCATCATTTATTAAACTTCTAATTCTTTGCTGAGTAAAAGCAATCATATCTCGAATACCAAGTTCTTTAGAATCTTTCTCGGATAATTCATCTTTTACCTTACTTGTATCTTTAACTTGTTTAGTATCAGATAACTTTTTCTCTTGCCTTATATAATCTAAGGCTTCAAAGTTAATACTGTCCTCAAGCCTAATGGGTATTCCATTTCTAATAATATATTTGCTCATTATATACCTCTTATTTTTAATTACATAACTATTTTATTAAATTTTGTTATAATTTATATTTTTAGTACCACTGCCCACCGATTCCTTTGAAATATGTTACTAAACCTCTTACGCAACCCGCCATTCCTTCGTCTAATGTTTCTTGTACATCTGTGCCTTTACGGCGTGATGATTCGGTTATTCTTAATTTAGCAATGTCGTTTTTTGTCTGTGAGCAACTGTTACATATTTTAATTTTGTTATTATAAAAACCAGATTTAACAAGTTGGAAAGATTTGTCCGTATCTGTGTCATTAAATTTGGTCATAAATACAGAATTTTTATCAACTAAGTTAAATAATCTATTTTCATAACTACAATCTAATAATAAATTTCCTCTTAATTCTTTTGCCCACTGTTCAAATTTATTTATACCTATAAATATATATTCTTTTTCGACAACATATTCGTCTCTATCAAACATTCTATTTATACCAAGTACCTTTATCGTATCCCCGTTAATAGTTGCACCATATTCCAAATATTGTGAATTATCTCTAACACTATCTGGTATTATATTTTGATAGGTAAAACTATTTGTGTATATACCCATTCGTCTACTTGTAAAGTGATATATAATCATTTGACTTATAGCATCTACAACGTCGTCGTGAACTAAAAATGGAAATTTTAATAAACTACTTATTGCTTCTGAGGTTTTATCGGATTTAACAAATCTTACCGCTCCATTTTGCATATATGTTGCTGCTATTGACAACCGTTGAGATTTGCTGTCTGTTCCGGGATTAAAAGGTGCTAAGCCTGCAAGTTGAGAAGATAAATCTTGTAATAATGCACCTCCGTTTGCTTTATCTTCAACTATCTGTATTATTGCTGGGTCTATATTTTCAAGACTTACTAATAGTTCTTTTTCTTTTATATACCCTAAATGTTCTTGCCACGCTTCGCATATTACTAATTCATTACCTCTACCATATCCTTCTGCGAACCCGTGGTAGTCGTTTATTTCTTTATCCTTTACCGGGCAGTCGTGTGAACCATAATGGAATTCTGCCATAGGTTTATAATCACGTCTAAATTCTTCTTCACTTATATAATGTATATATTGTTCTTTAACAATGTTACTTGCACTCGCTCCTGCGTCCTGTTGGTATTGAGTATTAAATTCATCTGCACCCATTTCCATTTTAGCAGTAGAATAGTCGCCAAATCTTTCAGGCCATAATTTTTCACCTTTTTTAATTATTTTAACTTTTCCACTACACGGATATATTAAAACTCTATCGTCAGTTGCTATTGCTTGTATTTCTGTATGACTATATACTCGCGATAAATCTTTATCCTCTTGTATGTAACCACTTACATCGCCTCGTGCAATTCTCTGTTCTATATGCCATATTACGCCTGTTTTCTTTGTGTTAAGTCGGGTTGGAAGTGTTTTTCTAAAAAAGTCTATACTATTTCTTAATACTTGTCCGTCTTTTCTTGCATTATCGGCAGAAGTTAAGTCATCCGCTATAATAACATCAGCACCAAAACCTGTGAAAGATGATTGACATACCGAATAAAATGTTGACCCACTGTTAAGTCTAATCATTGAAGCAGTTGAATTTTTAAGTCTATATGCACTGTCTGTGAAATAATACTTAAATTTATCACTCTCCAATAATTTTTGGCGTTTAGTATTCATTTCTGTTGACAAGCGTTCTGTATGAGATACACTTGCAACGGATATAGGTGAGTTAAGTCCTAACCAAACAGGTCCACAAATATTTAATATAGAACTTTTTGAATGACGAGGTGGCATATTCCAATCGTGGTTATGAACGTGTTCGCCATTTATAAGTTTATCTCTAACAGGACACTCCCCGTGAGATTTTTCTTTTATATAGTTATATTCGTCGTCTGTTATCCAATCTCGCCAAACATAATTCGGCAAAAAATGCTTCACAGAATACTGGAAGCACTCACATAGATATTCCATAAGCCAAATATCACTATACTGAGCCGTTTCATATGCGTCCCACATTTCACGTAAGAAAGCATATAACGACTTTTTCATTTGCCACATTTTGGCTTCTCTTAAATTTATTGTCGTTGGCATAAAAAAATTCCTTTGATTAGTTATACAAATATATTGTATAGAATCAAAGGAATCAATATATATTTTATTTTGTATTTGATAAATGTTTTTATTTATTAAAATGATAAATATTTATCTTTTTGTTCTTCTGGTACTTGTTTATTTGATACCACTAAGGTAGGAATAGTTTCTACACCTAATTTTTTAAGAGCCATTGCTCTATGAATACCTTCTTGTTGATTTGCATTCCGGTCTAACCATATAGAATTATTTATAGTTTTAGATTTACCTAATTCTTTAACTAATTTATAATAATTTTCATCTATGCGGTCTTCCATCATTTGTTTAACTGATTGTTCTTTTTGTGTTGCGCACGCTCTTAAATACCCATCGGGTGAAAGATTTTCAATTTTTGCTTCATACCCATTTACTGATACAGGTGCACCAGCCAATGCCGCTTTATACGCTTTTGAATAACTTGAGCCGTCAGTTATATCAAATGTATAATCACTGCCATCGTTTGCTTTAACAATGTTTGAACCACGTTTTGCAATATCTTTATTTATCTGCTCCCATAACTTATTACCTTGTTCAGTTGCAGATTCTAAAGTATTAGGTTTATTAGCAATAAGTTCTTGAAGTTCCTTGCTTGGACCTTCTTCTGATTTAACAGATTCGGTTTCTTCCGGTGCTTCTTCTGGTTTACCATTTTCAAGGATATCCAAAAATGCTTCTTCAAACCTATCTTCGTCACCAATAGTATCTAAAAGTGAATCCGCACCTAAATCATCCCCTAATGTATCCGGATAATGCTTATCTAAATAAGCCGCAATCTTATCACTCAATGCGTATGCTTTTTCTTTATCTTTTCCATTATTTGAATTAGATAATTCACGAACTCTGCTATTCGCTGACGCTAACTTACCTAAGTCTTTATGTAGATTAGGATATTTTTTAACTAAATCGGAACTTATAGTGTTACCGAGTTCACTTTTAACAGCACCTGAATTATTTTTTGGTTGTTTAGTTTCTTGCTTAGGCGTTTCAGTTTTGGGTTTAGCACTTGTCTCAGATTTAGCAACTATTTTGTTTGCTTCTTCCTGTGTGAGATTTCTCCATTTGTCTGAATTGTAACCCATTTCCTTTAACTTTTTGTAAGTCATAGGAGATAACCTATCATCTTCTATAGGTTCACTGTCTTTCAAAAAAGTCTGTAATTTAGCAACAGCAGAATAAGTATCTTTTGCTTTTATTACATATTGTTTATTACCTCTGGTTATCTTATAAGTTTTCATTGCCCTTCCCTTTGTCGTAATGTATTTGAAAGTCTATCAAGTCGACCATTTTCATCATTTATACTATTTAATATAGTTGCGAGTTCTTTTACTTCGTGATTTAATGCTAAATACATCTGGTGTGCTTGATTTTGTGCGTCTATATCTTGTACATCAGTTGAATATGTATTTAGTACTGAATCTACTTGTTCAGCGAGTTTTATAAGATGTTCACAATTTCTTTTTATATCCTCGCCGAAGTTAGTATATGTTTCTACTCTGCTTGTATATGATATCATAGTATTTCCTTTTTTACAAAATTATTATATAAAGATTATTATAAATTAAATTTTAACGCCGCTTTCGCGTAAAGATTCCTTTATAGCACAGCCGTTTAATACCTTGAATATAAATATATCATAGCACTCTAACTCACCGTTTATAGGCCGAGTTATGACGTCCTCTGGGTATGAACCAACGGTAAAAAACCAGTCGTGAAGTTTAGAATTAGATATAGGTTTATTATCTGCTTTTAATCTAATCTGTTTAACTTCCTTCCACCCATTTGTCATTTCTGTTATCCAGTGATTTACAGATTGACTTTTAGGATTTTTATATATCTTATCAAAATGGTTTATAAACTGTCTACCCAAAGAATTACATTTGTCTATGGCGTCGGATTGTGTAAACGACATATCTAATAATTTTTTTCTTGCTTCACTAAAACTATTAGCGTCGATAAGATATTCTTTATTATTATGTATTATAGTAAATTTCATTTCTTTTTCTTGTCTTTTCTGTACGCAGAAGTCGACCTTAATTCTCTGTCAAATCTGTCATACGCCCTTGCACAAGGGAATTCTTCTTCACCTTTACAATATGCACAGAAATCATATTCTCCGCAAGTATCGTGTCCTGCTTTTTGGCTCATTTCCCATTTGTGGGCGTCTAATTTTGCTTGTCTGTCTGCTAATTTCATTTTATTTGTTCTCCTGTATAAATTTATATATTTCTTTTTCCATTGCTTCTTTACAGAAGTCATAATGGAAATATTCTTTTATCATTATGCCGTCTTGCCAATGCTGTGCCCCTACAACTATTCCTTTATCTAATTTCTTAAATACAGGCGTTATAACGACTGACTTATTTAACATTGTAGATAAATAAGTAGATAAGTTTTTGCACACTTGTACATATGAATTTATCGCTTCACACAGCGTACAATTATTATCTACCATAAATTCTTGTAAGTATAAAGATTTCATAGTTCAATTTATTCTTCGCCTTCTTCCAACGTTTCAATTACGCCGTCAATAGCAAAATATGCTTTCTCTATTGAATGTCCTGCTAACTCGTTATTCACATCTTCAGCAATTGCAGTTTTTACCATTTTTAACAGTTGAATCATTTCTTGTCTTGTCATTTTCTTAACTCCTTATAAATTGTAATCTTGTACCCAGTCATTTTCAAAGTCAAAAAATCTTACATAGCATTCAAGTTTACCTTTGCCCTTATACTTCTTTTTGAACGTCTTAACAGCCTTAAATGCTTCTGCTTTTGTTGTGTAGTCTTCATCTAACAATAGGTTATTGTCGTCTTCCCACACAACTGCCTCGTACATAGTTTTTACTTCATCGAACCAATTGATTTTCATTTTCTTAACTCCTTTGTGGGGATATACCGCCCCACTCGGTTGTTGTTTTATTTATGCGTTTTGTAAATTATATCTTGTGTATAGTTCGCTGTTTGGATGTTGTACTTTTAATATTTTTGCTATCTCTTTATATGCTTCGTATAATTTGTTTCTTGCTTCTCTTATTCCTGTAATTTCCGCTAATTTGTTATCAACCTTATCGTCAATTTCGTATATCGTATCGTTTATAACTTTCAGTGTATCACCTATTTGGTATTCCTTAAATTGTGGTTCCTCTTCTATCCAAATATTGACCGTTTCGCCTGTTGCAAGGTTGATTTCTAATCTATCTTCTAAATCACTTATCCAAGCGTTTACACCTTCACAAGTGCTGTAATATATATCATAACCGGCTATATCACTTTTCTTTTCGTCTTTAATGTAATCTGTCGGAAAAAGTTTATCTGCCTCTACCCACGCTTGTTCCTTGCTGTTTACTTTCATTTTTAACTCCTTAGGGTTTTGCCCTTTTGTTTATTTACAATTATATTATATATTATTTTTTTAATTTTGTAAACTATTTTAAGGGGTTAATTATAAAATTTATTTGAAAATTCTGATAAATTTTTTGAAACATAAAGTAAAAGAGGTCGTAGTTTTTCAGCAAGCCGTAATTTTTCTTCACCTTTTGCTTTTTTATACGCCTCTAATGTATCCTTAGTAACTGTTAATATGTGAATAATATAATCTACTGTCATTATGTCTCTTCCTCATATATTATTTTATATATTTGAGTTCCTTTATATATTTCAGGTATTACGGTTAATATTCGATAACCCATTTGAGCAAAATGATTGAGAACACCTATAAGATATTCTTCTGTTGTGTCGTGATAATTATACTTTTTCATTTTCTTCTCCTATCAGAATATACTATTAAATATATATCACTTAAACTATTCCAAGTTACAAGATCAATATTAAAATTACTCTTATAATAAGTATATTCTACCTTAAATGTTATGCGAGGAATATATGCGTATCTTTGTCCAGGACGAACAGTAAAGAATAATGATACTTTATCCCTTTCGCCACCGGTGATATACAGATCTTTATATTTAACAACTTCTATATTAGGTATTCTGTTATTTATAACTGTTGTTATGTTGTTTAAGTAATATGTAGGTTTTACAACTACTCCAAATTCTATTTCATTTGATAAATCTGATTTTAATATTTCACAAAATACTTTTGTTACTTTGCCGATAGGACAGGTTTCACAAGTCTTCTGTTCCTCGCATAAATCTTTTAATTGTCTTAATGTAAATTCTTCTAATTTCTTTTTCATTTTTCACTCGCCGAAAAGATACCGAACAGCAAATAAAATATACTTACCATAGTACATATTATACCACACCCGAACGATATGGCCTCATTTAGTAAAGCACCTGTTACCGTTAATATAAAACCAAGAGAGTATAATATGTATATAACAATATATAACATACCTATATTAGATAAATTATTCATCAGTCGACACCTAATTCGTATGCACTTGCAACAGCGTTATTTAATATCGAATTTGCATAATTTACATCTTCTTGTAACTGTGATATTCTATTCTTAATAAAATTTTCTTTTATTTGATTAAAATTATCTTTGTCTGTTGTCCAGTTATAAGTTCCTTCTTTATCTTTATCTAACGCTATATTCCAATCCGTCGCATACTTTTGTTCGTATGTTAGTCTGTCATAATCTAAGAAATACATAGTATCATTTTCAGACATAACAGGAATTTCTACTGTGAAAAATTTATCTAAATAATCTATTGCGTAAATTGTTTTCATTACTATCTCCTAAAAATCCCATTATGGTTTATCCTTAAACTCTATATCATATCTTTTTCTAAGATATTTTACTGTCGGCATAAAAAAGAATCTTGGCACGTTTATGTTAGGAATATTTGTTTTTGCCCATTCAACAATGTCGTCTGGCAATGACATAGACAGCATACAATATGTTATAATTTTATTTAGCATATCAGCAGTTGTCTTATCGTTAGCAAACTCTTTGTTCACATTCATATCAATTTTGTTTGGAATCCACGACTGTGCAAACGATAACTTATCTTGTAATTTTTTGATTTTCTTTGCCGACAAGCGAGCAATCATAGAGAGTCCTAAATCTTCAAAGTCGTTTTCAACAAACCACCTTTCTATAATTTCTGCTTCCTGGACCGGGTCGGTTGTGTTTCCATATTGTATCAATAATTCTTTAAGCGTCATTTTCTGTACTCCTTATACTGTCCTATTATCAACTATATTATATAAGTTAATTATTCTTTTCCATTCTTCATTTATTATACAATACCCATCGAACTTAGTATTTTCAAAATCAGTATCGTTAGTTATAAGATAATAACAGGTGCCGTTAATATCCATTGCTTTGGGTTTTCCTATATAAGATACTCCAAGATTATATGAATTTGTAAATCTCTTAAAATCTTCTATTGTACCTAAACACGCTACTTTTCTTGTTATAATCATTCTTTTATCCTCCCGTCTTCTAATGCATCTCTGTATTGAAATCTGAGTCGTCTTCTTAATATTTCAGCACTGTCTAATTCGTCAAGTCCTGTTTCTTCCATTACTTCTTTGATAAGTTTATTTATTTTCATTACGCTCGCCTGATAAGGGTGAAGTCGGTTATAATAATTGTGAGCACAAATCTTAACATCTTTTAGTACAGCGTTATATTTATATTTGTGAGTAAATCCATTAAAGTCATCATTCAATACATCTCTCTGCATAATTATTATCCCCTTAATAATTTGTACCGAAGTTTTTATTTAGATATTCTTTATTTTGTTTATTCCAGCATTTAGTGCAATTTTTACACCCGCCGCACATTTTATAATTTCGTGCTTGTGGTAAAGATAATCTACTATCCATTTCGCACATAAATACGCCATCGGTTATTTGTGCCTTCAAATCTTTATTAGAAGTGACTTTATTATACAGGTTATAATAAATATTATCCATAAGATTATTCCAGTAATAAAACGCTTCTCCGTCTTCAATGTAAATACAATAGTTACCACTTACAGGTCTACCGTGTAGTGCTTTTGCGTCGCGGAAAAAGTTTTCTCTTATCGCATTTGAAATACAGACTTTATTTAGTTTAGTTTTATCGTCACTTCTTCTTACAATTTTGATAACTGTTTTATCTTTATTGCGTAACAATGCAGAAGTACCAGGTATATCAGAATCTAATACTTTATTAGGCACATCTTCATAATTCCCATTTTCTTTTGCTATTGCGATTTTCTTAAAAAATGATTGTAAAACTTCTGGATATTTCTTAGGGTCGATTTCGGTTTTACCGTTTTTCATAAAATTAAATACTATATCCTCTTCCCCTTTGTCTTTAAGCCATTTCAAAAGATTTTCAGTATCAGTATCTGACATAGGGATTCTGGAATAACTGTATTTAAGTTCATTAAAATTTTTGTCTGATGGAATTTTAGTTAATACAAGAACATTGTTCTCACGCTTTAGAATGTTATAAAACATTACGCTTACCTCACTTTTATTTAGTTTATTTTATTATATACAATTTCGTATATCCTTTACAATAAATTATACTATATTTTATAGTAATTTTGTAAAAGAAAAAACAGCCAATATTTCTACTGACTGTTTTTCCCGGAGTTAAATCAATGAACGATTATGATATGGAGCTGATAGTTGGAGCTGATAGTTGGAGTCGAACCAACAACCTATTGATTACAAATCAATTGCTCTGCCATTGAGCCATACCAGCAAGGTAGGTTTGATATGAGATATTTAACGCGTATCTTTCTCTCATTACTGTTTTACAGCGGTAACAGCAAACCTACAAAACGAATACCTGGTGGACCTTCTTGGACTCGAACCAAGGACCATTCGGTTATGAGCCGAACGCACTAACCAACTGTGCTAAAGGTCCAAATATTTTTATTTTGGTCGGGGTGAGAAGATTTGAACTTCCGGCCTAATGGTCCCAAACCATTCGCGCTCCCAAACTGCGCCACGCCCCGATAAAGTAGGGCTAAATTTACTTCGGACACGATATTTCCCTCGTTCGTTTTCTAAGTAGCCCTGTTAAAAATTTTGTAGTAGAACCGCTTCCAAACTACTACCATACTCTTGTACTTTGAGTATCTTGTTACAATTAACTTACCGCGAATTAGTTAGTAACCCTTGCTTTATTTCAGCACACGCGATTTTTTATCCATAGGGTGACAATTTGTCGTGCCACCGTGGTGCGAAAGGTGGGACTTGAACCCACACGAATTTTACTTCTCAAGATTTTAAGTCTTGTGTGTCTGCCTATTTCACCACTCTCGCATAATTATTTCTTCTTTTGTGTTTTATTTTGGCTAAACCAAATTTCTTTTGCATTTTCAGGCAATTCGTCTTTTTCTGCTGATTCAATTGTAAATGTACATTTAGAAGTTTTTAGTGCTTCTTTGATTTCTTTTATCTTTTGTTTATCTGTTACAATAACCGGTTTATCGTCTATCATTTGTTTTTTAATTAAACGCAATGGTGGGCAGGTGTTTATGGTCTTTTACCACTGCGTTTATCTTGTGTATCTTTTATCATTGTTTTAGGACATCCCAGTACAAAATCAACCTTGGAGTTTAGTTATGATTGCATTATGTTTAACTTGGTTTTACCTGCCCGACCATTGTTGGCTATTTTATTTTGAAAGTTCCTTTACAATTTATTATACTATAATTAGTGCTTATTTTGTAAATTTGATTTTTGAATTTCTTTGAGTTTTGAGTTATAATACCAAATTCTCTTAGAAAGTCGTACTTTTTCCATTTGATTAGTAGTATTTCTGAATTCGTTTTTTAATTCAGTAATTTTATTATAAAGGTTTTCTTGAGTATTTATAGATTTAGAGCGTTTAATTTTACGCACCGTTGATGTAATAGGTTTACCGTACTTAATTGCTTCTAATTCTTTTTGAGTCGTTGTATAACTCTTTTCTGCATTATATATTTGAGTTGAATATCTGTTTATAAGTTCAGATATTGATTTTCTTTGTTGTACAAGTTGTTCTTTCTCTTTTCTTAAATTATTTAATTTTGTTCTTTGTGAGTTTAATTTATTCGAAAGTTTATTTATTGTTTCTACTCTCCTCTTTTCTTCGCCGTTGATTTTATCGTCGAGTGTTTGCTTTAATGCAAATAATTCACACCCTTCACCACGGCAAATTCCAGATGAAAGTTTAAGGCATTGTTGACAATTTAATTTAATTGAATTAAATACTACTTGTTCTTGTTGATTCGTAAGTTCCATAATATGCTCCTTTTAAGGTTTATGTACATTACTATATTACTTACGATTATGCGATTTTTGTAAATAATTTCTTAAAGAATTCTAATATCGCGTCAAAAAAGCCGTATTCTTTTATTGCTGATTGTATAACTTCTACTCCGCCGTGAGTTAAAAAGTATATACTTAATAATAATGTTATTATAAACGCTATTATAAATAAAGTTGTAAATAACCCTTTTACTATTTTCAACGTTGTAACCCCCTTTCTATAGATTTTTTATCTATGCCGATTAAAGGGCATACTTTATATAATTCAGTTAAATCAAATTTAATAGCGTTATTTACAATACAAATAACTGATGGAGTCATTGTATCATCTAAGTGATATCTATAAAATTGACAATTTTCACACCTTTTTGGTTTTTCCGATTTATTGCATAATAAGGACTTCATTGTCTGTTTCTTTCGCCTCGTAAATTAAATATATTATTATTGTATATTTTGTAGACGATTTTAATTAAAATTATTTTCCTTATTACGATTTCGTAATAAGAGGTTATTACGATTTCGTAATAAGATTGTGGTTTTTGTAAATTTTGGTTATTACGATTTCGTAATAAGTGTCTATTGATTTTAAGTTTTAGGTTATTACGATTTCGTAATACATATATAAAAATTTACCATACATATTACTTTTTCCAATTAACCCATTTATCGCTAAATTCATAGATTGACTTAGACTTAGTCAACTTACCACTTTGTATTTTAACAATGAATCCGTGTTCGATTAGACTGTTAAGGTCTTTTTGAAATCGGCCGTCAGCAGTATTAGGATAAATATGATATAAATCGTGCCAAACTGATTTATTAAAAGTAAACCTAATTGATTTATTTATATTTTGATTTGTTAATTTTTCATATTCGGTTATTAGTGCATCAGTTTTCTTTTCTGTATAGTATCTTGCTTTCATATATAAATATAGCCGCATTCCTGTCGCCGTTAAATCTTGAAAGGCTGGAGAAAGCAGCATAGAATTATAAATATTCGCTGATGTATCTTTTTGTGTATAACCTGAAATTATGGGTAAAAATTTAGAATTTGATTCAAACGCTTTCGGCGAGAATTTTGACCGTTTAGTCATTATCGTATTTTCCTTTTAATTTATTTGAAGTATATTTTAATTAGTAATTCTTTCCCCAGGAAAATACAAGTAGGTACTCAAAAACAGTTGCAATCTGCTGTCCTAATTAAAATATATGTTCAACTATATTATATTGTTTACCTAACTTTCTTATATCTAACCCCGTTAATAATAAGAATTTCGGGTAATTTTTCATCTACCTCTGAACCGACGGAAGGATAATTAGCGGCTTCTGCCACCGTAACCCATTTCTTCCACGTATTGCATTTACTGCAATAAAGACCTATTCTTTTTAATACGCCATCTTCGTCGGTAAAGTTCTTAATATAGAAAGTATTATTATTGCATTTACTGCACTGGTAATTTTTCTCCATCTTCTAAATCCTCTGTTCGCCATAAGAGAATTCTTGCTTTTAATCATCTTTCGTAATCTCTCATTGCTAATAACTGTCGGTACATATAATACCGCATATCTTTATCTAAACTTTCATATTTTGCCGTCTGCATAAAATTTTCTAATTTAGATATTTTTTCCTGTAACTGTAACAATTCTTCTTTAACTCTTTGAAATGCTGACATATATAATATATATAATATATAGTATTAAATACTAACAATATAAATATGGTTACAGTCGAATTTAGACTTGTCTTGTGTTATATTGTAACCCATATCCTTAATCGCTTTACAGAGTTTATTTTCGTCGCAACAAGTAATATCAATATAAATATCTACGCTGTCCGCCGTTAATAGGTTTTTCTCTAAATTATGCAATAATGTTAATTCTTTAATATTGAAATCTCTTAATTTATTCTTCTCTAACATCTATGAATATCTCTCCTTTATGTTCTTTTATATAGGAATCAAATTCGTGCTTTGTTTTAATTAGTTTAAGAATACATTTATTCTCATCTAATATAATATAAGGAAATATATCATTATAAACAACTGTTATAATTTTACCGCCGTCAATTTTATACTGTTTCATTTTCTCACTACATACTCCCAACTCATTACTGTCTTTAATTCAGTTAAGAAATATTGCCTGTTTTGCATTGCAATTCTATAAAATTCATCTAATAATATAGGCTTGAAAATTTCTAATTCATTATTATTAAAGTATAATATAGATGACCGTTGTTTTTCCTGCATAAAAGCACTACATTCGTCATCGGTTATTTGTAACTGGTCTTGTAATAAATTTTCGCCAGTGAAATCAGACTTATATACTTGCTCTACTTTTAACGGCTTTACTACTCCTATTACTCTACCCATAAATTTGCGTATCAAAGGTCTATATTGTTTAGGTACTTGCATTACACTTTGCTTTGTTTTCCCTACATATATAAATACCCTATCTTGTTCGGTATGTACTACTGGCAATATTTTACGAAGTAGTACAGCATCAGCACCTTTACATATTACCTTATAAGCAGTGTTTGGAGATATGTTTATAAGTATGTCCATCTGTTACTTTTCCTTGTTTACATCTATATTATACTTTGTGTTTAATGAATCTTGTAAATTTTGTATAAAAATTGTATAAAATTTTCCAAAAGTTATATTTTCACTATATACAATACACCTGGTTATAATTATACAATTTTATTTATAATTATACAAAAATCTGTATTAAAATTAACGTAGAATACTGTCAGTTACGGCTTTTTCGACCTTATATTTGAACCAGTCTTCAAAAGTAAATTCTTTAATAGAAGTATCTTCGAGGTCGTGTAACTGTCTTTCTTTCTGTTCTTCTTTATATTCTCTATGTAATTTACCTACATTTTGTACATTCAGAGGGTTTCTCATATACTCTCTTACATACTTTTCTATAAGTTTATCAATTACAATTTGAAGTTCATTTTCAGTTAAATCTGTTAAAAACATTATTATTTCTCCTTTTTAGCCGTAGATTTTTGTAAATCTTCTATTGTTGCAAGTTCTTGTCTAATGCTTTCTTCGTTTATTTCGTTAAATATAGTTGCTATTGCTATTAGATGTTCTTCTAATTGTTTTATTTGTTGTTGTGTTGTTTGGTATTCTTTTTGTATTTCTGCTTTTCTTTCTAACTGGTATTGTAATTGTTGTTGTCTTTGTTGTAAGTATTGTTGTAACATCATTGTTGTTGGTCTCCTTTTATTATTTATTTAATGGTAATATATATATTTTTAATATATATTATATTATGTCTTTTTTCTGCCCCCGAAATTTTTGGGTTTTTATTATTTCTTTAATAGATTATATATTGTTTGTCTTGATACATTTAATTCTTGTGTTAGGTCTTGTATTGATACCCCTTGTTTACGGCGAGAAAGTATGTATTTCCCTTTTTCTGTTGTGGGTTTATATTTATTTAAGGCTTTCTTTTTTCGCTTTTGTCTGTCGATTCTCGCCGTTTCTGTTTTGTTACATACTTTATATTCTGGTGTTCCATTTCTTCTTGCCCTTTGATAGCACGCAGAACATAAACCTTTTGCATATACTTCAAATACGCCACAATTTTGACACATTGTCTTTTCTTTTTTAATTCTCATTTCTTATTACTTTTCCTAATTACTTTATTTGCATAAGGGCAGTCTCTGTCCGGCATATTACTGTTTCTTATATTTCTATGGACTGCTGTACAATAATAATAATTATATCCTCTTTTGGAAGTATGTATTTCTACTTCTTTACAATATCTACAATTTACCATTTTCAATCTCCAACCTTGTCCTTGCCCTTTCTTCGGTATAATAAATACCACTGTGAATGATACCGCCTTCATAAAAATATACAACCCATTTATGGTCGCCGATTTGTCGCATTGACGGTATTTTTACATATTCGCCAGTCTTAAATTTGCTATAAATATCTTCTAATAATTCGTTACCTTTCATTTCTCTTTCAAAATAATGTTAATACACTTACGATAAAATAATAAAATCGATTTGATTTTAGTCACACAATCTGCCCACCCTTTTTCTGAATAATTATAACGGTAGGCATATTTATTGCCTGCAATTACGAACCGAAAACCTGTGTTTTCGTGTTTTCTGTTACGCTTAATATAAACACCGTTTATTAGTTCCTTATAATTATTATGTGCAATTATAACTTCGAGGTCTTTTTTTCTCACCGTATTTAGGCTCGCCTTGAGCATCATTGCCCAGATACACATAATCAGTATACACACAATAACCTTTATCAATTTCTTCAAATGTTGGAAACTTCATTATTTTTCTCTTTATAAATAGTATATTTAATACTACTTTTATTTATTTTATCAAATACGATTATTCTTTCGTCGTTTGGGTATGGTTTAGTAAAAGCCCATACGCAATCTTTGCTTTTAGTTTCAATACATTGTTTGACACATTCAAGTGCGTCTTCTTCATCTACATCAATTATTTTAAGTATTATTCGTTTCATTGCTTACACCTTTATATACTTGCGGTTGTGTTGTAACATCAGTTAATGGTACTGTTTTAATAGGAGAGCCATTATTTGGTCCACAAGTCGATTTATGCGGAGTACAATATGGACACTCTTGTGTTGACGGCGATAATACCGCACCACATTTTGGACAAATCCAGCCATAGTTAGTTACACTAATATCAGGTTGCTGAACAACGCCAGGTTGGAAAAATGGCGCACTATGTATAAGGTCGTTCAAATTATCTTTTACTTCATAGCCACATTTCGAGCAAATATATTTCAGTTCAACATAATTGCCACGCTCGGTGTCAAAACCACCATTACCCGATGAATACATTACTGCACCACATTTTGGACACTTCATTTTTCTTCCTCCATTTCTATAAATACTTCTATAAGTTTTTCTGCAAATTTAGCTAATATATATAATGTTGCGCCGATAATAAACCCAGTTCTTGCAAAACCTCTTCCGGACAGGTATTCAAGTGCAACACCAAAAATACACGCCTGGCTCATTGCGTTGATGTATGCAAATATTATTTTGCACTTACTTTTCGTCTTCATTTGATTTCTCCTAATTAGAAATTATTATATTAAATAAATATATGCTATGCCTTTAGAAATTATATTGCGACATCTGCGTCTTTATCCTTGTCATAGATGTTACTAATCACGCTTAATTCACAGCCATCTTCTCGCCACCGGTCAATGGCAAAATCAATCGATGTAAAGTTGCCATCGTCGAAATCATCGTCGATGTCGACGCACAAAGTGTTTCCGTCTGCTCGTACTTCTGTTAGATAGGATGTGCCGTCATCGTAGTGAACGTTTATGATGTCGCCTTCAAAAATTCGTACACCTTGGTCATCCCTAAACCCAGTGTATTGTCCGACGGTTTCAGGGATAACTTCATATTTTTCGCATTCTATAACTTGTAATGGATTGCTGTTAGAATAATTAGTATGCTGTTTAGTAAAAACTTTGATAATGTAACTTTTTGTATCTTCACAGACCAACTCATCATCATTTGAAAATATTGTTGCTCCTAAACTGCCGCACGGCAATTCGGTATAATATCCCTCAACCCACTTGCCATTGTCCACTCGTTTGCCTCTGAATAAAATGTCTCTCATTTTTCTTTCTCCTTTTTCACCACGCTATTCTGAATTGTCCTTGAAACGAATATTTTATAAATCTATCGTAAATTTCTTTTGCAAATTCGTTACTTCCTGTCATCATAATTCGAGGTATATCGAAAAAATGCCACTTGTCACTTTGTATATTACTTGCTTCATCTTGATGATGTTCTTGAAGCCATTGTTTATCTTCTTCTGTAAACACAACACTGTATTCTCTTTCGATTTGTTCGATTGATAAGTTTCCTAAATATATATTCATTCTTCTTCTCCTCCAACATCTTTTCGGCTTTTGTAGTCTTTCGCTTGATTTACAGTCATATAACAAGTTTGTACTATATCTTCTGTTCTTTGAAAAACTGCCCAACAATCGTGATATTCCGACCAAAATGGTTCGTCAATAAATACGAGCTTTCCTTTCTCAATTTTATCTTCGAGTTCGGCAAGGCGGTCGTATGTTTCAAGAAAACGGTCATAACTGTCGCAAGTGCCATTTGGTCTATTGCACCCACAAGGCTCACCAAAGTATTGACAGCCACAGCAGAAATCGTATTCAGCGTCATACTCGTCGCTGTTGTTATTTGTTAATCTTTTATAGTTACTCATTCTTCAATCTCCTAAATCTTCAACGCGCATCCACGATTGCGGGGGACGGATTATTACTCGACTACATTCTACAATATTGATACTTCCATCTTCATTGTAATCGAATTGTTGATACGGACACATAACTTTTCGGAAGTGACAAGACTTATCCTCATTTATGTACCTACATACAGCATTAAATTCGCTTAACTCTTTCGGTCTGTCGTATATCTTCAAGTCGCTGATATGCCAACCGTAGATGGTTTTGCCTTTTGCGTAAATGTTTATATCTTCACGGTCAATAGCCGTTTCCAGTATAGTATCGTCGTCAATGTCCACACCGTCGCAATAATCATAAGGGTATTCGTCAACCTTATCGCAGATAAACTCGCCGATTACTTTACCACTAAAAAGCCTATCGTCATAACCTTTGCCTTTGTATAGTTCGCTATCTAAAAACAACTCGAAAGGTGGATTTGCTTCTTTGTAAAGATAAGGTTTTGCTTTGCAACAATAGATATAAGCCTTGAACGGCACTTCTTGCGGTGCAGTTTTTCGCACTTCGATTGGCTTTTGTCCACTTGCTATCTTCTCAACCCGTTTCGGGCGAATACTAATTAAAACTGATTTCATTTTTCTACCTCCACCAAAGATTTTGCTAAATCGTTAATTAGTTGATGTGTTATCCTATCTTGTAAATCGTTTCCGCTTCCCCATAAAAAACAAAACTTGATATGTAACAATTCGTGTACCAATGTTTTTTCAAAGTTGAATGGTATAACTCTTTCTCCGTAGTAAATAGGGTTAAGAATACGAATAACCGCAGTTTTGTTGACTTCCTGCCAATCACATTCACCGCAATTCCCCTCTATGGTAAAATCTTCGGGCGTTATGTTGTCTTCCAAAATAATGTTCCAATCTTCCAAATGCAACCTTTTAACCCATTTTTTCAAAAGGTCTTGATGTGTCATCGTTGTCTTTTTCATTCTTCCACCTCCGCTTGTTTGCATTGTTCACATTTATAATACATCGTTTCGTCTTTGGATACCCCATTGCAAGTTATTGCAGAGAAACCAACTTCTTCATTAAAAAGGTCGCATACATAACTAACACAAATAGGGCTATAATGAGAAATTGCATATTTGCAAAACTCACAATTCTTTGGCACTTCAAGTTCAACTCTTATCTTCGGCATTTTGCACCTCCACAATAGTATCAGGTTTCAGAACACAAAGCGGACGAACCCCGCCGACCCCGTAGTACGCATTGCAGTAGTCCAGTGAACCGTCTGAATAGACACCGCGAACATTGTCCGAGTATGTCACACTGTCCGCTGTAATCGTCCAATGCTCTTCCCAGCAGTTCGGGATACGTTTCCTATATTTACGGTATTCGTCGCAAGTTAAGAGCGATACAGTGTCCGTGCAATGTCCGTAATCAGTCATTCCGTCGTCGGTCGTCAAATCTCTGTCAAACGGGACTAATGCGCTTGTGTCAATATAATCTCTGATAACTTTCATAAGTTCCTCTCGGAGCGTTGATATTTCCCAGTTGGTTTCGCTGTACTCGTCAAAGCGGTTTTCAAATAAGATGTTCGTCGCAAGGCACAAACAACCACCGTAAGCATTGTCGAGTTTTACAAACTCTATCTTCCCAAATTTGAATTTACTTCCAATTTTAACGTCTTTGATTTTCATTCTTCATACTCCTTTAACAGTTCGTCAATTTTGTCGATTTCTACAACTTCACGGCAATAGTCGTTCACATAAGACTTCGTTTTTGCCTTTTCCGCAAACGCCTTTACCGCCGAACGCTCCCACATATCCTTTAAGCCTTCAACGCCGTCTATGCCCATTATATAATCGTTTATGCCTTTCCCGAGAAGTTCGTCAAGTCGTTCAACAATCGTGTTAAGGTGCTTGATTTGTTCTTCAAGTGTCTCATTCGTTTCCCTTATTTTGCGATAACCTGCGTTGTAAAGTTTTTCGGCTGTGTTTTTGTAGAGCGCAAAAGCAATTCTCACAATGACATCATCTTCACAAGGGTATATTTCTTCTTCGTGCTGTATAATTTTCGTCATTTCTTCGATTTGTTCTTGTTTAGTCATTTTTTTGTCTCCTTATTCTTCCCAACCACATTCGGGGCAATAATGACCCCTGACTTCACTGACCTCGTAAGCAGGGCTACCATCGATGTAACCAACGTGGGTATCAACAAATGCGTCGAGTTCTTCTCCACAATCAGGACAACGTCCATTTTCAATAAGACCTTGCTGTAAATCTTTTAATTTATTTTTAGACCAACTTTGTAAACTATGTTTAACTTCTTTCGGTGTATCCGATTTAAGTTCCTCGATTATGTCTTTAATGTCATTAACCGCGTCGATTTTGTCATCGTAATTTTCACTGATTACTAACTCTAAGATATCCAATAATGTTTTCATAGTTCCTACTCCTTTGATTAAATATACTTTACAAATTTTACAAAATGTAAATTTTAATATTATCTCTTACTGTTTTATTTTACAGTACCCAGTCTTTTATTGCCATATCCCAGATACCTTTATCATCGAACGCTTTTTCGAGTTTTTTGCAAAGTTGTTTAAGATTAAACGGGCTGTCGTCTTCTTCTTCGATATATTTTCCTCCATACGGATTATCTTGTGGGTAAATGTAACAATGAATAATTTCTTCAGTTACAGTAGTTTTTATTGCACCGTCACCATTTTTCCAATAGACATAGAATTCGCAGGTGCGACCATTTGCAATATAATCAAACCAAGTACTGTCATTGCCGTTACAATAATACACGGCTCCTTGATTATCGAGTTCGTTACGGTCGATATTATATTTTGTGATTACATCATCAATAAATTTTTTAATTGCTTCAATTGAGTAAGTGTTTTTCATAGTTTATATTTCCTTGTTTTATAAATTGTTATTTGTAAGGTTGTTTGCGGTAGATTACCCGCTACCGCCCGGGCGCGGTTTATTGTTATTGACCGAGTACCATTTGAGCATAATCTTGCGGATATGCCCATTTCAAAACATACTCAACAAATTTCAAGCCCTTTGCCGTAAATTCGGGATAACTGCCATTTTTCAAAATGCCATCTTTTATCCATTGTTCACGGATTGGACGCTCGTAATCTCTCATTTTGCCCCAACCCATTTCTTCGTGGATATAGCAATAATACATATACGGGCAAAGCCTTATTTCTGCAACGCCCTTATGCTCCGTTGCGCCCTCAAAATCTACAAGCGGTTTGCCTCTATACTTTTCTGCAATCTTTAATTTTTCGGTGTGCAACAACCCTCTACCGATGTAATAATCTGCTGTTTTCATATCTTTCTCCTTTGCCCGCGTATAATGCCCACGGGCGGGCGGCTTGTTTTAATATCCTTCTTTCGTGATACGTTTTTCACAACGTTCCATCAACCATTCCTTTCCACAGAAGTTAATATCACGTATTGCCATCTGGTGTTGTCTGCCGAATCCACAAAATCCTTCATCATATATAGCCGTTGTTGCCATTTCGTAAAGTCTATTGACAAGTTCTTTGTGGTCGTGCAACAATGCTTCTGCACTTTTATATTCTTCGTCGTCTTTGGAATAATCCAACATTGTGTTTTCAAGACCACCGAGTAAATCGTTTGCTGCCCACTTAATATTGTAGAATGCTTTCTTTTGTCTTACGTTCATATCTGCTACTTTCATTTTTAACTCCTTTGGGTATTGCCCTTTCCTTATTTACAATTATATTATATATTATTTTTTTAATTT
>ULUO01015137.1_pt1 | contig 37657 bp, 29 predicted proteins | sample 1958611 | NCBI WGS metagenome assembly ULUO01 (sample SAMEA4835762, study PRJEB28245) | human gut metagenome | biome: gut microbiome; material: fecal sample | place: Denmark | collected 2008
CCCCGTCTCGTGAACGTTCCCTTTAGGGCTATATATGGATGACTGTGTGAGCGTCGTCGCATCGCTACATCACTATTAATTTCAATACAGCATCGCTACACCATTACACTAATTAATACCGCACCATTGCACCGTTCTCAAAGCCATCACTTACCAAAATAAAACGCCTATAGCCCGGGTCTCTCGAAAGTATCTTTGCTCAAATAAAATTTTGTAAAAACAAAGCGCAAAAACGCTCGAGAGGGCGCATTATATATTATGAGCGGTCGTGATTATTAAATCTTCCGATTTGTATCTTTGCTTTCGTCCCGAGCAGAGTTTGAATAGTTTGTTTCGATACAACCGACCGCTCCTTATTTACATTTCAACAAGCTCTCGCAGCTTGACTAAAATAAATACTTTGCTTACTACCCAGGGCCTAACGGCTCAAAGGAGGTTCACCATGAATTACAATGAAGTTACGCAAACAACGCAGAGAGCTATCAAGAAAAATACTCAAAGGAGCATCTTTGCTAACAACTGGGAACTCTCAGCTAAACTGATTGGCGGCATAAGTATACCAGTAGATGTTATAAAACATTTGAAAGGTGGACCTGAAACATTCTTAGAGCAGTCGAATCTATTTCCAGTAATAGTCGACCAGCTTGATATAGATGAGCTCTCGCTCGAGGATTGGATGATGGTATCGCACTTTGCTAATGGCATTGAGAATGCAAATACGCAGTCCGCGTCATTTGTTCGTGATACTGGCGGCGGTAAACCGGTCGATAGGAAAGAGATCAAGAATGATAACAATATCGCTCAGCTGACAGACGAGCAGTTAGATTATCTCTTGGATAATGCTGAGGTGCTAGATGAAGAGTAACATATTACCTCCCGGCATAAGGGATGATTCTCAAGAAAGCATCATTGATACTCCTAAGATTCAGTTAACTAAGGCGCAGTATGAGGCAGTCAAGGCCGACAAGGCGCGCAGAGATACTATTAACTCCTATTATAAGTATGTCTTGAAGTGCAGACCCGACCTTAGACCGACACACTTGCATGAGGTGCTCAGTACCAGAATACAGGACTTCTTAGAAAGACCTGGAAGGATAGACGGTACTGAGTTTTTGCTTATCTCACTGCCGTTTCAGACTGGTAAGACTACTTGGGGTGCACAGTCCATACCGAGCTGGTATATGTTCAAGCATCCTGGAAGCAATTGCATTGTCATATCGTATTCAAGCAACTTTGCTATGAAGGCCTCGGCTGAGAACAAGCGTAAGATTGAGTGGAACATTGACATGTGGCCAGGTGCCAAGATCGGTAATAAGTGGACCAACGAGGAATTTGAGGTAATCTTTGATGAAAAGAAAAACATCAAAAGTACTTGTCTTTCTGCTACTATGTCTACTGTCAACGGTAATCCCGCTGATGTGGTTATAATTGACGACACTTGCCATGACAGTACTGAGGCAAATTCGGATACATTTAATACTACTCTTGAAGACAATTGGTTGTCAGTCGTGCGGTCGCGTGTCAAGGTTGGTGGAAAAGTAATCTTGATGCAGACTAGATGGAATATGAGAGATATCTTTGAAGTTATCAAAGGTGTTGAGGATCCGGCGGCTATTGAGATATTGAATATACCGTGTGAGTGTGTTGACGCTACGAACGATCCACTTGGTCGTGAGTTAGGTGACGGTCCATGCCCTGAGATAGGCAAAGGTAGAACGTGGGTACAGGCATTCAAGAAAGCGTACATACGCAAAGGCAATTTGCTAACTTGGGAGAACAACTATCAAGGTAACCCGACAATTGGGTCAGGCAACTTATTTACTGATAAGATGTTCAGATCCTGCGAATGGGGTAAGATAACCGACAAAGGACTTTTGCATCCAGATGGCAAGACTACAGTATGGCCAGTTATAGCACTGAGCATTGACGCAGCGCTCAAACATGAAGAGGATAATGACTTCAACGCACTTCAGGTATGGGCTAAATTGGAAGATGACTATTTTTTGCTGCACGCAGAGAAAGGTCACTACTCATTTCCTCAGTTGCTTGAGAGGATAAACACATTGGGGTCCAGGTTTAAGTTAAATTACCACTACATTGAGGAAGCTGCAAATGGTGTTGCTGCCATAGATATGTTGAATGTGGCACAGGTTAAAGGTGTCATACCTGTTAAACCTGAAGGCGGTAAATATTCCAGAGCGATGGCAGTTACTTGGCTATTCCACAGTGGCAAAGTTTATTTTGATAAGACAGCAGATTATTATAATGAGTATGAAGCATCATTGAAAGCCTTCCCCAAAGGTGCACATGATGATGACGTCGACGCAACTTCGCAAGCACTCAACCGGATGACTATGATATTAGCAGCTGAGTCGGTACCTAAAGAAGTTATTGCTAAAAGTAGGAACTGGACAGAGGACATGGTCGAGGATTATTTATCTGGTAGTGAGCAGGATAAAATAGCAATGCGGCAAGCTTGGGGTAATCCGCCATTCGATATAGGAAATTCAGAAGGTTTTGACCTAATGGGTATAGAGGCTTCTTGAGGTGGAATATGACATTTGATGAAATTGTAACTAAATATACTATGAGTAAAAGTTCTGCCGATATCGAGATTGTTAAGATACCGCGCAGACAGTCACTTTATAAGGGTGAGGGTAAGATTAAGAATAAAAAGACTGGTGTCGAGGTTCAGGCAGAGTGCCATCAGAATATTACTTTTGAACTCATTGAATCTCAGATCAGTAATACTGTACCCGAACCCATAGTAACTCCGTTGATGGCTGAGGATGCTCAACGAGCACTGCAAGCTACTTATTATTTAAGCCAGGCTATGAAAATGCAAGACGGCATTGCTATCAATGATAAAGCAGAGCGTGGTGTCTTGAAAAATGGTTATGGTTGGTATTTGATAGAATGGGATCAATCAAAAGCAAGTAATTCTGGTTTTGGTGGACTCAAGCTTACTTATTATCCTGCCGGTAGTGTATACGTGCAACCTGGTATAACTGATTTCAAGGATGCCGAGTATGTTTTCTTAAAGAATATTGCTACTTGTGCCTCCATCAAACGACTGTATGGAGTAGATATACCGCCAGACGGCGATGGTGTGGATGTTTGTACTATAATTACTTGCTACTATTTGAACGAAGATGGCGACTTGGCAAGAACGATATTTTCCGAAAATAGTATGGCTTTGATTTCTCAAGATAATTACTTTGAACTTCGCCGCGTTGTTAGATGCAAAGAGTGTGGAGAGGTAATTGTCAATCTCGATCAGCCGTGTCCGACATGTAATAGCGACGTCTTTGAATGGGCAATAATGGATGAGGAAATTGCTACTCAGGATATATATGAAGGCAATATGGAAGAGAACGCTCGGTTGAGGGCGGAAGCTCGAGCTAAGGGTGAACCCGATAATCCATATGCTGGTCTTGAGAAAATCGTGTCAAAAGGCGATAGGCTTCCTTCGTATCACATACGTGAGCTACCAGTTGTAATGCGTGTAAGCATATCTGCAGATGATTCTATATATGGTATATCAGACATTGATATGATTGCTCAGAATCAAGATACCCTTAATAGGATTACGACAAAAGAACAAGAAAATATCTTGAAAGCCGGATCATTTGTAACATATCCTCAAGGTACTAAAATTCCTTCTGATGACAGTACTTTGAAATTGGTACCAATACAAGATCCTCGGATGATTCAAGCATTTTCTGTGCAAACAATACAAGCAAATATGCAGCAAGATGATATATTTGCAACAAGAATGTATCAGTACGGTAGAGCAACTCTTGGTATAACTGAGAGTTATCAAGGTAAAAAGGATACAACAGCAACGTCAGGTAAAGCAAAGCAACTTGCAGCGGCGCAATCTGCCGGTAGGCTTGAGAGTAAACAGCGTATGAAGGTTCAAGCCTACTCTGAGATTTATAGAAAACAGTTTAAGTTTTTGCTTGCATATGCAGATAAAACTCAGCACTATGTTAAATTTTCAGATGAAGGTGATATCTTGCAGATGCAGTTCAATAGGTATTTATTTTTGAAAAAGAATAAAGAAACTAATCAACTGTATTGGGATGATAACTTCGTTATCGAAGCTGACAATGCATCGCTGTTTGGAAATAAGCAAGAGATGTGGGAAACTCTGACTGCTCAGTTCATGTCTGGTTCTATTGGTAATCCAGCAGATCCGAATGTTTTGAAATTATACTGGTCTATTATGAAGCAATTGCAATTCCCGTTTGCTGCTGCAATAAATCAGAATATTACAGAACGTGAGCAAGATCTAGATCCTGCGGTTAAAGCATTTTTGTTCAATCATCCAGATATTTTGGATAGAGTTGCTCAGATGATGGCGGCAGAGCAATCTGATCAAAGACAAGGGCAGACTCCAAATGCACCGTCTCAGGCAAGTCAGATAACTGCTGGTAAAGCTAAGACTGGCCAGAATGCTAACGAGAAACCTGAACCTGCTAATCCTATTCCACCTGCTGCACGTACTGAATTGGAGGTGAACAATGCTCAGAGTGAAGAACAATGATATTTATTTTGCTCGAGGTGAGACTTCAACTTTGAAGTTCGAATTTTGGACAAAAGAAGGTACTCCATATATACTTCCGGCTAATCAAACTAATAGTAATCTTGCGTCTTATGCTGACGTATATACTGATGGTGATTATGCAAAAGTGGAGTATGAACCAAGTAAATCAGAACCTGCATATAGATTAGGAAAAAATGTCGCAATTGATTTTAGGAATGGCATATCTCAATATAATATTGATAAAATATATATGCGATTCTGTTCAAGCATTGCATGTGCGTTATATGTTACAATACACGGTTTATCGGGTGTTCGAGAAGCAGCTATAAATCCCGGAGAAACGGTATTAAGCTTTGATATTACTGGTTTAGCAAGTAGCGGTAAATTAATCACGTCTATAGATATTTCGATTAATCCAAATGATACAAGTGTACCGTTACTTTGCTGGTTGTATGGTATAGAATTACGGTATAAGCAGGATGATATGCTATCTAAACCATTAATATTGAATGCATATAAATCTGGTACAATTGGTAAAGATTTACAAAAAGCTACAGAATTTCCAACTATTGCATTTACTGTTAGATCTGGTAGTTATGATTCAATTGTACTTGAGAAATATTTGAATCTAAAAGCTCCGCCCATGTATGGTGGCGATAGTGATTATGCTGCTGGTGGTTATAATAAGTTTACAACAGATGAAATAATGGAAACTAATTCAACCTCTGTATCAGATTCTCAAGTAATTACAGATGTTAATCGTGGTATTTATAGAGTATATCATAGTTTAGATTCTTATGGTAAAGATATTTATCAGCAAGTAATTCTATTGGCGAATGGGTATAAAGTTATACCATATGTATTCAATGTAGTTGTAGTTTTGAATTTTGAAGATACTGAAATGCTTGAAGCAAAAACTTATATTTATGATGTTATTGCTTATGAAGGCATTACAAAAGGTCCTCAAGTGTTTCAAAGTTCATTCAAAGGGTTTCCTTATAGTAGTATATCGTGGAAAAAAGAGCTAATCCAGCCTCATAAACTTGTTATAGAGGATACAAATAATGCTTAATCCTTTGACAACTATGTTGTTAGATCAGATGGTTCAAGAGGAAACCTTAGTAGGATTAGCGAGTTCTGATGACGCTGTTGTTACTGGATTAGCCAGTTCAGAAGAAGTTACTATATCCGCTCTTGTTAAATTGGATGCAACAGTATTTCTTGATGTGGATTGTTGCTCTCATAAAAAACAAGATAGTTATGATCCAAGAATAAATTTAGCAGATAAAACTGTTGTAGGTGCAATTAATCAGTTGGTTGGCATAACTAATTTATTAGATCAAACCATAACAAATTTATCAGCTGAGTTAAAAGTTGAAATAGATAAAAAATTAAATAAACGTACAACAGATGGTAGAAGTGCAGTATATGCAGTAGACGGCGAAGATCAGTTGCTTATTAGAGTTGAGGTAGTTGAAGAACCTAATACCATAGTTAAACGGAATGAGTTAGGCCAGATATTTACAGCAAACCCTACTCAATATAGGCACGCTGCAAACAAAGGTTATGTTGATAACGTTGCAGTACAAGTTTTAGATGATGCTAAGTCTTATACAGATCAAATGATAATTGAGCATACAGGTATTCAATACGAAATTTTGGAGGAACAAAAAAAATGGCTGATGTAGTAACAAAATCAGTAAGGTTAATGGATAAAGAAGTTAGGCTTTATCCGAGAGTAAAATTAGAAGATATAGTTAAATCTGTAACTGCAGATGGAACTGAAACAGTAGTAAAATTAGTAGAACAGAGTAATAATGAAAATATTGTATATGGTACTAAATTTACTGGCGGATTACTGCAGCAAGCTACCATTACTTATTCCGAATCATTAAAAGGCAGTACTATTCCAGTACGTACTGCTGGCGGTATGCTACTGGTAGAAAATCCGTCTTCCGATACACCGCAAGCTGCCGTGAATTTATTATACGCTAATACTACTTATGGCCGTCTTGGTGCAGGTAATGATTGGACTGGTTTGAATAGATTTGGAGCAGAAAAAATTTCTGTGCATGCTACAGATAACTCCGTTTATATGAAACTTGTTGAACATGGTTTCTTGCTTAAAACCGGTTCGTCAAGCGAGGAATATTTTGTAGAGTTGCCAAATGATGCTGGTACACTTACTACTGAAACAGCATTAAATTCGTCTGCAGCATCTACGTTATCTTCTGCAAAATCTTATACTGATACACAGATTAATGCAAAGCTTTCTTCTGCTTTGAAATATAAAGGTTCTAAAGATACTTATGCAGACCTTCCTAAAACTGGAAACCAAGTAGGTGATGTTTGGAACGTTGTAGCTGCATATGGTAATGCACATGCAGGCACCAACTGGGCATGGAACGGTACTGTTTGGGACCCTCTTGGTGGTACTATTGACCTTACTAATTATGTTACTGCTACTACAGCGTTTAATACTGGCGGTATGTTAGTTGAGGTTTCGGGTACGGGTACGGGTACGGGTAGGATAATAAAGCAAAGTACTTATGCCGCTGGTGCAATGTCAGCCAGTAATCATCCTGCTGCTATGCTTCCTAACGCCGATTCAGTATATACGTATGTTAACAGTAAAATTTCAGGAAGTATCTGGGATTCTACCAAAGTAGTGTATGCTAAGACAAGTGATACCAATACTTCTTGGGCAGTCACTACTCCTCATATATTGGTTAGCGAGACAGACGACTCTGGTCATATACTGGCACGTGAAGGATATATGATAGATAATCAAAATTTATCTGGGACTAATGATCATATACCGACGTCTAAAGTAGTTTCTGATGCTATTGATGGTCCAATTGGTGTTTTGCAAAGTAGTAAATTGGATAAGAAAGTTACTGCTGGTGAATATGCATATGTGCATAATAGCGCTACACAAACTGAATATAAATTATATGGTGGATTATCCTCAACTATTCCTGGTGGTGCAATTCCTTATACAGATCCAGCTGGTCATCTTGCGGCTACGGCTATTGCGGCAACATTTGTTACACCGAGTCTAACAAATGTTGGTGTGTCTGTTCCAGATTCTGCATTGCAACAGGTTGTAACTGGTGATATTTTGAAATCTCTTGTTAGTAATATTAATGGTGCGTTAAACCAGGTTAATAACTGGATGATTACTTACGAAGAAGTATCTTAAAATTTAATATTTGTAAAAATTAGCGCAAACGCCTCACATAAACGCATTATATATTATGTGAGGCGTAAATTATGGCAGAAAAATGGGTACAACTTAAATCACAATCGAATAACTTATATCCAAGAACGCAATCTACACTTCTTCGATGGGGTGGACCAAATATTTTTGCAAGTGTTTCGCCGTTAGACGCTGCATTGTCTGATGAATTATCTGCTAATCGTTTTGCTGAAATGCCCAATGAAAATTTTGTATTCGAGCGTTCATCTGATGCTGGAAATACTTGGACAACTTATACAGCATATGGCTATAACTTAGTTACTTCTAGTACGAATGTCAATAATGGTAATGTCGTAGGTAGCCAGTCAGTTAATAACTGGCACAGATTCACTATTGATGTACGACCCGGTTCAGATAATTGTTTTTATGGTGAAATTCGTAAATTTTTGTTTTGGATTATAACAAATGGCGCTACTGGTTGTAAAGTAAAAATAGACGGCTCTACTTTTGCCAATCCGGATACTTTTGTAAAAATTGTTGAAGCTCCCATTGGTGGTTGGAGTGGTTGGAACGTTATCAATGTAAATGTTACGGCCGGTTTAGGAAATAATACCTTTTATAAAAAATTAAGATTTACTTTTTCACAAACTGGTGTAAATACATCTTATGATTCCAATTTAATCATAAGTAAAATGCGAGTTTATTGTGCAAATTGTTGGTCTGCTCCCGGGAGTTTTGCATTACAAAATAGACCGTATTATATAGTTAATGGTGAACAGGTACAACAGTATTCTATACGATTTGAGGCTGGCAAAAAATTATACGGTATTGCTACAAATGCCGATTTAGCTAATAATTCATTGAAGTTAAATAACAAAGCAGATACTTATTATTTGAATTATCAGAATCTTACAAATAAGCCTACTTTGAAATTAGTTGCTTGCCCATATGATGCCGGAGTATCAAATGGTGCTACCGCTAATCCTTACATAAATACTGTTTTTGATGGAGCAGTTTCGAGCAGCATTCAGTTATATAGTAGTGGATTAACCGTACAATCAGATTCAGCAGGTAAAGTTACAATTGAACCAAGTATGGCTCCAAGTATATTTGCTGCAGATACTACTACTGCAACAGTTCCGGGATTTTCAACCAATCCGTATTTAAGAGTATATTATGGCGGAAAATATAATACCGGTCCAAGATTAAAAAGTGGTAACGGTATTCAGTTACAAGCAGATAGTTCTAATAATATTACTATAACATCTACATTAGATGGTATTGTTAATCTTAGTAATCCATCATATACTTTGTATACATTATCTACTGGTATATACAGAGTCAGTTCAAGTGTTACTAAATTGTATTATAATGGTACATCTGATACAAGCGTATATGTATCATTGAATTTATCTCAACCTGCTTATTTAGTAGTTACACATACTAAAGGCGGTTGTGAATGGGTGTTATACTATCAGAAAACGAGTGGTGTAATACCGTCGATTCTTTGGGGTTATGGTTCATCTAGTACTGGATATTATTTCGAAAATAGTATGCCTGAAAAAAGTGGTACTATTCTTGCTGGTTATGCAGATACTACAGTTCTTGGTGGGATAAAACTTGGGTATACTAATACCGATTCGAAACGTGCTGTAATCTTAGATTCAAATTATAAAGCATATACAGATGTCGGCGTTAATGTGAATTATTCCGCTTTGAGCAGTGTATTTGGCAGCGGAACTGGTAGCATGGTTAGAATAAACGATACTGCGAATAATAATAGATATTTATTTATTTTTGGCGAAACTGGTGCTATGTCAGATGGCGCAAGTTCTACTTGGAATTATCCATCAGCAATAACACAGGCATCACCATCAATAATAAATTTTTCATTTACTGAAGTTGCGAATGTATCTCCTGCGCAATGGCAAAATGCTGTGATTATAACTAGTAAATCTACTACAGCATGTACTATTAGAAATAATTGTTCTGTTACTTGTAAATTTAGTTTCGTGGGTATGGCGAGGTGGTAATATGAAAAATAAGACTTTTGCTAAACCGCTTGAAGAAAAAGATTTTGTAGCATATGATGAATGGTCTGAATGGTGTAATCAAAATCAATATGAGATTATTGAAGGCGATACTAATTATTATTGTAAAAAAATAGATACTACAAAATCTGATATTGAAGGTAAGATAATAAGCTTGAAACACCAGCTAACAGATTTAGATTATAAAACTAATAAATATCTTGAGGGTGAATTAACTAAAGAGGAATGGGAAATAGTTATTGCAACCAGAAAAGATTATAGAAATCAAATCAATAAATTGGAGGAAAAATTAAATGGCTTATCCTAATTATGGTTATAATAGCTATGGATATGTTCCAAACTATGCTCCAGGATATGTGCAACCTCAATATGCAACAAATCCATATCAGAATATGCAACAGCCACAACAGGCACAAGCTATTCCAAATACTGTAATTCCTCCAACCACAAATAAGAGACTCTGCATTAGTCAAGATGATGCGATGAGTAGGCAAGTTGAGAATAATAGCAGCTATGTTTACTTTGACCAAAATAAAGACATAATGTATGAAGTGAATACTGATGCTTGGGGTAAGAAAACTTGTAATGTATATAGTTTAGCTATATACAAAGACCCTGAAGTTGCAGAAGTGCCTAAAGAATCTTTTGAAGATTTATCCAAACGGATAAGTCAACTCGAAGATAAAATTAAATCTATGGAGGTAAATGCTAATGCCCAGTATGATGGCCAATGGAATGCCGATGCCGGTAAATCCGCAAATGCAACAGTTAATGAATCAAATACAGCAGGCCAAAAGCAATCCGCAAGCGTTCATAAATCAACTGTCCCAGCAAAATCCGCAGATAGCGCAGCAAATTAATTCTTTATTGCAAGGTGGAGGAAATCCTCAAGCTATTGCTATGCAGATGCTTCAGCAAAGAGGAATAAATCCTAATCAGCTTATGCAGATGATGGGATCTAAATAATGGTATTAATTCTTGGAGCGTACGGCTAAGAATTAATATAAATAAAATTTTAAGGAGACATTACTATGGGTGATGGATTCGCAGAAGGCTTGGCAGTAGGCCAGAATAATGGCAATAATGCTAATGCTTGGGGAGGAGAATGGATTTGGATCGTTGTCCTTTTTGCTCTATTTGGATGGGGCGGAAACTGCTATGGTAATCAAGGTAGAGGCCAAGTAGGAGGTCAGGAAGTGGGATATGAACTTGGTAAATTAGCTACGACAAATGATGTTGCCAGTGGCTTTGCAAATAGCGCAAGTCTTGCAAGCCTAAATGACCTTAAACTTGGACAGGCCGGTATTCAACAGACTCTTTGCCAAGGATTTAGCGGTGTAAATACTACTATCCTTCAGAGCAATAATGCTACTCAGAGAGAAATTGCTAATATAGGTTTCCAGCTTCAGAATTGCTGCTGCCAGACACAGCGTGCAATTGACGCTGTAAATTATAATATGGCAACTAATGCTTGTAATATTCAGCAGTCCATTTGCAACAGTACTCGTGATATTATTGATGGTCAGCGTGAAAGCACGAATGCAATTCTTGGATTCCTTACGAATGAAAAGATTTCTTCGCTGCAGGCTCAGAATGCACAGCTCACCGCTCAGCTTTCTCAGAATGCTCAGACGCAGACTCTTATTAATACGCTTCGTCCTGTTGCTTCTCCTGCATATATTACCTGCTCGCCTTATGAGAGTGCTTTTGGTACTCGCAACGGCGGGTGTGGTTGCGGCTGTGGATGTGGCTGCTAATTAAAATATAAAGGGCTCAGTGAGGCACATATTAGTTGTGCCTCACTTGATAAAGGAGGTTAAATATGTCGTGTAATACTCGTTGTAATATTTGTGAACGGATAGTTTTTAGCAATAGTATTACGGTCACAGGCGGAACTTTAACAATCAACATACCTGTCGGTAGTTATGCAGATTGTCAGAAGTTTTGCCTTATTTTAATTCAGAATATTCCTGATACTGCTACTATTAACATGCCGGTCGGAATTACTATTGGTACTGATACTACGGTATATCCAATGGTTCGTTGTGATTGTACTCAGGTGACTGCTTGCGCACTCAGAACTCGCACTCGTTATCCGATGAAGGTGGCCACTACAGCAACTTCTGCAGTCTTCAAAGTGCTTAGGAATCTTTCTTGCGCACCCGATAATAGACTTGCAGCAGTACCTGTACCAGCACCTACAGCTTAATAGGAGGAATTAAAAATGCGTAATGCAATAGTTGATAAAATACTGATGGAAAGAATGGACCGTCGCAGAGGTTATGATGGACGCGACTATGCGCGAGGCGGGTATAGTCGTGATGGAAATTATGATGGACGTAGAGGTCGTAGCTACGGCTACGACAGACGCAGTTATGATGGAAATTACGATGAAGAACGCTTCGAAGATGAGGATGAGAAATACCTCATGGAAATACAAGATGGTAGGCGTGGAGTAAAAGGCACAGGTAGAGGCAGGCGCAGAGGCCGTCGGAGAGATTATGGAGAAACATTATCTTTGACTAAATCAGATATAATGAATTGGAAACATAATCTTGAAAATGCTGATGGTACCAGAGGTCCTCATTTTAATATGGAACAAGTTATGGAAGCAGCAAAAGCTGTCGGAATCAGGTTTGAAGACTTTGACGAAAGAGAACTTTGTATGACTGTGAACATGCTTTATTCCGATTATTGTGAGGTGAATAAACCGTATGTATCTCCTGAAAGAGAATGCCACTATTACGTAGAATTGGCTAAAGCTTTTCTTGAAGATGATGACGGTCCTGAACCTTCTGAGAAACTTGCGCTTTACTATTATTGTATCGCGGAAGATGAGTAATTACAGGTACTATAACAGAAATCCAGCAAATAATCACATTAATGATTGTGTCTGTAGAGCAATAAGTAATTGTACCGGTTTATCATATGGCGCAGTTGATAGATTGCTTGCCACTACGGCCAAGGATAATGAGTGTGAAAAACTCTGTGTTTGCTGTTATGATAAATTACTTAAACGATTGGGCTACAAGAAACGTTACTGCAATAATGATGAGACTGTCGCAGATATTTCAATGAAGTACAAAAATTATAGAGTCATAATTAGAATAAAAGCTCATTTGACTTCTTCAATTTATGGTAAGATTGAGGATACTTGGGATTGTTCAGATCATTACGTAGATTGTTTTTGGATAGTTCAGTAAATATTATACAGGCTGAAAGGCCTGTATAATTTTTATAAAAATTCTTGTAAAAATTAGCATAATATGTATTTTTTCGCGCATTATATTTATTAGAGGGCTGCAAATGAGACTCCACTCAAACTCGCCCCAAAAGGAGATTTATTTATGTTAAAAGAACAAGGCGAAAACACTGAAGGAACAGTGGCTGTGCCGCCGGCAGCAACGGAAGAAACTATTACTAAAATTGTGTCCAAGCGTTTGAGTGAAGACCGAGCTAAATTGGCCAAAGCTTTAGGTTATGATTCGTGGGAAGCTGCGATGAACTCTGGTATGGACAAAAAGTTACTTGATGCAGGTATTGAACCTGAAACAGCAAAGCCTATCATTGAAACGATGGTTGAAAAGCATCCAAAAGTACTTGAAGCGGAAGAACTTATCGCAAGAGAGCAGAAAAAACGTCAGGAAGCTGAGTTAGCTCTTTTGAACACGAAGTATGGAATTAATATTAATTCATTAGAAGCTTTGGATGCTGATACCAAAGACCTCATAAGTAAAGGTGTTTCTCTTGATAAGGCATATGCTGCTGTTCATGCTGATGAAATACTTGCAAGTAAAACTGTAGCGACTGCTGCAAAAGCTAATAGTACTTCCTTAAACCATATGACAAGCTTACCTGGTGGAAGCGCTACGCCACCAGTAAATGCTATCAGTATCAGCCAAGAAGAAATCAAGGCTGTTAAGCAATATCTTCCGAATGCAACTGAAGAAGATATTAAAAAATTCTATGCAGCGCATCCAGAATTAAAAAAATAAAAGGAGTAAATTATGGCAGCTATTTATGGATATGAGCGTTTCAATTATCCTACTACCAAATTTGTTCATTTGAAGTCTGCTGTAACTGGTGGTGTTGGTGCTACTAATAACCCTGGTTATACGACTACTGGTGGACTTGGTGCGAAGGATGTTGGCGCCATTGTTGATGTTACTAATTCGACTGGAGCCGGTGCAGTTCTTGCAGATAAATCAAAAGTTGCTTGGACGGCCGGTCACACGTACTATCTTGTTGCGGAAATTCCTGTACCTGCGGACGCAACGGATTATGGTTTTGTTGGTGTTATTTTGAGAGACCAGGGTATGATCGATAACCTTGTTCCCAGACGTCCTCAGCAGAACTGGGCTAAACAGTTTTACGATCTTAAGACTGGAGGTGTTAAGTAATGGCTATTATATTTAATATTTCTGAAGCGATTAAAGATTCTTCTTTCAATGTACTTGGTCTTCAAATTCCTATGCTTCTTGAAAATCAGGTTGAAGAATTCCAGAAAGGAAGTAAAATTTCTGATGTTTTTGTAAATAAAACTCTTGATGGTTATTCTACAAGTTATCATACGACTGTTTCTCATGGCGGTTTCCGTCCTTCTGAGGATATGGAAATTGCTAAATTGCACGACTGGGAAGATTCCTATGGCAAGACTTTCATAGCCCAGACTTGGAAAGATTCCTTTGCAATTTCTGAAGAAGCACGTGAAGATAACAGGAGCCTTGAGATTGCTGGTAAGGTTAGAGATTTCTCTACGAACTACGCGAGAACTCGTGAACAATATTGTGCAGCTACTGTGTCTGGTGCTCTTACAGCAAGCTTCAAATACGGTGGAAAGAAATTTCCGCTTTCTGCAATCGATAGTACAAATGCTGAGATTGATGGTCCCAAACAACTTTATTTTCATCGCTATCACTATACGTCTGTTAAGGTTGTAGATGAAGCTGATTTCATTGAAATGAATGGCCGCGAACCTTGGACCAATGCTGGTACTGCTGACACGACTGCTCCTGGAAATACAGCACCAGCTGGTAAGTATGCTACGCCTCCTCAGAGTAATAAGTTCCTAGTATATGGCGGTAAACTTGATAAAGATGGACATCCTATGGATAAAGGTCTTAATCTTCTTAAAGTTAACCCTGATACGGGTGATACTGCTGACAATATGGCTGTATATGATCAGATTAGATTTGTTCTTGATGCCATCAGAGAGTATGGTATGAATCATAGAGATTATGACGGACGCCTTGTTCCTCTTAATTATTCTAAGATTGTTATGCCGTCTAATTCGATGTTTAACAAATCTCTTCGTGCAGCTCTTGGCGCGAGCCTTACGGAAGGTCCTCTTGAAGGTCCTTTGCAGGGTGACAAATTCAGTATCACTGAATGGGCGTATCTGAATGATCTTCCTGGTTTCAAGAAGAAAGAACTTGGTATGCTTATCATGGACCCTACCAGAAACTCCACCGAACTTGGCTTCATTCTTTGGGATAGAAAACCTTTGACGGTTACCAGTTATCTTCAGGATGGAAACAATACGATGGTTTGGTATGGTCGTGCAAGATTCCGTACGGATACTTGTGATCCCTATGCTTGCGTGTATGTTGCATTTGGTGATCTTGAAAATCTTACTGCTCAAGCATATTCGGGTACTGAGTCTACAAAGTATACGAAAGGTTCTGCAGCTACGAAGACTATTACTGATTCCAATGCTACATTTATCGATTTGTCCACATTTGAAATGACGAATAATCCTACGGTTTATACCGGTATAACTAGTGGAACCGGTAAAAACGCCGGAGGCTAATATTGAGGCTTTGATGCCCGTTGGCAGAGATGCTGACGGGCATCAAATTTTAAGGAGTATACTATGATTTATTCTGAAATAAAACAACGTATTTATGATATTTTGTGTATGCCTTTTGAAGAAGCAGAGCGACTTCATTATACTGATAAAATTCCAAGAGCTATAAATGAAGCTTTGTTCAGGATAGCTCACAGCGTACTTCCAAATCTTAGAGAATACGTAGTGGTTTTGACGAAAGATATTTTACCTGCAAAGCTTACTATGCCTCCTGATTTTATATCTTTTGCTGATGAGCAAAATGCTTATTTGAATGGTAAACAATTTGTACTTGAGAATTTCGTCGGCGAAAATGGTGTTATACTAACTGGCAATGAAACTGAGAATTTGTATAGTTATGGAAAATTTGAAATAGCAAAGAAGAATGAATATCATATTTTTTATAACGCACTTTATCCGAAACTTGTAGACAGCGGAATGTATTTTAATAAAGTTACTTTTGCTGAAATGAATATTCCAGTAAACAATGACAACTATACTATTGAACAAATACCTGCTGAATCTTCTCGCTTAAATAATGCAAGTATATATGAAATTCCTGATATTGCTGCTATGTTAATTCCTCATTATGTTGCAGGTCAATTATTAGTATTGGACGATAAAGTACGATCTATTGAAGAAATGAATGAGTTCGAAACACTTCTTGCAACAATCAATACTAATAGAAATGAAAGACCTCGCTCGTATCATTCGTCTAAGGGGTGGTATTAATGGCAAATAATATTTATAGGCGACAACCAGTTCTGCATAAACTACCAACCGATTATGCAAGTATCGACAATGTAAAATACTTTAATATTAATAATGTTTCTGGTTTACAGGTTTATGATAATCCATTGGTTGCTGCTCAAAACTCTACTTACAATTGTAAAAATGTATACCGTGATGAACTTGGTAACCTTACAGTTAGACCGGCAGTTCATTACAGTATATCTGATACAAATACTATGCTAACTACCTCGTATCTTACTTGGTATAAAGAAACGAGACTTGGTGTGGTATATATTTATAAGTGGGGCGGATCTAATACGAGCACGGCATATGATTCAGTTAATATACAACCAAAAGGCTCATCTAGCATTTGGCAGAAATTGATACCGCATGGCGAAAGCATTTCTGTAGAAGAAACTGAAGACGGCGTTTATATTCTACTGAATGTATATGATGCTTCAAGCTTACCTGCTAAAACCAGACTTGAATTTTGGAAGGTAAATAATGATGGTACAGTTGAACAAGTAACTGGTGAAATACAATTAAATAATGTATTAAAACCAGATTTATCTTTGTATAATATTTTGAATGATAAAATATATACTGACCAAACAATTATAAATTCCGATGACTCTAAAAATAAATATGAGGTCATAGCGTCTATATTAGCTGAAGTAAATGCTCAGCCATTTGATATTATAAAAATACTTAAGTATAAGTTTGGTGTTGCTATATTTTATTATGAAGGCAATATATTAAAAGCTTTATTATTAAAAGAATCAGGATTGATAACAAATATTGAAATTGGAACATATCAAAAATATACATCTGATTGGAGAATTTTTGATCCATTTTGCATAAAAGAATATCCAGACGGAGAATACTTTGATTTGACATTCATGTATTCAAAAAGTACAAATACCTATATTACTGAAGTATCTGTAGGATTTTCTGGTAAGGTTACTACTATATCTGATGAAAAAGCAATAGGTAGTACGGTTGCTAATGCAAATGAAACGTCGTATACATTGCTAGATGCTCAACCTGCATATGATGGTTATTATATTGGTATAGCCCAAATGACTACGGTAGATTCATCAATTCAGCATTATAATATGCGGATGATGCTTGTAAAACAAGGCTCCGTAGTAAAACTTTTTTCGTTATCTAATACTTACGCTTCTATTAGAAATTATCCATGTTATAATATATTTTGTTCGGATAAATTTGTGATGTTTGGGCAAATTCCATATGATTACCAATCGTATTCGGCATACAGTTGTAGGTATGAAGCAGTAGAATATAAAACCGATTACAGACCTGCTAAAAGCGGTTTATTTGGAACTCAGCATAAATACGATTTAGCTCATTTTAAGCAGTTATCATTGCCAAGTGCAATAGTTGTATCTAATTTAAGGTATTCAGATAGCCCTGGAAGTTTTCAAGGAAGTCCACAATATACTGCAGCTGAATATTATGCGCCACGTGAAAATGTAGCATTTGATAGTCATTTAATATCTCCATTAAATTCTGCAAGTACAATTGTAGTAAATCCATTATATATTACTTCTGATTCTAGTAATATTTATATCTGGCGAAATTATAACAAAACTAGACTGACAAATCAGGTAGCAGTAATAGATATTTTAACTAGTAAAGTTCTACAGGAATATTATAAAGCAAGTGAATCTACTGCAACAATGCTTGTATTTGGTGATTGGGTATTTGAAATTGAAAATAATGTTATAAGATACTATAAACGACAAATTCAGGGTAGCTATATTGCTGTAAATAGACCAACAGAGAGTATACCAGTACTGTCACAATTTTCTGAGGATATTATAACAAGTTTCTTTCTTGATGGGTATTACTGGTTTATTACTGAAAATCATATTTTTGGTACTGGTGCAGCAAACGGTCAGATAACTATTGAATTCTTTGATCCCATGAAGTACTTTGCAGTTACTGAAAAACTCACTGCTGCAGTACGAGTATCTGATACAAGCTTTTGGGTATTTCACAACAATGGTGCATATCTTATTTATAAATCTACAATGTCTACTGAAAACGGTACACAATACGTTTGGATGTGTACGAATACTGCAAAGTCAAAAGGCTGTGATTTCAAAAATGCAGTTATAACTTTGCCAGTTACGAGTGCAGTTGCGGTGGTCACAGCTGAAGATATTTGTAGCGTTGAGATGAAAGAAAATATTCAGTCTGATGATAGAACGTTAGTTCCTATGACACTTAGTTTCCGGCAAATGATAAGAGATTTACTTGAAACTACAGAAAGTATAAAGATTGCCACGTATCATTATTTGACAATTTTCTTTTTGAATCAGAATAAAAAAGATTTAACTATGCCCGCAGTAGTTTATGATAGTACTATTGATAGCTGGTGGTATTGGGAATTTCCTTTTGTTCAAGTATTCAATACTTATCAAACTGAAACAAACGTAAAAGTATATGCTGAATATGGATCAGGAAGTCGCCATGCAGTTTTTAATTTTTCTGAGGATACATTTGTATATACAGTAGGTGCTATTGATTATGTGCTTTATGCTGATAAGTTCTTTGATGGGCCTACAAGCTCATATGAGCCTGTACAAATCGACTGGGAATGGGAGAGCGCAATTCTTATATTTGATACTGTAGATTTTAGAAAACAATTACTGTTTACAACATTTGTTTTTGATGACTACAACATTCCAGATAATAAATATGCAAACCATTCGCTAATAAATTTTGAATATTACTTTAATATTTATTCGAGAAAATATGCAAATACTTCTCCACAAGCAACATCGACTACTGTATATCGAGTCACAAACAATGCTTGTAGAACTATGGTGGCTAACTTTAATTATCTTCAGTTAATACTTAAAAATAGAAAATCGACTGATGATAGAGAAGGCTATGAAGCAATGAACAAACCTAAAATTTGTAGTATATCTTTGAAATATAGAATTCTGAGAGGTGCGATAACATGATAGAAAATACAAATATTACTCCAAGAACTAAGTATATGGTAAAGAGCTCTGAAGCGGAATATCAAAATATCCATTTAGAAGATATAAGAAAAACTACTGAAATTTTAGATTTTGAGTTTGAGCGAAGAGGCGAGAATGTATCTGTTGACTGGATATTAAAAGTTGCTGAAGCTCTAAACTATTATGAACTACTCACTGGTGAAAAGTACGTTAAAAAAATTAAGGAGAATACAATAATATGAATTTACTTGTTGCTATTGCAGATTTTCAGTTGCCAGAATGGCTTACCGTAGGTACGCTCGGTACAGTTCTTGCCTCATTTGTTACAATGATAGTTTCTTTGATTAGAACTGGTGTAACAAATAAAATTAATAAAGCTGCTACTGAAGGAACTACTGGGATACTTGGTAATATTGTTGATAAACTTACAGAAACTAAAAATACTACTCTTGAAGTTATCGATAAAGTAAAAGAAGCATTGACTAAAATAGATGACGCTCTTGCAAATTTCAAGGATAGTATTAATAATCAAACTAACTCCAATATGAATCTTGCAAAATTTGTTTGCGAGTGTTTTAATCAATCTAACTTGAGCGATGAGAAAAAATCTAAACTTCAGCTCATGTGCGATCAAATCTTTTATACTGATAATACTACCTTGATTGAATCTCTCAGAGTCGCTAAACAGCAACTTGAACAGCAGTTATATGAAAATCAAAAACAGATGGCAGAATTAAATGCTGAGCTCGAAACTGAAAGAGCAAAGTTAGAAGAACAGCAGGCACCAGTTAAAAAGTCTCGGAGGATTCAGTAATGAGTAAACTTTCAGAATTTCGTAAAACTGTAGACGAAGGTTCTGAAAAACAAAAGGCTAAAGCTGCAAAGTTAAAAGAAAAGGTAGATAAGGTTGCAAGTAAAGCTAAGGACTTTAATAAGAATACTTGGTGGGAAATCGGTGCATATATTGTTAGAACGATAAGCGTTGGCGTACCAGCTTGTGTAATAATGACTCTTGAAAATTCTTGGGTAAAATCTGGAATAGGTTTACTTGCAACATTCCTTTTAATCGCTTTAGCAATTATTTATAAAGAGCCTATAAAAAAGGCTGCAGGATTTGCACCTGGTGTATTTCCATTTTTGATATTTGTAATAATTGCATTGTTCTTTAATACTACAGCAAATGCTCTTTTGACAATTGGGCTTTCAGGTCTCGGTGGAAGCATTGTTGCAATACCACTTCATTACAAATATCTTCAATCCAAAAAGCCACCTGAAGAAGATCCTCAGCTTACAGTATTAAAAGATATTGCAAATAAACTCAGCAATTTAGATAATACAAATAAGCAATAAACTTTATGCTGGCAATTAAGCCAGCATATTTTTGTTTATTTTAGCGCAAAATGAATATTTACTTGCATTATATATTATAGAAACTGTTTTAGAGGTATTTTATGAAAAAATGGAAAACATTATTATTAAATCTTTTAGGTTTAGTAACTACTATTGGTACCATTGCCGTAATATACTTTGTACTATATTTGCAAGGTTCAATAAAACATCTTGGCCAAGATACAGTTATTGAATTTACAGTAATGATTATTTTATCAAGCAGTACAAAGTTTTTCTGGTATATGAGTACTGAAAGCTCGATACGAAATTCTGAAAAGTATATTAAACGAAAAGATCTTGCAATTGACGCTATCAATGAAATTGTTAAGGATCAACAAGATTTTGATAAGTTTATTGATATACAGAATTTAGTAAACTATAATACATACGTTTCTAATCGCTGTAAAGGCCTTACACCAAACAATTATAAATTGACTTTTCGACACAAACTCATTAATTTATTTCGACGTTTGGCACACCTAAGACCACGTACACGACGCGAATTTTTGAATGCCTATGTGCTGCGCGTCGAACGTAAAGCGTCAAAAATACACAAACTTAGTGCTTCAAATATTGTTAACTTAAGCGATGACGAAGATGGATTAATTGACGACAGAAATAAGGCTGCTAAAGCAAAAACAAAATATTTGGTTATGGGTACATTATTTTCTATTGTTAGTATGTTTGCTACGGCAATGATAGGCTTTGCTCCTAATCCAAATGTTGATATGAAAGCCGCAACAGTTAAAATGGTTATGTATTCTGCAAATATTTTGATGGCCATTTTACAAACTATTTTCAAAGCATACTTATCTGTATCTACAAACGATACTGTATACTTTAGAAAAATAGTAAATATTCTTGAAAAATATGAGGCGTATAAAGAAAATCCTGTAACAATAAATAAAGTTAGTTATTATGTAGAGGAGGTACAAAATGCCATTAGTAACGAGCCCGTCATTGAGAAATCTAAAGAGCCAGACAACAATATTGGACGAAACAATCCAATCAACGACACAGAAAGTATTCGACACGACAAAGACAGTGCTGGGTGATACTATTGATGATAGTGAAGAATCTACGAGACGGTACCTTGAATTACTTGGTGTAACAGAACTTGATAAACAGTTCAATGCAGCAGTGCAAGCTTATAACACTCAATTTAAGTTACAAGCCGAGCAAATGTTTATTGAAACAAATGTTGCTTCGTTAGCTGCATCAAACTTGATGGCAGATAACTCGAAAAACCTCAGTACTGGTGCTGTTGCGGTGCAAGGAGAAAACTTCAGTCAAGCTGTTACCGCTCAAGGCGAAGCACTTCAATCCCAACTTGTACAATCCCAGACAGAGGTTCTTGAAAATATTACTAAAAGCTATGAGTCTGCATTAACAACAGTTTTAGGTAAACAGGATTCCCAAGGTAACTTTGAAAATATTCTTAAATATCAAGAAAACTCACAGTTAGCGCTTGATGCTTTATTGAAAAAATTAGCGTCAGATATGAACGGCGATGAAGACATTTTTAAGAATATTGCTGGCGAAACGCCAGAAGGTTATAATTATGAATCTTATCTTTTAGAAAGAGGATATTTGAATTATACCGCTACACCCGGCGAATATGAAATAACTGATTTGGCGATTCATGAATTCGATAAAATGTTAAACTCTCCACTTGAACCTGGTCAAGCTGCTCAGTTACTTGAAGATCTTGCTACAAATATGGCAGCATCTGAATACGGTACAAGATGGGAATCTATGACACCAAATGCACAAGCTAAAGCTGTTGCAGAATATAAAGAATGGTTTTACGATAACCAAATGGGATTATATCATACTACTTTTGGTTTGTCTGAATATGACGAATCTGGTAATATAGTTCTCGATACTATTTATGAAGCTCCATCTACTGGAGAAATAGCAAATATGTTTGGTGTCGAAGTAACTGATACTTATATCAGTGCTAAGAATGCATTGCCTACTGATTTTGGTGATTATCTTGGTAGTGGTAAGGGCGGAAAGCAAGATGCACACGTGCAACAAATAATCGATAATGCAAATAACGGTATGTATGAAGACGGAGCAATTGTAAGCTTCAATTATGGTAAAGGCACCAAAGATTACTGGGTTTATTACGACGGCGGTTTTTATAAAACAAATTATAGCGATAAAAACAAACCGCCTATTTTAACTGCGGAAAGTGTTAGTGCTGATTTGCCGGAAGTCGCTGGAGCATTGCGAGCTGGTAAGTTTGATAATGGTACTGAGCTTATTGATTATATCTATTATAATGGAAAATTGTACAGCAAAGATAATCATTTTTATGAAAATGGTAAATTATATAGAACGACTGGCAAATTTAAGAAGTTTAGTAAATTTGAATCCGCAAAAGATAATATTATGTCTTTTGGCAAATTAGTATTTACTTCGCCAGAATTATGGAAAATGTTTAAGGCTGAAAATAAAACCGCTAAGCAAGCATTTGAGGATGCATTCGGTAATTTTCTTGATGCTGGTGAAGAATGGATTAATTCGTCACAGAACTATGCCGAAGAGCTTGCAAGGTATAATAATCAGCTTAGAAAGAATGCTAAGGAGGTTAGATAATGGCTAATCCTATTTATAAAAGCCGTGAAAAAGGTATAATCAATAGTTGGACAGCAATTCGAAATCAAGCAATAATGTCTGGTATTTATGAGGCTGATGTTTATACTCAGCTTGCTCAAGACAATGATCCTTCGAAAGCACAAGGTTATCTTGCGATGCTTGCTGCAAATGGTAAAGCATTGAAAGATAAACTTCCAGCTGAATATTCTAATTATTCTACTGCTACAAAGTATTCTTTGCTTTCAGGATTGAGTAGTATTATTGCTTATGAAAATGATAAGAATAATATTGATTATGCTGTTAAAAACGAAGAGTACGGTAAAAAATCTGATAAGTCGTGGGTAGATAAATTAGTAAACGAAAAGTTCGCTGGAGATTATGAAGCATTCAATAAGCAATACTCTGGTGAGGAAGGAAAGAATAAACTGTACGAAGAAGGTTATTTTGTAGACACTGATTTGACAGACGAACAGATTTCATATGGTTTAACCAATTTTTCGAAGAGTTATTCTGAATTCAGTCAAGAGTATGAAGCCAAGCCCTATATGAGTTATTCTGAACTTCTCAAAAATATAGCTATAATGGATGAGCAAGTAAAGACTTATGAGGCTTGGGAAAATGCAAGTTCTATGACTAAGTTCTGGTCTACAATTGGCAGTTTTGCTGCTGAGATTTTATTGACTCCACTCGAAATGATTGAAGGTTTAACTGATGCAATTATTATGATTGGCGGGTTTGCTGCCAATTCTTTCGGATATTCAGATGCAGCAAATGATATGCTTAATTATGCAAAAGAAGATTTTATTCCCACACAAGATTGGGTAGTAAAATGGTTACCGAATGCATATTCGACTAATCCATATTCTACAGAAAATTGGGCAAAATTGGGTTTAGGTATGTCCCAGTCTATTTCAAGAATACTTGTTATGTCTGGTCTAAACTATTTACTTCCTGGTTCCGGTACCTTGCTGTATTATGGTTCTGCTGCAGGTGAGAATGCTGTTGAGTATGCTACAGCTAATCCCGAAAAAAGTATTAACAATGTAATGGCATACTCGGCAATGAAAACCGCAATTAGCTACGCAGTTGAGGGTATGTCTGAAACGGCATTTTTCAAACAGCAAGGCTGGATTAAAGCCTGGGAAAATTTTGGCAGCAAGAATGTAGCAACAAAAATGCTTCATGATTTTATTGGTGAAGGTTTTGAAGAAGTTGTTGAAGAAATTATTGATGCGGGTCTCGATTATGCTTTTACTGGAAATACAGATATTAGTTTTAAGTCGCTTTGGGAATCTTTTATTTCTGGTGCATTAGTCGGCGGTATTATGGCTGGAGGGCATGCTGCTATACAGAAAGTTATAGCTACAAAGACTGCCGTAAGTCTCACAAATACTAAGATAGATAAAAAGACTGGTAAACCTGTAAATTCTAGCGGCATTCAGTTATCGCCTGCTAAAACAGCAATGTTGCTTAATTACAAAGATACTCTCGAACAAAAAGTTAAATCTGGTAAAAAGTTATCTACAAGAATGCAGCGAAGATACGATAGATTGCAAAATCTTACATTACTTGCTGTGGATGATGCTGGTAATACTATTGCCACTATATCTGACTTTGGCGACCCTACTAAAAACGATACAATAACTGTTGACAAAAATACCAAAGACCCTAAAGCAAAGAAGTTACCTATAAATGAAGAATTGCTTAAGAAAAAGCTTGAAGAATTCCAGTCTGAAGGAATTGAAACTGATCTTGCAGCAATAGATTTAACCGATGCAGATGTTGCTTCAGAAGCTCAAAATATGCAGCAGAATCTTTTCTTAACCCTTTCTGAATTTGCAGCTTATATGGGTCCTGATCAGTTTGCTCGTAGTCTTGGTAAATTCGAACAGTACACTGAAGACACCATTGATAAACTTCTTGATATGTCTGAAGCAGTTGCTGAAAGAGAAGCAAAGCAAGCTAAGACTTATGCCCGAACGGAATCTATACTTTCTGAAGCACTTGGTGCTAAGATATATATTACTAAAATTGCAAAGGATGTTGCTTTGTCTTTTGAAAAAATAGATAGTCTTAGTAATGCAAAATATTATTCTTATTATTCTACAGGCGAAAATCTTCCGGTCGTATTCTCATATAATGGCGATGTCTATCTTAATGCTGCAGTAACTAAGAATTTCTCTTTACCTAAAATTCAACAACTGATATTTTCTACAATATATAATGACCAGCTATTTGCTAAAATAGGCAAAAATGATACTATAATGGGTTTACTTGAGAACTTAGTCAAGTCCTATAATATCGATTTGAGCAATGAAGTTAAGCATGAGATAATGCTGAAACAAGCATTATTTACTATGCTGTTCGTTCAAGATAATACTATTGCGTCCAAAGCTTATATGTCTGCAAAAGATGAGTATAGTAAATTGATGTATAACTTGGTACTTTCTGTAAGAGGTATTAGTAACGTAAATTCTATGCAGGTTGTAAGACAAGCTGAGAAAAACTATTACCGAACTGCTCTGAATAAGGTTTTTGAGATTGAACAATCTGAAGCGGTTAAATCATTACAGTTAGTTATTGAAGGTATACCTACATTTTTTAAATCCGACGCTGATATTGAACAATTTATAGTTAATAATAGAGATCCGAATGCTTTTAACTATATGACGTTCAAAGCCGATATCAATACTGACGCTGCAGATTTAGCAATGGCTATTGAATATTTTTCAAAACAGTTTGGATTTAATATTCCTAAAAACGCAAATATACTTACCATCAATAATCTTGCTCTTGCTTTATTTGATTCTAAAAACTATAACGATACAAGAGCTCTCGATCAGGCATTAAGTGCATATGATACTAATTTTTTTGAACAGATGAATTATTTCTTGGCAGATAATTTTGGTTTTGAGGTTCTTCCAGATAATACAATTGTTCATTTGCGTCAGATATCACAAATGATAAATGAGGATATACTCAGCGAGCGCATCAATACTTATGCCGCAGATTCATCTGCGCATCTGAATATCGACAAAGGTATTTTACTTAGTGAATGTCTTACCGATTATGGTAAGAAAATGATAGGACATTCTTTGTTGGGCAATGATATTGTAATTTATCTGCGTCCAGATAACGTTAAAGGTACTAATGGCAGTTTCCATAGATTCCTTAGGCCTAACAACGGTATTGCCGGTGTAATTATGATTGCTGCAAAAGCTAATCCGGATGTTAGTCTTGAACAGAATCAAAAGAATATGCTTCAGACAGCTGAGCATGAAATAAATCATAGTATCTGTGGTTTAACAAATATCGGAACAATGTCATTTACTGATCCTATTAAGAATTATTTTGAACAGCAATTAAAATCTTTGAAAGGCGAAGAATTAGAAAATTATTTGGAAAAATTACAAGATGAAGTTTATGATTTTCTTTTTGCAGTGGAAGGTAAAGGTTTAGTTCAGTATACTGAAAAGGGTGTCTTATGGACAGATGCAGACACTGAAAACAATATGTCTGTGGCTTTATCGAATCTCGGTTTTACTGGAGATGAGCAGTATAAACCTATACTTGCAGAGCAACTTGCAAGAATGGTATATCAGTATTGTTTCATGAATGAACGTTATGCACAAGGTATGGCAAGTGCGAGCTATGCAGACACTGTGGTAGATTTTAATTCATTCAGATATGAAAACGCAGACCAGATAATTATTCGTACCCATTCTAAGTTAAAATTGCTTAAGCGTTTAGATGGTATAATTGCTCGGCGAACTGATTTATCTGCTCCGAAAAATGTGCTTGATGTTTTGAATCAGTTTAGCAATAAAAAGATTACGAGTGATAACGCAATTAAACAATTGACTACAAATTATGAGTTTTATTCTGGAGAAGCTCAGCTAGGCGATTTAGATACTTTATTTCCAGTTAAACCTACCAATGATAAGGATTATGTGTCTAAAGATTTTTGGATAAGCCAAATAAATGACATGCAGCTTAAACAAACTATTAGCACAATGCCGCAACAAGACTTTATTAGATTTATTACAAAACTTACTGGTAAAGAATTTAATGTGCTTGCTAAAACTTATCAAGAGGTTGCTGAGGCAAATAGATTTATGAATATTCCTTTTGCTCCGGATAAATCTTATGCGGCAAGTTTGGCTAATGGTATTAAACCAAGAAATTTAATTGATTCTGCGCAAGTCTATACTAAGTACGGTGATAAGATATCTGGTATCGCATTATATGATAGCACTTCAAAAAGTTGTACAGTTGATTTGACTAATACTGCAGTAAATACGAGTACAGCAAACTTGATAAATGATCTTATTGCAAATACTACTCCTGGAAATAGATTATTTATTGCCGGTAATAGATCATTTATAAACTTTAATACTATACGTAAATATCTGAATGTAAAACCTCAACTTGCTAATTTAGACATATCTACTTCCACTCTTGCTAACTTTGAAACTGCATTTTCAGAACTTTCTAAAATGGGAATTGTTGGTAAGCAACAAGCATACCAGTATGATACTATCTTTGTTACAAATGACGGCCAGATTATAAATGTGAATTCTGAAGGCTCTATTGTTGCAAGACTTCAGCAGATTTGTAAAAATCTTAAAATATCTGAAGATATACTTGGTGAGTATACTGTCGCTCCAGATAGTGGTGATATTATCTTAAACAAAGAAGGCCTTACAAATCAACTCAGTAAGTTGTTTGATAGTAAACGCGTAGCAAGATTTAGAAGGATAAATAATACTTGGGTATCTGATAGCACTCTTAATATCCTTCAAGATAACTTTGCAAAAACTCTTGATGCAAATGTAAATCCTGCAGCTCAAGGTTATATTGAGTTGAAACGTAATGTTGCATTGGTGCAAGACCCTCAAACTCTTGAAGTGAAAATTGTACCTATAACTGACGGCAAATTTGAAGGAACAGAAGTTGCTTGGGCAAAGAATGTTTGGTATGAATCTATTTGTAATATATTAACAAAGTATCAAATAACTAACTTTAAGCAACTTGAGAATCTCGGTTTTAGCGAAGAATTTATCGATAAGCTTTCTAAGTACTCTGGTACTAAAACTGATAATCCTGGTATAACCAAATCATTCATACTGAGTTATATCAATGACGATACCAACACTACCTTTTCAAGAAATTTGCTTATTCAAAACTGTCCGGATTCTGCAAAAGATTCTCTTGACTGGAAGCGCAACGGTTATCTTACTTCAGTAAAAGATGTTCAAGATTATTACAATACATTCCAAGTATACTTTGTAGCAATGGAGTATGCAAGATTTTTACTTGAATCTGGAAAAGGTAATGCAGCAAAGCTTAAAGCAATGCTTTCAACTGTGTATGACAGTGAAATTGAGTTACACAATGCATTTGACGGATTTATTAGTGCGCATAGAAGTGATCCTGATTATGTAAGAATTCTTTCTGATATAACTGAGGGTAAATATATACGCGAAGAAGGTAATGTTAAGAGAAAGGTTAAGAGCGGATTAGATGATAGACGTACTAATATTATTACCGATCTTTTGAATATTGATGCTCAAAAGCGACTTAACTATGCTAATGGTTTGAACTTAAGTTATAACAGTTTTGGATATGTGTATAGCTTAATTAGTAAAGATTGGGGTATGAATTACAATGTTATTAGCACAGACGTTGGAGCAAATTATAAAGATTCCGATGATGTTCTTAACTTGCTCGATACACTTGATGTTACTAAATCAAATGTACAGTCTGCAGATGTTTCTGAAGAAATTGCTAAAATAAATGACGCAATCAAATTTGCTGCTGAGCAGGCTACAAATGACGCAAAGCTTAAAGCGTATGAGAAAGTTCTTGCCTTGCTCGACACTGTATCGACTACAGATGTGTATGGCGATATAAATACTGATGCATATGCAAATTTGGTGCTTGATCAAATGGATAAATTATCTGGAGTTAACTTAGATGTTAGTAAAGTTGCGTCAGACTATATCCAAAATATCAAAACTAATCTTGAATCTGTTAAAGACAAAACAGGTATCGAAAAAGAACGTATTAATGCTGAGATTGAAACCGAATTCCATAAGTTTTCAAATGAGCGCGTAAGAAATACCTATAAGTATGGCTATGAGGGTTACAAACAAATACGAAAGCTTTATGATAGTTATGGCGCGTCTCAAAGATTCAATACCTCAAGCAAAATAAGCAAGCGTGTAAAGAATTTTAAGGATACCGTTCAAACTGCGTTAAAGAGTAATCAGATAACTCAAGAACGCGCCGATAAACTTAATAGGTCTATTGATACATTACGCAATATATACACTGATATATTATCAGTTGCAGTAGATTTTGAGTATAATGGAATGACTCGTAGTAAGGCTACTTCGGAAATTATTAAACTGATAGACAATTTTACAAGCGGTAAACCTGTAGCACAACAGTTGCAAACAATTACAGATTTTATTGATACGGCAATAATAAGTTCTGAAATAACTTATGACGAGAAAGCTAAAACGGCATACTCGAATCTTTATAAGTTCAACGCTGAACAAAGAAAGTTTCTGTATCTTTTGCGTACAGCTACAAACGAGCAAAGATTAAATATCTTTTTACAGTACCTTGACGATCCTAATGTCGAAACTGAACTTGGAAGAGCGTTAGTTACTTATATGGAAAATCAAGTGAAAGAATTAAGTTCTATTGCAGATGATACAGAATCTTTTGTAGAAGAAGCTATTGACTTTTCTAAACTTGGTCAGATTGCAAAGAAAGCTGGCGTTACAGCAGATGAAGAATTTAAGCGATTGAATCCTAATAAAAAGATTAACCGACGGCTAACAGATGAAGAGAGAACTGCTTTGCAAGCTTCTCGAGTTACTACAAGAACTCTTTCTACTCAAAAACGGCATCTTGATTTACTTGCCAATAGTAAACCTGTAAGTGATGTTGATATGCAGAATGCAGTTAAAGAAGTTTATGCTACTCTTGAAAAGTTTAAGTTCAAAACTCAAAGCGATCAACTTCGTAAAGAAGCGAGAAAGTGGTATAAGATTAATTATCCTAATGAAACTATTACAATTGCAAAAGGCATATCTGATGAAATAACTTCTACAGATATCGAATCTGCAAGACAACATCGCGAACAAGCTATTGCAAACTATATTGATAACCGCGCAAAAGAGTATGGGCAGCGCTATACTACTCGTGAACTTACTTTATTCGAACTCATTAAAGAAATGAATAAAGAAAAGTATATCAAAAAATGGGATAAAGCCAATAACCGCTGGAAATTAATAAAAGTGATTGCGCCTAATCCTATGGTATTCAAAGTAATTAATGGATTGAATATTGCGTATCAAAGATTTATTTATGGTCCCAAAACTAAAGCTAATATTGAACAGTTTCATGCTGAAGTTCAGTATGTACTTTCTGAACGTAAAATTAATAGTGTAATTCCTGGAACCAAAGAATTGGTTTCTTTGGATAGTAACTATATTGATTATGAAGCAGTTTTAGAAATGTTCAAACGAGGTGAGTATACCGATCATTCTAATGTATTCGATGAAACTCTTGGTAAGGTAACTTCTGAAATGGAAGCAGCTCAAGATACTATTGACTATGTTACTAATAAGAAAGTATATACTAATCCAATTGAATCTATCAATAATGCTCTTAAAGAGACTGAAGCAAAGATTGCATTGCTGAATGAAGAACTGCGAACTAAACAATTTACTTCTCAGGAGGAAGCTGGTAAGCGCCGAGCTCTTGAAAATGCTCAAAATAAACTTAAACGTATACAAGCATTAAAAGAAGGTACTGCAGAAATTTTGAATAGACAAATTGAAAATGGTCCTAATACAGAAACTGTTGATACAGATGCTATTATAGATTTATTTGTAGATGATACTGTTGAGACTACAGAACCTGCAGAAGCTACGAATACTGAAAATATTCCAGATGATTTATTTGTAGATGAAGTTATGACAGATAATGATTCTGAAATAATGCCTCCATCAATGGCTGAACAGTCTATAAATCTCGAAGAATTGTTTGGTGAAGGTAGTGCTAAAGAAATGCAGAATCTTTTTAATATTACTTCTAAGCGCAAAGCTGAAAAGACAGCCCGCACTGATGAACAAAAATATGCGCCTAAGGATTCTGAACGTAGTAAGTTTACTCCAACTATCAATTCAAAACTTCTTAATAGACAGGGTATTGATATTCGTAAGCTTCTCGATTATATTCCAAGTAAAACTAAAGATGTTGAAGTTGCTGGTGAAACTATTACAGAAAACGTCTTTAGTACAAACGAATACTTAAAAGAGAATGGTGAACTACTGAGAGAATTTATGCATAATGAAGATGCAGTAAAAGATTTTCTTAAATGGTATTCTTCTACGAACAATATGACTGAAGCTGAAAGAACAAATGCGGCAGTGTTACTTAACCAGATCGCTTCCAATCTGAATATTTCAAAAGAACTTAGAATTGAAGCAGCAAAAGCATTTTCTAAAATTAAGCGTACCGCAGGTCAACAGTTGTCTGTTGCAAGAAGCTTTGGATTAGCACCACTCGATGAACTCAATGCTATTGCTGAACAACAGTTATCACTTTCTGACGATGAAATTAAGTCTTTGGCAAACCTTGCCGATATCCAAAAGAAAGCTATTGAAACTGGTGACTATGCAGCTTCTGATAAAGCAATGGATGATGCTCTTGCAATTCTTGCAAAACACTCTAACGAACTCGATTCCAGTATTAATCCTTGGAAAAAGGGATTGACTCTTGACGAAAAAGCTGTAAGATGGCACAATCTTACGCAAAGAATTACTTCTTGGAGATATTTTGCAATGCTGTCTGCTCCAGCGACATTCTTCTCGAGAAACGTTGCAGGCAATGCTTTAATTACAGTAATGGATAAAGCTTCTGTAGGTATAGGCAATCTTATTGGTAAGGTTAGAGACAGATTTAGCAAGACTAAAAATAATGGTGTCTATTATAAACGTACTAATGAGAAAGTCAATGCCGAGGCAACAGCTGCTGTTAAGAAACATTTACTTGACAATGGATTACTTGACTCTATTCTTAAAGGTACCGTTTCAAAATATGATACTGGTTATACTCCTCGTAAGACGAAACTTAGCGAGCTTGCATTCAATAACAAAAACGCGGTTGAAGATATTGATGCTGCTGATGCTATAGTTTTAGGCGATACGCTTAAAGAAGGTACTCCATTTGGTACCAGTAAAGTTGGTGGTGTATTTAACAAAATGTACAATTTCATATTTGGAGTAATGGATTCGCAAGATAAGAAATCTATGAAAAAGTATATGAAGCGTACAGTTGAGCAAATAGTATCTGATAATTTTACTGCAGATGATTATACTAAACTTGAAGCTGGTGATTTGAGTACAAAACAGAAATTCCAAGATATTATTGCATTTGCTCAAGAAGAATCTCTAAAAACCTACTTCCGTTATCAAGGTCCTGCTTATACCACAATGATGAGACTTCTTGCTAAATACCCTGCGGCTCAAGCTGTGTTCGCAACGATATTCCCGTTCCCGAGAATGCTGTTAAATACGATGAATACGGCTTTGAATTATTCGCCGATAGGGTTTGTTAAAGCCGTCTGGACAGCTAAACATGATCAAACGGTATTCAAAGATTTGAAAGTAAATAAGCAGTTGGGTCAGGCTGCAATAGGTACAGTTAGTATGGCAATAGGTGCTTTGCTTACTGCACTTGGTATGATCAAATTTGAAGATGATGATAAATATGGCGGCCCTCAAATTAACTTGTTTGATACTTTCAGAATTAGTCTTGAAGACCTTGCTCCAGCCGCTATTCCGTTCTGTATCGGTGCTTCCTTTACTGATGGACTCACATCAGGTTTCTGGAATGCAATAACTAACTCTGGTTCTGCATTGCTTGATACTACTATAATCGGTGAGCTTATAAATGTATTCGGTGGGAATAAAACTGCTCTTGATGTTGTGAGTAATACATTCTCAACTTATATAAATCAGTTCATGCCGGCGATAGTAAGACATGTTACAAGAATTACAGATCCGAATAAGAAAAAGTATAGTTCGAATAGTGCTTTGAAAATATTGCAAAAGATTGCGGCACAGATTCCTGGATTAAGCTATGCTGTTCCTAATCAAGTTGATCCTTATAGTGGTGATGATGTAACGTACTATGCCGACAATAATAATTCTTATTTGGCAGCATTGATGTCTGCTCTTAACGCGGTGCTTCCTGCAAAAGTGACTTATTCAAGAGATAACTATCTTGAGCAAGAATCTCGAGCTGTTGGCGCAGGCACAACTGGTCCAGCAAGTTCATTTACAATTGATGGTGTACAGTATAAAATATCTGATAAGAAATACCGTGAATATCAAAAACTTCGTGCTAAGTTATATAAACAGTATGCTGACAAGGTAATTGTTACTGATGCCTACAAACGTATGACAAATGAGCAGAAAAAGAAACAGCTTAAGAAATTGCAATCTAAAGCTACAGAAGAAGCTCGTAAACAACTTAATATTAAATGATTACGAAATTCAAAAATTTTATAAAGTCTATACTCCGACAGCTAAAGAATAAAGTGAATATCATAATATTTGTAATAGTATTGATCATAACTTATTCACCAGTTTGGCTTGTCGGAGGATTGGGCTTTATATTTCAGAACAAAGCAATGCTTGCAATCGCGATAGCTTATGCGTTATTTTGGGCAGGTCCATTTACACCATACTTTCCACTTTGTATAGGATTAACATTTATTATAAGAAAAATCTACGATAAAATAAAATGCCATAATTGGCGTCGTTGGTTGTAGATTGAAAATTGTAAAAGAAAACCCGAGCATCTCTGCTCGGGTTGATTTATTATATAAGTCGTTTCATTTCAACTGCGTTCTTTTTAGCAGCTCTGATATACCAGTCATAATCTATATCTATAAGATTAGTTTTATCAGTCACTGCGTCATTGTATAATGTGCAATTATCGGGAATACCTGCAATTTTATCATGCTTAATTATCTTGCCATCTTGCACTTTATATTTGTACAATGTACCTCTACTTCTATTGACTGTTGCGTATACTCTGTTTATATTTGTAGTATCGATCTCACCATTCTCACTCGCATACAATACACCATCATATGTAGGACCTTTCATAGTAGTCATCATAAAGTCTAAAGGTTTCATACGCTTGCGGATAGTGTCTTCAATAGGGATATTTTTGCAGTAGTAATCAATAATACTGTCATTAATTACTGGCGCATTAAGAGGAGTGAGAGGAACATCTGAACCAGACTTCTTTGCCCATCTACCTTTAAGTTTAGGCTTTGCGTTAGGTTCAGGAAGAAGAATATAATTATTAACATTCTTTTGAAATACCGCATACTCTTCGTCAATATCGAGAGGTATTTCAATATACTCACTGAATTTTTGCAATGCTTGATAACAATCTTGCAACTTGCTTCTTTTAATTCTAAACAAGATACCATCAGTATTTGTTTGAATAACTAATGCTCCTAAGTCAAACACAATCTTAGCCATACACGTTGTAAGCAATTGACCTGTCATACATAATGCAATGATATTTTGAGGATCGTATAAAGGACTATGCTCTTGCCTCATTGCACCAGTAGAAGCATTCAAAATAAGTTTAATTGAATCTCTTAATCCAAAGGCTTCTTTATACTCATCAGTACCGGATAAACCTTGCTTCCGCATTTCTTTCAAATGTTTCTTCAATCTTCTACATTCACTTAATAGAAATTGAAAGCGCTCTTTGCCTTCTTCAGGTATACCAGATGCATAATAGTTATAAACAACTAACAATGAAGGATATAGATTTTCAAAATCGGCATTGACTAAAATATAGTTGTCATCTGATATCGAATACAAAGAATCTTCATAGGTACTATGAATACCGCCTGCGCCATAAACAAAGTTATTCTTCAAATATCTAACCTCATACGAAAAGTCATTTGATAATTCAGTACCTTCAAACTGAGCAATAATAGTAGGATGAATTTTACTTTTGAATAACGGTTTAAGCTTTTCAGGTATCTCATAGTACGGATCATTAAGATTTTCTTTTTGCTTTGCATGAAGCATCTTTGCACACACTTTAGCAGCTGTATTCTTGATACATTCAGCCTCATCCAAATCAGATAGTCTCGAGCAATTGGCTTTTGCAGTGAGATAGCCCCAGCGAGCTCCGACTAATTTATTAGTTGCAAATACGTCATGTTTACAGTATTTAATAATCTCTTTCTTATCTTCCTCAGAAAGATTTTCTTTACCAAATGGAATATCGGACTCTTTAATAAGTAATCCAGTATTAGACTCAAATTGCTTTAATGAACCCATAGTTTTAAGGTCATCAAACAAATCTGAAAATTCATACTTTCTCCAAAAAGATAAGTCCTTCCATTTGCCATCATTACTATTGATTATTTTCTGGTTGTGCGTATATAATTCTTCTGGTGTATATCCCATACATGCAAAGTTGAATATCTGCATGTCATATCCTTTAATATTGAATCCAACTAAGTAACCGAGTTTTGAGATTCTTCTTAACTCGGTTACATAGTTCTCATCATCAGAAGTGATTACTCCAAATTCGATATTGTCGGTTCCATTGTAAATGTTGTATACCATACAATTCCAATGTGGAAATACTTCCCAGTCGAATACAACTATATCTTTAGTCATCTTCTAATTCCTCAATATTAGTATCAGCTTCAGCAGGTTTCGTCGCAAAATTATTAAGGTCATTAAATCTTTCAATCTGTATTTTGAGTTCAGTGATTGCTGCAAGGTATCCAGTATCATAATTCATACCCATTTGCGAGTTATTTGTGGCATCGCTGCCAAGCATAAATAACTTAGTATATTGTAAATCGGTCAAATAATTTAATAAAGTTTTGCGGCTTACTGGGGTATCTTCAATATCATTCACAGGTATCATATATTCTCCTTCACATCAATTCTAATAATAAGACCGCATTTATAGATAACAATACGGACTTCACTATTTTCAATAACAGTTTTGTTATATTTACCGGCTTTAATATCTTCATAAGCAATGTTGATTTGTTCGAAATATTTAGTAATCATACAATATGTCCTCCATGTTTCATTTCACGTACTCTGTTGTAATTAAGTTTTTCGGATATAATAGTAGTAAGCTTCAAATCAGAATTATTAATAGCAGCATCACTGCTTTCAATAAAACTTTCAATAAGATTTATAAAGTTAGAAAATACATTTTCAATACATTTGAACGCAATCTTTTCGGCATGCTCATCAATAAGCTCTTGGTTAGCAATTTCATAGTACTGTCCAAGAACTACATGTGCTTTACAAATAAACTCACAAAAATCTTCTCTTGTCCATTCGTCTTCAACTTTTAAACCGTGTAAGGTATATCCTTTATATCCGCAGAAGCTTAATGTTCTGATAGCAGCATCTGCCAATTCAACGTAAATACCTTCAGGCTTAAATTCGAAATCTGCATACCAGGTTGCCTCTTCTTTAATATCTCTTGTATTCCAATCATGAAATGCTTCACAGAGTTCTTCATGAATTGCGGCAATATAAGCAACATCATCTATATCTTCAGTATAGAAACCTTTGCTCTTTGCACTCGCATAGCAATAATCTTTTAATCTTTCAATAGTTTCAGTAGTCATTTTTATACCTCAGCATCAAAATTAAATTCAAGATATTTTCTACTTGCTAAATAGTCACACATATGTACATATCTTTCCCAAGTAGATTTAGGTTTAGGAAGTATTTCTTTTTTAGTTTTCCAATCTTTATTCCATTGACCCATATGAGACATGATTAAAGAGCTAAGTAATGCACCAGTTTCAGATAATCCTCTCTTACTGAAATACTCATCGTAAGTTACTGCAGCAATAAACGGGTGATCCGCTCTCGCATATTTCTCATGAGTTTTGCCATGCTTAAATGTGTCATGAAGTATCAATGCCGCAATAATAAAATCTTTTTGGTCATCAGTATAATTTGTCAAAGGAAACAAACCATATGCAATTCTGACAGCGGCTTGAGTATGTCTGACCAAACCGCCTTCACCGAGTGCATAACTCGGATGATACTTACCAGTACTACTTGCAGGTACTTCGAAGAAATAATCAGGTACTACATTTTCGATACAATCTTTGATTTCGTTTCTGAACTCTTCATTTTTAATATATCCGAGTTCAGTTTTGAATATGGATGCTTTTTCCATTTTAGGTAA
>ULUO01068568.1_pt1 | contig 37500 bp, 32 predicted proteins | sample 1958611 | NCBI WGS metagenome assembly ULUO01 (sample SAMEA4835762, study PRJEB28245) | human gut metagenome | biome: gut microbiome; material: fecal sample | place: Denmark | collected 2008
GTTATTGGGTGAGTAGAGATAGTGCACATTATAAGCAACGCACCTTCATGGCACCTAAGCCAAAGTAGCGAACCTCTCGTGCATGCGCGTCAGCCTAAGGCTGCCCGCCGTAAGGGGTTTAACGATAAGAACCCTCGGTCAGTTCGCGGGCACGTTCCAGATAATGCGCCGATGTTTCCGGTGTTCCGACATAAGAAAGCGAATAGTTCTGTACCACAAATCCGAATGGATTTTTAATCTGGTCTTCTTTTGACGGGAAAGGAAGGCGCAAAAAGGCAATCCGCATTGTTGCCCGCCAGATTTTGGTGTCAATTTTTTCCACGCCGGGCAGCACGTCCATGGTCAGATACTGTGCTTGCCACAAACCGAGCGTCAACGGACGTACCCATTCGACTTTTACAAACCGTTGCAGCCCCTTTTCCTTGAACTGCATGATATTATGCTGAACATCGCCGCGATAGAATGCCTCAAACACCGGGCGTGCCGAAAACCAGTAGACAATTTCTCCAGGTCCCCAGCGAGCCAGCAGTTCATCATAATCATTGGTAATGGTGTTGCGCAAAATAATGTAATCGGTAATGTGCTGTTCGGCCAAGAGGTCGGTGGCGCGGGTATAAACTTCATCTTGCTGAACCAGTTCCAGTTCGCTGAAGTATTTATTAATCTGCAGCAGGCGGGGATACACGCTCTTTTGCGGAACCAGCAGATAAACCGTCAGCGCCAGCATCATGTTGATGCTCATGCTGATGGCTGCCAAAATAACCAGGATTCGCGAAGTCCAGAGATAACGGCGCTCGGGCATGGCGTTGACATGTACCCGTTCCGGATAAAGTCCGAGCTTATCGGGGCTTTCTTTTTCGCGATATTTAAAAATCGTATGAAAAATCTCAAACATCAGACCTCTGCGCCAAGCAAATATTTTTAATTATTTTATACATGAAAGTTGAATAAAAGCAAATAAATACTACCCATAAACAAAATATTGATATAATTTATATCCGAATAGGTCTTTATAAAGGGTTTAAATTATGAAAAAAATATTGGCATGCCTGACGGCCGGCATTATGTTTGTTGTCTCCTGCACATCGGTTTCGGATGCGGAATTTGATGAAATTGTGGAAGAAAACCCGGCCTATGCGCAAACCGTGCCGGTTTATTCGGAAAATATTGTTGCTGCCCCTTCGGCGCAGGTCGACTGGGATCGGGCAATCCGCGTAGACGTGGATATGCAGAATATGTACGCCAATTCGCCGCGAACCATCAAAAAGCCGATAGACATGTATATGGCGATGGCGCTGGCCTTAAAATATAACTATACCCGCCGCCTGGTCAGTTATGAACAAAGCCTGATTGAGGCCGGCCGCTCTCCGGTTAATGAAATTCCCGAAATCATGGGGCAGGCCGGATATCTGAATACCAATAACTATTCCGGCGTCAATTCCGAACTCAAAATTGCCTGGAACCTGTTGGATATGAGTACGGTTTATTATCAGACCGTCGATCAGCAGTATCAGGCTAATCTGGCCTATGAACAAAGCCGCAAGGTTATTCATAACCTGTTGCAGGAAACCCGGGTGTTGTATTGGAAGGCTCTGACGGCTCAGCGCCTGCTTCCGGTCATTGATGATATGAACGAATATCTGGTTGCCGAGGTTGATGAACTGAACAGCCGCAGCAATGAACTGTCCGTCCAGGGGCAAAGCCTGCCGATGGACGATCTGGTCAAGAAAAGAAATTATATGGAGGCGGTCAAAAAACTGGCCGAGTTGAAGCGCGATTTGGAAACGTCAGAGTCGCGTCTTGCCAGCCTGATGGGCTTCCACCCCATGACCGAATACAAACTGGTAGGCAAAGAATACGGCAATTTTGCCCTGCCGGAGCTCAAGCAGAACCTTTCCGAGATGGAGTGGATTGCCCTGACCAACCGTCCGGAACTGCGGATGCGCGATTATGTGACCACTTCTGCCGAAGTCGAAATGATTGTCCGCGAGTTCGGTCCGCAACAGCAATATGCCAAAGATCCCAACTATTATAACCGTAAATGGTCCAAAAAAGCCCGTGAAATCGGTTATCAGGTTTTTGAGGACATTAAGAACCCGCGCGAAAGCGAATTGGAGTCGCTGCGCCGCCAGCGGATGACCACTTTGGTCTTGAGCCAGGTTTATATCGGCTGGGCCGGATATATGTCGGCTCTGGAAGATTATCAGATTAATATGGAAATTGCCAATGTTTCGGAAGATATTGCCGAAGATACCACCATTAAAGACGGCAGCAAGGCCGAGAAATCAAAACTTGAATCCGCCCGGGCAATAGCCGACGAGGTGAAGGCTTCGCTGGCGTATATTGAATTGCAGGATTCGCTGGGTAATTTGTATGCGGCTCTGGGTATGGACGCCCTGCCGTATTATATGCTGGGAGAGAAACCCTCGAAGATTGCCGTTTATCTGCGCAATACCCTGGAAAAATGGCGCAAGGGCGAATTTATCCCCGACAACCGTCCGTACCTGCTGGATGTCCCGTCCCGCCGTCCGCCGGTCAACCTTTCCGATTCTGCGGCGATTCCCGACCAAATGGCCGAAACCGGGCAGAAAATCCAGGTGACGATTCCCAGAACGGTGCTTGATAAAATGAATTTTTCGGGCAAGGTTACTTTTCGCGCCGGCTTAAATGATGACAGCCCGCTGCCGTCTTGGCTGCGCTTTGATGAGCTGACCCGGACCATAAGCGGAACGCCAATGCCCGGAGATGTTGGCGAATATGTCGTCAAGATTTATATGACTGACGAAAACGGCAAAGTTGCTTATGTTACTTTCAAGATAAAAATTGTGGAAGTTTATGTGCCGTCGATTCGGGTAATGGGGTTGACCCCAGGCCGCCGGGCAACCGTTCTGAAGCGCTGCATCGGGCCGCAGTGTACGGATGAATATATTGAAAACGATGTCGTCGGCGAAGAGATTGTAACCAAGCCGCAGACTCCGGAAATATAGAATCCGGCTGTAGAATCGTCGATTCTGAAATTAAAAAGAGATTCCTTTTTCGGGGTCTCTTTTTTTGTATCTTTATGCAAATTTATGTGCATTACGTCTAGTGATAAAGTGCAGAAAACAGCCGTATTTTGATGCGTTAAGGAAGGTTAATTTTTTTATCCACCAAGCCTGAAATTTTTTTCATAAGAAATAGAATAAGATAGGGATGTCAATGCGGAAAATTTGCTTTTTAGACATTGCGGGCATCAATTTAATACCGCAATATAAAACCATCGTTACGGCGGGCATACAAAAATTTAAATGCTTGAAAAACAGTCAAATAAAAAAATGTGTGCATACAATATATAGAATGTTTACATTTTGTTAATACTATATATAGTATATTTCCATAAGAACGAACCCAAATGTTTTAATGACTAAGTTATAAGGAATAAGCAGAGAAATGTCAGAGAGTAAGTACGATATGCCCCAGGTTGAAGCAGAAGCTTTGCCCTTTGAAAACATCACCAAGCGTGATGGCACTTTGGCACCGTTTGACAGCACCAGAATTTTTAATGCTATCAACAAAGCCGGCACCACCACCGGAGAATTCGGCGACCAGGAAAGCTGGCTGCTGACGGCTCAGGTTCTGAAGGTTTTGAAGCATAAATTTGCGGAATCTCTTCCGACAATCGAACAGGTTCAGGATGTTGTCGAACAGGTTCTGATTTCTGCCAACTACTTTGCTACTGCCAAATCCTATATTTTGTATCGTGACCAGCGCAACCGCATGCGTTCTGACCGCAAAGTTATGGTTGATGTTGAAAGCTCGATTAATGAATATCTGGAAAAGCTTGACTGGCGCGTTAATGCCAATGCCAACCAGGGATACTCCAACGGCGGCCTGATCTTGAACGTTTCCGGAAAAGTAACGGCCAACTATTGGCTGAGCCATGTTTATCCGGCGGCTGTCGGCGAAGCGCATCGCAACGGCGACGTCCATATTCACGACCTTGACATGTTGGCGGCTTACTGCGCCGGCTGGTCTCTGAAAAATCTGCTGCATGAAGGCTTTAACGGCGTGCCCGGCAAAGCGGAAGCCGGCCCGGCCAAACACCTGTCCGCTGCGGTCGGGCAAATGGTCAACTTTATGGGAACGCTGCAGAACGAATGGGCCGGTGCCCAGGCTTTCTCTTCGGTTGATACTTATCTGGCGCCTTATGTCCGGGTTGACAATCTGACCTATGAACAGGTTGAACAGTCTTTCCAGGAATTGATTTACAATTTGAACGTTCCGTCACGCTGGGGTTCGCAAACGCCGTTCACCAACTTTACCTTTGACTGGGTCTGCCCCGATGACATGCGCGACAAGCACCCGATGATTGCCGGAGTTGAACAGCCGTTTACCTATGGCGACCTGAAGCCGGAAATGGATATGATCAACAAAGCCTACATCAATGTCATGATGAAAGGCGATATCAAGGGCCGTCCGTTTACTTTCCCGATCCCCACCTATAATATGACTCCTGATTTTCCGTGGGAAGACGAAAATACCGAACTGCTGTTTGAAATGACTGCCAAATACGGCTTGCCCTATTTCCAGAACTTTATTAACTCGGTTTTGAAACCCGGCCAGATTCGCTCCATGTGTTGCCGTTTGCAGCTTGACCTGCGCGAACTTTTGGCCAAAGGTAATGGCTTGTTCGGTTCTGCCGAGCAGACCGGTTCTATCGGGGTCGTTACCATTAACTGCGCGCGCCTCGGCTATGTTTATAAGGGCGATGAACATAGCCTGTTTGCCCGGGTTGACGAGTTGTTGGAATTGGCCCGTACTTCTTTGGAAATCAAACGCAAGGTTATCCAGCGCCTGATTGACAACGGTTTGTTCCCTTTCACCAAACGCTATTTGGGAACGCTCCGTAACCACTTCTCGACATTCGGCGTCAACGGTATCAATGAAATGATCAGAAACTTCACCAATGACGAACACAATGTTGCCGACGAGTGGGGACAGGCTTTTGCCGAAAAGTTCTTGGATCATATCCGCGCCCGCATGGTTAAAATCCAGGAAGAAACCGGACACATGTATAATCTTGAGGCTACGCCGGCCGAAAGCGCCACTTACCGCTTTGCCCGCGAAGACAAGAAAAGATTTAAAGGCATTATTCAGGCCGGAACCGAAGACAATCCGTATTATACCAATTCTTCCCAGCTTCCGGTTAACTATACCGATGACCCGTTTGAGGCTTTGGAACTGCAGGAAAAATTGCAAACCAAATATACCGGCGGCACCGTGCTGCACCTCTACATGGGCCAAAGAGTTTCATCGGCGAAAGTTTGTCGCGACATTGTCAAACGCGTTCTGACGAACTACCGTTTGCCCTACGTGACAATTACTCCGACTTTCTCGGTATGTCCGAAACACGGCTACATTTCCGGGGAGCATAAATACTGCCCGATCTGCGATGAAGAGAAAAAGGCAGAAAAAAGAAAAGCCGCAATTTCCAGTAAAGAAGTTGCTTAAGTAAAAATCATAACAATGGAGACACAGAAATGACAACTATTAATTTTGAAGACGTAAAATTGAACGACAGCGAAAGACAGCCTTGTGAAGTATGGACCCGTGTTATGGGATACCTGCGTCCGGTTTCCGAATTCAATAAGGGCAAAAAGTCGGAGTTTTATTCTCGCGTATGCTTCTGCGAAAGCAAGGCCGTTAATATGGATGCTTTTGACATTGCCGCAGAATAACTGACGGTCTTTGTAGTATCAATCCCCGGCATGCTGGAAAAACTGCCGGGGATTTTTAACAAAATCAACAATCAAAAGGAAGAAGAATGAAAACAATCAACGTCGGCGGTGTTGAACAATTCAGTTTAGTCGATTTTCCGGGAAAAGTTGCCGCTTCTGTTTTTATGCAGGGCTGTCCTTGGCGCTGCCCCTTTTGTCACAATGCCGGTTTGCAGCCGGCCGGTGCCGAAACGCATTTTCTTTGGGATAAGTTTGTAGATTTTCTAAAAACCCGCCGGGGACTTTTGGATGCGGTTGTTTTCAGCGGTGGCGAACCTCTGCTTCAGGATGCTCTGCCCGATGCCGTAAAAGAGATACGGGATTTGGGCTTTATAATCGGATTGCACACCGGCGGATATCGCCCCTCGATGTTTGCCAAAGTTCTGCCTTTGGTTGACTGGGTCGGTTTTGACATCAAGGCGCCGCTTGAAGCCGGACGTTATCAGCAGGCGGTCGGCGGCCCCGATCATTTGCACCATGTTCTGAAAAGTCTGGATATGTTGTTGACCTCCGGAAAGGATTTTGAGTGTCGGACAACATGTGATCCGCGGATTTTGGAAGTTAGGGATATTCTGACGATTGGCGAGAGCCTGAAGGATAAGGGGGTTAGAAACTATTATTTGCAAAAATACCGGCCGATTCCCGGTGATACCCAAACCGAAGATGCCGATTGTGAAAAGTTTTTTGGCAGTCCCGATTTGTTGAAATGGCTGCGTGAAAATTTTGAAAATTTTGACGTTCGGAAATAGATAAAAAAACTTGCCAAGATAAAATTTATAGAGTAATGAAGAAACAACAGTCTTATATTTGTTAAAATTTTTGTTTCATTAAAATTATTTATCGTATGAAAACAAATGTTGAGGGTAATCCTGCGATTACCAATTTCGCGTTAGAACAAAACCAGTTTCTTGCCAACCGTTATCCGGAGCGCATAAGTTTCGAATATGACGGCATTGCGTATCGCAATTTTGAAACGGCTTATCAGTCGCAGAAAATGGAAAAAGAAGCTGATCGCCGCAAAGCCGCCGGCATGTATCCCGAAGAAGCAAAAGTTTTTGCCCGAGGCCGAATGTTGCGCAAGAATTGGGAAACTCCACTGGCTGAAAATGCACCGCGTCCGAGTAAGTTGTGCGAATGTCTGAAAGATGTTGTAATGTACGATTTGCTCTGGATTAAATTCCATGATAATCCGGAATTAAGGGATTTGCTGATTGCAACCGGAGATGCCGTTATCAACAAGGAAAATACCGACTACGAAATTTATTGGGGAACCTGTAAAGGCGTCGGTAAGGGTAAAATCGGCAAAATGCTGATGGAAATTCGCAGCAGATTGGCCGGAAAAGTTTAAGCGATGTTTCATTTGAATAAAGGCAGTTCTCTAGAACTGCCTTTATTTTTTGCGGCGACGCATGCCCTATCGGGCTGTTGACGTTTTGTTGCGGACAAACTTTTTGTTATTACCGTATTTCTTTTTAGGTTTTCCGGCCGGAAAATCATTCCGGGTATTATCGGCGGAGTTTTTATATTTTCCGCCTTTCCCTTCGCCGGCAAAATGAAATCCGCCCGCTTTTCGCGATTGCCCGCGGCGTTTCTCTTTGCCGAATTTGGAAGCGGCGATTTCTACGACCGATTTTTTTGACGGCTTGATTTCCACCGCTACGGTTGCCATTTTCTGCGCCAGTTTCAGTTTTGCTTTGTTGACCGAGAAGCCAAAACTGCCGACATTGCGGCCCAAAGTATAGTAGCTGCCGTGGACATAAGCAATCAACCCGGCTTTTTCGAGCGTCAGCCGGCCTTCCTCGTTAAGATATTTATCATCGATGTTGACGGCGACAATTTCTGCCAAAAACATGTCATGCGTGCCAAAATGTTGAATGTCTTTAACCCGGCATTCAATCGAAACCGGACTTTCTTCAATTTGTGGCGCTTTGACTGCCGAACAGGGCAGGGCAGTCAGTTTCATTTCCTTAAACTTGTCAACGTTGCGTCCGGATTTGACGCCGCAATAATCGGCGGCGGAAACCAGCGGCAAAGTAGTCAGATTAATGACAAATTCTTTGCTTTCGCTGATAATCTCATGCGAATAACGTTCCGGACGGATAGAAACATAGGTCATCGGCGGTTCCGAGGCAATGATGCCGGTCCAGGCGGCTGTCATGACATTGGGATTTTTGACCGTTCCGCAGGAGATTAAGGCCGGCGGAACCGGCGAAAGAAGAGTTCCGGGTTTCCAGGTAATTTTGCTCATTTTTAGCCTCGTTAAAATTAATTTTTTCCCCACAGTAGCTTAGATTTTCCGATTATGCAAACATTTTAAAATAATACTTGATAAACGATAGAAATTTATATACCAAAAAAAGATAAGTGTTCTAATTTTTCGATACCTGATATCCAAAAATAGGTTATTGATTAATTGACAGCTCTTTTTATACTGAGTTATGACTAATTGATACTTAACAGTTTCAAGTTTGTCTGAGCCGTCAGAAGCTCAATGCATTGCGGTGAAATGATATTGCACCGGGCCCGTATTCAGGGGCAAAATATCGCCTGCTTATCTTATCTGAGGCCGGGGAGCTTTAACGAATGTACAGAAGTCTTCAATGACTTTAAAGGTTAAAGGATCATCTCAATGCATTTGATTTCTGAACTCTCCGACCGCCTTGAAGCTTCGGCAAAAACAGGATGCGAGGAGAAAATGATAAGTAAGAAGGATATTGCCAACTTGGAGAGTATTTTATTGCTCCGGGCTGTTGAGCAACATGCTGGTAAACGTAAAGCGTCAGAAGCATTAAATACTTCGGTTGACACCATTAATAAATACCTTGATAATTTGGAACAGGAACTGGGCGTTAAGTTACTGTCAACCAGTAGCCGCGGCAGCAATTTGACCAACGTTGCCCGTCGGATTGCCGACAAAGCCGGAAAAGTCAAAGAGATTCTGGATGATATTTACAGTATTCGGCATGAAAATAAAGAAGTAAAAGGAGAAGTCCGTGTTTTCCTGTCTATGGGGTTTGCGTCCTATCTGGTGCCGCATGATTTGTCGGTTTTGTTTGACCTTTATCCTGAACTGTCGGTAAATTCGGTAACGACGCTTGATTTTCCCAAGCTTCATGAGGCCGATTATGATATTGCCATCACCTATGCCAATATTGATGAACAGAATTTAAGTTTGATAACGGAGAAGAAAATCAAGTGCGGCTTTTTTGCATCGCCGCAGTACCTTGCCCGCAACGGATATCCGATTAACATGGACGATATGCTCAAAAATTACCGTGTTGTCCTGGGAACCAACAAAAATCTGCTTTGCTGCAGCGGTCATGATCTTTCTAAAGAAGCTAAAAATATCTGCTTTATTTCCAATAATGTTTTTACGCTGATTAATGTTGTCGAGAACGGAACCGGCATCGGCATAATGCCGCTGAGCTTTACCAAAAGCGGCTTGGTTTGCCTGGATAATATTCCTTGTGACTGCGTATTGAACTGCCGCTTGTTTGCCAACAAAAACACCAAAAACATTCCCCGTGTGCGAACCATGATAAACTTCTATAAAGATGTCATTACCCGGTTGGAAAATCCTATTACAGATATCTGATAATCCGGCAGGGGTTTCCTGCCGCCAAAACATGATCAGGAATATCCTTGGTAACCACGCTTCCGGAACCGATAACGCTGTTTTTTCCAATGGAAATGCCGGGATTGATTACAACATTGCCTCCTATCCAGGCATTGTCTCCGATTATTACCGGATAAGCGTATTCCAATCCCTGATTGCGGCTTTCGGCATCTAACGGGTGGGTCGCGGTATAAATGTTGACGTTAGGGCCGAGAAATACGTTGTTTCCGATATGAACCTCCGCCCCGTCCAAAATCGTGCAGCCGAAGTTGGCAAAAAAGTTATTGCCGACATGAATGTTGTACCCGTAATCACAGTAAAACGGTGCGACGATTCTCAGGTTGTCCCCATGTCCGCCCAGCAGGCCGGATATGATTCTTTCCTGTCCTTTCCGATCCGATGGTGCCGTTTGGTTGTATTTATACAGAACTTCCTTGGCCTTGAGGCGCTCTTGTATCAGCTCTTCATCGTCGGCATTATACAAACTTCCGTCCTGCATCTTTTGCTTTTCTGTCTTCATGGCGGCTCCTTTCCCGATTCTTTGTTTATAATGCTATAACAGAAGTTTTTAATCTATTAATTAAATTTTTTTTCAAAAACTAAGACTTGTTTAACAGATTTATATAACAATACTAATACCTGAACTACTTAAAATATAGGATACGGACTAATGAAAAAAATTTTTGTTTTGCCGGCAGTGCTGATGATGGCCGCTTCTTGCCGGACAGTAACTTTCAATGATTTACACAGCCCCAATTCAAATGTTAGCAAACTTCCCGCTCTGGACGTCAAGGTAGACAAAGACAGCCTGAAAACAGCCTACCCGGTTCGCAAAATTTCATCAGGAAGCGGAGCCGAAAGTGGCAGTTTGAACTTCTACGGCTCGGTCAGCAGCTATGAACAGGACAGCCGTGCCCGCGATATTGTCTCGCTTATTAATTATGACGTTCGTAACAATATCGCTGCCTCGACCGGTAAAATCAGCGGCGAATTTAAGGCTCGCCTGAGTAATGTTGATAATGGTTACAATGCCATCTATTATCCTTTAACGGCTCTGCAAATGATTACATTATACCTTCCGAGTATTTTCGGGGCTCCGGTTGGCGAGCAGGTTTGTGAGGTCGAATTAGAAGTTGAGATTATGAATAATCATAAGGAAATTGTCGCCTCTTATATTGAAACCGGCCGCGGAACGGCAAAGATTGCCGCTTATTACGGCTTTAACAGCCGGGAGGGTGCCCGCTATTGCGCAATCCAAGCCGTCCAGAGCGCCATGGATAAGGTCAAGCTGAATGTTGCCGAGGATTATCAACGGCTTAACAGCGCTTTGCAGAAATAACGGCATTAAATTTTGTTCCGGTATCAGTTAAGGCAATAAAAATTGCTCAACGCTGTTATCTTGTTGCCGATTGAAAGAACTTTGCAAACTTTGATAATTTCGCTTTTCCCTGTTGCGAAGCAAAATCATTGGTCAGCAGTCCGCTATGAGTGAGTTTTTTCCTCAGCTCCCGGGCGCATCTTTTGATGGTGTTGTCAACACGTTTAGGATCTTCCCAGCCTTTAACCTTATGCTGCATGGCTCGCAAGATTTTCATGACGGTGGCAACCTCAAGATTGGTTCCTGCCAGTTCATGGGCAACATTGGGATATGAATATACCATTGATATCGGCAGCAGAGGCTTAAATTCATCCGGGTATTTTCCTAGTTTGGAATCAAAGCGTCCGCCGGCAGAAACCCTGTAGGGATGGGCCATACAGTTGCCAATGATAATATCCTGCGCAATTCCGTTAAGATTGTCATAAGATAAATAGCGGTCTTTTTCATTTTGCGAAACAGGAACGTCAGGAATATAAAAGTTTGTTCCTGCAACTTTTTTCTCGTTTTCTAATTTTTGAAATCCAAAAGCAAATTCGGAAGCTATTCTTTTTTGATAAGCAGGATATCCGAACATTACAAAATTTACATCTTTGCTTTTATCAAAAAAACTATTGCGGATTTCTGCCAGCATTTCAATATTATCGGCGGTTGAAATGTCTTTGGGGGTGACCAGACATTCTTTGATGAATTTTTTAGGAACGCCGCAGGCCTTAAAAAAGCGGACATACATTTCAACTTCAGATTTAACGTTAAATCTTAATCCGCTTTGATTAAAATTTGTATTTCCCTGATTATCATGTAATCCTAAAAATACTAATTTTTTGGCGCGGCCCGTTTTCTTAAAATCATGATACCAGGCTTCGACTGCCGCGGCGCCGGCTCCCGGATGTCCTGAAAAAATAACAAAAGCGTCAGCGATTCTGGGGATATCCAAATAATCAACCCCTTTTATTTCCCGGTCATAACCCTCATATCGGACAATATCGCCTTTTTTGATGCGCCCTCTGTCTTCTGCTTCCAATACGATTTGTTTTTCTTCATCGGTTAACGTGAACGTTACAATACCGGTGCGATTTTTAACATGTTCTTTGGCTTGGTTGGAAGCTTTGACGACATTAAAACCGGGTTGCTGCATAAGGCTGTGGGCGTATTGGATGTCTTCAATATATTGTGCAAAATCTGTTTCCTTAAATCCCCGTTTTTCCCATTCCGGCTGATAATGGCTAAAATCTTTGAGGCCGGAAGACAGATAATCAATAATAATTTGCTCATAAACGGTTGGTTTATATGTCATCGCGCTTCGCCTCCAGTAAATTTTGCCATAAATCTTTTTATCTTGGGTATTGTAAATGCCCGGTTTATAAAAAGATGATGAACCCATATAAATAAAAAAAATCAGTACATTAAGTATAGTCTTCTTTGTAGGATATATCAATATTTTTTTATTACGGAACAATGCTGTCAAAATTCAAAGGATAAATCTGCTTGAGCGAACCTCTTAAAAGTCATCTAATTAAAAGCCTTAAAACCGAACTGGCCGGGAACCCTGGTTTATAAATAAAAAAACGCTCTCAAGTGGGCAATTTTAAGAAATGGCGCACGATATTGTGCAATTATCGGACTGAGAGTTATGAGGATTTTAATGATCTAGCTAGGAAAATTGAATGTATCAGCGAGTCGTTACTTAATTTCCTTAATGGCTAAAGGTTAAAAAATAGTTATGTTTTGTGTTAATATTAACCAAAAATTATTATATTTCTTATAAAGATAATGTTATAAATCCAGTATGGAGTTATAAGTTATGGATGTGAAAAAACTACTTTTAATGCTTGGTTTTAAGCCTAAAGATAATGCTATTGCTGTATATTCAAAAATATATCAGCAACATGATAGTTATGCTATTGAAGTTGATTTTTCTAAAGAATTCATAAATTATGGAAAGCTAATTAAAGCCGATTGTAAAACTACGCAAAATTTCTCCCAAGATGAGAACTGGGTCGTTCTAGAGTGTGTTGATAGATTACTTACTAAAGGATACAAACCTCAAAATATAATTTTAGAAAAGACTTGGGCCGCCGGACATGGAACATCTGGACGTTTAGATATTTGTGTTACTCGTAATGATGGTTCCGAATATCTTATGATTGAGTGTAAAACTTGGGGGAAAGAGTTTGATAAAGAATTAAACAACCTAAATAAAAATGGCGGACAGTTATTTACGTACTTCAAGTTTAGTAATAAAGCAGATGTGCTAATGCTTTATGCTTCAAGGTTAGAAAAAAATAATCTTGAGCGTAGAAATGCAATTATAAAAATTGAAGATGAATATAGAGTAGGTGACGTTAAAGATTTTTATGATAAATGGAATAAGCTGACTAAAGATAATGGTGTTTTTGAAATCTGGGTTGCTCCTTACTGTTTTGAGAGTAAAGCACTCATAAAAAGTCAGTTAAAACCGATTACTCAAAATGATTCAAGTTTCATTTTCAATCAATTCCTTGAAATTTTAAGGCATAATGTTGTTTCCGATAAAGGAAATGCATTTAACAAGATATTCACGTTATTCCTTTGCAAAGTTTATGATGAAACGTCAAAAACTGATGATGAAGAGCTTGATTTTCAGTGGAAGGAAGGTCTAGATGACCATGTTTCGTTCCAATTAAGACTAACTGATTTATACAAAAAAGGAATGGAAGTATTTTTATCAAGAGTTGTAAGTGATTTTGATGAAAAAGAATTTGAAAATAAATATCAACAATTGTCTTCGCAGGTTAAAGAGCAGTTGTTAAAAGAAATAAATATATTGCGATTGGAAAAAAATAATGAATTTGCAATAAAAGAAGTATATGACCATGATTCGTTTGTTGAAAATGCTAAAATAGTAAAAGAAGTTGTTGAGTTATTGCAGGGCTATCGTATTAGATATAATAAACGTCAACAATATCTATCAGACTTTTTTGAATTACTTTTAACAACAGGCTTGAAACAAGAAGCAGGACAATTTTTTACTCCTGTTCCTATTGCTCAATTTATTATAAAAAGCTTACCGTTAGATGATATTGTTGATGAAAAGCTTAATTCAAAAGATGGTAATATTTTGCCATATATGATTGATTATGCTGCGGGTAGCGGACACTTCGTAACTGAATATATGCATGAAGTGCAAAATTTGATTAACGAAAAACAGCCTTCAAAATTTATTGATAAAACAGCAAAAAAAATAAAAACATGGCAAGATGACCAATATGATTGGGCAACTGATTATGTATATGGAATAGAAAAAGATTATCGACTTGTAAAAGTCGGTAAGGTTGGTTGTTATTTACATGGTGATGGTTTGGCAAATGTTATTTTAAGTGATGGATTGGGTAACTTTGTTAAGACCAAAGATTACAAAGGCAAATTACATAAATCTAATAACGATAATTCAAAAGATAATCAACAATTTGATGTCGTATTAAGCAACCCTCCGTATTCAGTATCTTCATTCAAACAAACAACAAGAGATTACTATACTGAGAAAGATTTTGAGTTATATTCTTTTTTGACAGATAACAGCTCTGAAATTGAATGTTTATTTGTTGAAAGAACAAAACAATTACTTAAAGATGGTGGTGTTGCGGGTATAATTTTACCAAGTTCAATCCTTACCAATGCAGGGATTTATACAAAAACAAGAGAATTATTGCTTAAATATTTTGAAATTATTGCAATAACGGAACTCGGCTCAAATACATTTATGGCAACAGGGACAAATACTGTTGTGTTGTTTCTACGAAGAAGAAACAACTATGACTGCGTAAACCTCCAAAAATCAGTTGATAAATTCTTTACAGATTTAACAGATGTAACAATAAATGGAATAGAAACACCTATTGCAAAATATGTAAATTATGCTTGGGAAGACTTAACTTTTGATGATTATATAACTTTATTGAGTAAAGAGCCTAACGATAAAGTTAAAAATCATGATTTATTTAAAGAATATTCTCAAAAAATAAAAACAAAAAATGACAAAGATTTTTACGATAAAGTTATAAGTATTGAAAAAGAAAAGATTTATTACTTCATCTTAGCTTATCCTCAAAAACTTGTTGTTATAAAAACAGGTGAAAAAGATGCTGAAAAGCGATTCTTAGGCTATGAATTTTCCAATCGTAGAGGTTCTGAGGGTATTCATGCAATTCAGAAAAATAAGTCAATAGATGAATGTACCAGATTGTTTGATATAAATGTTTTTTCCAATCCGCAAAAAGCAAGTACCTATATCTATAAGGCTTTTAAAAATGAAAATATCAATATTGATGAAAGCTTAAAAGACAATATCTCAAAGGTAAACTTACTTGATATGATGACTTTTGACAGAGCTGATTTTGAGAAAACAATCAATGCCAAAGTTAAAAAAAAAATTGCAAGTAGGTATTGTTTCAAAAAAATTGGGAGTTTAGTAACATACTATAGTTCTGGTGTAACTTATGATAAGTCTGATGTGGTAGAAAAAAGCCATAACGTAATACTTACGGCAGATAACATAACGCTCGACAATAAATTGGTGATTAAAAAAGAGATATTTTTAAATGATTCTCAAAAATTGCCAGATGAAAAAAAATTGAAAAAAGATGATCTTTTTATATGTTTTTCAAGTGGCAGTCGTAATCATGTTGGAAAATTTGCTTATATCTCAGAGGATATCTCTTATTATGCTGGCGGTTTTATGGGAATTATAAGAGTTGATAAATGTCAACTATTGCCTAAATTCTTTTATGCTGTCTTACAGCATCCAGATATAAAACAAAATATAAGCGATTTTGCTACTGGTAACAATATCAATAATTTATCTTCTGTATTAAGAGAGCTAAAAATACCACTTCCGCCACTTAATATTCAACAAAAAATCGTTGATGAGATTGAAAAAATTGAAAAGAAAACAAAATTATTTGAAGAAGAAATTCATTCAAATAAAAACGAAATTCATAGCTTGTTAAAAGCTTTATATGATGGTGCCGATCAAAAAATTCGTTTAAGCGATTCAACAGTTTTTAGTTTATCAATAGGAAGACGTGTTTTAAATTCAGATTTAAGTGTTGATGGGAAATTTCCTGTATATAGTGCGAATGTCTTTCAGCCATTCGGTTATATTGATCGATTATTAATAAATGATTTTAATAGAGCATCTGTATTATGGGGAATTGACGGCGATTGGATGACAAATGTAATAGCGAATAATACTCCTTTTTATCCAACAGATCATTGTGGTTTTATAAGAGTATTAAAAGAGAGTGTTATAATTGAAAAATATTTAGCTTTTGCCTTAAGTGAAGAAGGTAAAACTTTGGGGTTTTCTAGAACCAAAAGAGCCTCTATTGATCGAGTAGAAGGTATAACCATTCCATTACCTAAATTTAAAGACCAGCAAGAGATTGTTGCTCAAATTGAAGAACTTGAAAAACAAATTGCTGAGGTCCAGAAAGTCATTGATGCATCAACAGAACTCAAAAATGCCGTTTTGAAAAAGTATCTATAAGTAAAAAATTTAATATCAAGATATTTTTACTTACACACGACTTCTTTTCTAAAACGCCGAGAAGTTAACTACTTGTTTTTATTTAAATTTCGCCAATCGTAGTAAAAAGTTACCAACGTGGCTTATTTTTGGGGCCCGCGGAATCTCCATATATGACATAATAAAAATAGTTAATGAGTAAACAACTATTTTCGAGGAGGAAAAGCTCAACTCGCGGCGGACGCGCTAAATTTTATGAGATGTTGGAATTTGTAAAATCTCAAAAACACAAAACCGCCATTGTCGTTAATTGCGTTGACAGGTTGCAGCGAGGATATAAAGAATGCGTTGAGCTTGACGAGCTGCGTAAACAAGGAAGAATTGAAATACATTTTTATAAAGAAAGTTTCTATTTGCATAAAGACAGTAATTCTTCAGATATTTTACGTTGGGATATGGGTATCATGTCTGCCAAAATGTATGTCGGCTCATTAAGAGATAATGTCATCAGAAGTCAGGAATACAAAAGAGAAAACGGCCAATGGCAATCTTGCGCGCCGGTTGGTTATTTGAATATATCCAAGACCAAGACGACTCCTGCGGATCTTGTTATTGATGAAGAACGAGCTCCCAAAGTTAAAAGGCTTTTTGAAGAATATGCCAAAGGAGGCCGGACGCTTCAAGATATCACCAATCTAGCCAGAACATTAGGCTTAAATCATCTTGATGAAGAATTAAAAACACTATTCTGTGGATATATTCAAGGCAAATGTGATGAAAAAATGTATAATGAGCTTAAAACCGAGATTGAGCTTGAAAAAGAAAAACTACAAAAAGATATGGATAAATATCTTGAGATTGATAATGAAACTGATGAAATGCTTGCCAATATCGCTGAAATCGCTGCAAATATTGGAATTTTCTTAAAAAGTCCGATAGTTGCGCAAAAAAGAGAAATTCTGAGATTGATATTATCGGACTGCAAAACTGAAGGAAAAAATATAGCGTTTTCAATAGTTAAGCCATTTGATGAACTACTAAAAACGCCAGAAACTGATAAATGGTGCACCTGGCCGGAATCGAACCGGCACGTCCTTGCGGACAACAGATTTTAAGTCTGCAGCGTCTACCTGTTCCGCCACAGGTGCCCGATACGAATGTGTTATACAAAGAAAATATCATAAATGCAATATAAAACTTGTTTCTTTTCATAAAATATGCTTTGTTAAAAACGAGTAAAATTTATATTAAGGAAGACACCAAATGAAGACTATAGATATTTCCTGGCGCAGATATATTCTGCCTAATATTAACAATGAAGGCTGGCGTTTTGTCGGCATTTTTGCTGCCGTTACGGCGCTGTTGGCGATTCTCTGGCAGCCTCTGGGCTGGATTGGATTGGTTCTGACCATTTGGTGTTTTTATTTCTTCCGCGATCCGGAGCGCGTAACGCCCGATGTTGAAAACGTTGTCGTTTCTCCGGCCGATGGTATTGTTCAGATGATTACCAAAGTTAAAGCGCCGGAAGAACTGGGGCTGGGTGATAAAAAGTTTACCCGTGTCAGCGTTTTTATGAGTGTGTTTAATGTTCACGTCAACCGCGCTCCGGCCGAAGGAAAAATCCTTAAGTCTGTCTATGTTCCCGGAAAATTTTTGAATGCCACTCTGGATAAGGCCAGCAAAGACAATGAACGTCAGCTCCTGTCCATGAAAACTAAAAGCGGTAAGGAGATTGCCTTTGTCCAAATCGCCGGATTAGTTGCCCGCCGTATTTTGTGCCATGCCCAACCCGGCCAGGCTTATAAGGCCGGCGAACGCTTTGGGCTGATCCGCTTTGGTTCGCGGCTGGACGTTTATCTGCCGGAAGGCGTAGAGCCTCAGGTTTGTCTCGGCCAGACGATGGTTGCCGGCGAAACAGTCATTGCCAATTTGGAAAGCGGTGCGGCTCAGGTTGAAGGAGTGATAAGATAGTGGAAAAAATTAATAACAAGTTGCAGATTTCAAAACAGAAACTCAAGGCTTTGCCTTTTCGCAAGATTGCTCCGAACATCGTTACCATGTTGGCGCTTTGCTCCGGCGTAACCTCAATCCGTTATTCCATTCAGGAAGATTGGACCAAAGCCGTCGTTTGTATTTTCTTTGCCGCTTTGTTTGATTGGTTTGACGGACGTGTTGCCCGCCTGCTGAAAGGGTCGACCAAGTTTGGCGCTGAGCTGGATTCGCTGTCTGATTTTGTCAGCTTTGGCGTGGCGCCGGCAATCCTTCTTTATCAGTGGTCTTTGTTTGATTTGCCCAAATACGGCTGGTTTTTCTGCCTGCTGATGGCAATCGGCATGTCTATGCGCTTGGCGCGCTTTAATACTATGCTTGATGATGAACCGCAGCCCGAATATTGGACGCATTTTTTTGTTGGCGTTCCGGCTCCGGCCGCGGCCGCTCTGGCATTGATGCCCTTGTTGATTTCTTTTGACACGCCGGAACTGACTTTTGTCCGTTCACACGCTTTTTGCGGAACTTTGCTTTGCGTCGTGTCGTTTTTAATGGTCAGCCGAATACCGACGTTTTCGACCAAACACCTGCGGGTAACTAAAAGCGGACTGATTTTCTTGATGATTGTTGTCGCCCTCTTTGTCAGTTCGCTGATGACGCAGCCGTGGTTTACGCTGGGCTTTGCTACTTTCCTTTACGCCTTGTCAATTCCTTATGGCGTTGTTGTCTTCCTTCGGGAAAAGAAAAAATACCAGGAAGAAAACGGCAGAGAAGCATAAAAAATGAAAGGCTGTTCAAACGGGCAGCCTTTTTTATTAGCGATATTTTTATCTTTTCATGCTAAAATGCCGGCATAAACTGGAGAATGCCATGCTGAACTTTATCTGGGCCGGATTTTTTCTGATTGCTTTTGCCGTTGCTTCTTGTCGCAATTTATGGGGCGGCGATACTGCGGTTTGGACAACTCTGATAAACGCAACTTTTGCTGATGCCAAGTCGGCTTTTCTGATTTCCCTGAACCTGACCGGTATTCTTTGCCTTTGGCTGGGCCTGCTGAAGATTGCCGAACGTTCGGGAATGGCTGCTCTGCTGGCTCGCGGGCTGCAACCGCTGTTTCGTCGGATTATGCCCGATGTTCCTGCCGGTTCTCCGGCTATGTCCTCGATGATTATGAATATGGCGGCCAATGTCTTGGGGCTTGATAACGCCGCAACCCCGATGGGCCTGAAGGCGATGGAGCAGTTGCAGGCGATTAACCCGCATAAAGACCGGGCCAGCAATGCCCAGATTTTGTTTATGGTGATTAACGCTTCGGCGGTAACGCTGATTCCGATTAGTATCCTTATGTATCGTTCGGAATTAGGTTCGACGAACCCCAGCGCCGTCTTTGTGCCAATTTTGTGTGCAACTTCGGTTTCGACCTTGGTGGGCTTTCTGGCGGTGGCGGCAGTTCAGAAGCTCAATATTTTCAATCGGGTCGTCTTGGCCTATTTGTTGGGAGCCTTTGGTTTTATCGCCGGCGTTGCTTGGTATTTTGGCAGTCTTGAGCCGGAACGGCGTTTGGAACTTTCGGCGGCCTGGGGAAATTTTATCCTCTTTGCTTTTGTCGTCGGTTTTATCTCCGCCGGTTTAATCAAAAAACTGAACGTTTATGAAACTTTTATCGAAGGGGCCAAAGAAGGGTTTGAAATTGCCGTCAGGATTATCCCTTATTTGGTTGCAATGTTGGTAGCCATTGGCGTTTTTCGTGCCTCCGGAGCCTTGGACTATCTGGTGCAGGGATTTGAAAGGCTTTTTTCGCTTTGCGGCATGAATACGGATTTTGTTGCCGCTTTGCCGACAGCATTTATGAAGCCGCTCTCCGGCAGCGGTGCCCGGGCAATGATGATTGAAACGATGCGGACTTATGGGGCGGACAGCTTCCCGGCTTTTGTTTCTGCGGTTATCCAAGGGTCAACCGAAACTACATTCTATGTTTTGGCCGTTTATTTCGGGGCCGTCAGAATCAGCAAAGTCGGCGCCGCGCTGCCTTGTGCATTGCTTGCCGACCTTGCCGGAATTATTGCGGCGATTGCCGTTTCCTATCTGTTTTATTGACGGTTTTCTCGCATAATTTTGTTATAAACTTCATGGCTGAGCAAAAAGTTTTGAACGTCTTCATAATTTAACGGCTGATAAATTTCTTCAATTCGCTTGGGCGTACCGGTGTTTTTGACCTGAAAGCCTTTGCCTTTATAGGTAACAATCCGGTGCTGCCCGATACGTTCGATGTCTACGCCGGGCAGGGCGCGGGTGATGGCTTCGGTTCTTTTTTCTTTGGGGAGTTCCACGACTTCGGCTGCCATTTTTTTTGCGTCTTCCAAATTCTGCAATGCTTTTTCGTTCAGGATACTGCCGTTGTCAACGACTTCCATAAAGGTAAAGATATAGCCGATTAGATTGGAATAATACGAAAGCCTTTTATTGTCCATTTCAAAAACTCCTGTTCCCTTGAATAAATTTGTCCGCTGCTATCTCGTATATTGGCGGGACGCGCCGCCGATAGTGTAGTTTCTGCTCTTAAGCGACATCTCGTCCAAAATGTTTCCGGAAATGGTAGCCCACTCTCCCCGGTAAGTATATTTGTTTTCTTTTTGGTTGTAGCGCACGCCTTGCAGCGCCTGTCCCATATAATTATAGATATCGTTTTCGTTCGCATTTCTGCGCAGCAGTTTATACACGTTTTTAACATGTCCGGCCGCAATGCTGTGAATGTCTTGACGAACATTATGATCAATATAATCCATCAAACTGTTGCCGTGGTCAACTTGATATTTGACCACCAGTGCATTACAGACGATATTGCCGAATTCGTTGGCAAATTGTTTGTCGTCTTTTTGTTTCATCCGGGCATTCCATTTGGCGTTTTCAATCGCCCGATCCAAATCTGCCGCGGCTTGGCGAACGGCATTTGCGCCGCTTTCGGCCACGCGATCCTTGCGGATTTCAATTTCGCGTTTAACCTGATCTTTCGTATTGCCGACCCATCTCTCAACCACGTTTTTCTTTTTAGGCTGGGTCTGAAAAGTAAATGTCCTGCCGGAACCTGACCGCGTGTTGCGGCTCTGCATTTCCGTATTGGCTTCGGCGCTGGAGGATGCGCTGTTTGCTGCCGCTGCCTTGCCGGCACCGCCGCCGAACAGTGAGGATACGAATACCGCTGCCGTAACAACTTTTTCTTTCCAATTCATCGGAAACCTCCTTGACTAATTCTATTATGAAAAAAGTATAACATACAAAAAAATAATAGTAAAGAGATTTTTTGTCCAGTATATAAAAGTGTCGGTCGGAGGTTAAAACAATGTGATTTAAGGGTTTGAGGCTGGTAACAATATGCCATTGACAAAAGTTGTCGGAATATTGCCATTCTGCGGATATGAAGTTATCAATATTTTTTCAAAAATTTATTTTATGTTAATGTAATGTCCGTATACTCGCCGCATTGGTACAAATAAAGGAACAGGTCATGAAAGTTTTGGTGCAACGGGTTCTCAATGCTTCCGTAGAAGTCGGCGGCCGAAAAGTTTCCGCCGTCGGCAAGGGGATATTGGCTTTTGTCGGAGTAGAAAAAGACGATACGGCTGCTCATGCGGCTTGGATGGCACAAAAGATTTGTGCTTTGCGGATTTTTGAAGACGAAAACGGAAAAATGAACTTGTCCGTCCGTGACATCGGCGGCGAAATATTGGCGGTTTCCCAGTTTACGCTTTGTGCCGATACCACCCGGGGCAACCGTCCCGGTTTTGAGCGAGCCGCATTTCCGGAAGACGCCAGAAAACTTTATGAAGAATTTGTTACCCGGATCAGGGAAATCGGCATTCCCGCACAAACCGGAATTTTTCAGGCCGATATGCAGGTTAGCCTGTTGAATGATGGTCCGGCCACCTTTATATTGGAACGATGAGGAGAAAATAAATGCCATCGGGTTTTGAATATGTTTTCAGCAGCTTGCTTGAACGAATGCACCACGTTCCCTATCACCGGACAGATTTGCTTTTGGACGTCGAAAGGGAAATTTACGCCAGTCTGGAACAGGTGCCTGATGATGTCTCGGGATTGATTGTGTTGCTCAAAAACCAGCAAATGCAGGGCAAAAACGAAAAAGCCCGTGCTCTGGCACACAAAATATGGAATATCGGCGGACAGATCTCACCCTATCTGGAATATGTTTTTGTGCAAACCCTGTTGTCTCTCGGCATGCTGGATATGGCCCTGACGCTGTTGCAGCCGCGTTTTGGCGATTTGCACGGCAATATTGAAATGTTTGCGCCGGCATTTATCCGTTTTGCCCTGCTGACCGGCAATATTCCTCTTTTGGAAAAAGTTGCCGCTGCCTGTCCGGACGGCCGTGGCGTGCAGTTTTCCGAGTTTATCGAGGCCTATCGGGAATTGGATTATATTGAACACTTCAAAAACATTCAGCGACTGGTGGCCGAAACTTTGAAAGACCATCGCCTGGGATTTGAATATAAATTATATTATGACCGGGGCTTTACCGATTTGTCGGCGGTTTATTATACCGATGTGCCTCCGGCTCAGTGTGCGTCGGCTGCGTCTGACCTCAACCGCAAGATAGACGCCTACCATACGTCTTCCGGCATCCGGCGGATATACAATTATGAAGTCCTGATTAAAAACATCAGCGAACACCCGGAAGATTTTATGCCTTTAAGTGTCCCGGAGCCGGAAACAAGCACAGACAGCGCTAAGGATTGGGGGTTATGAGTTCCCGCTCGCGGACTTTGCTGACTTTTCCGCGGTCATTATCCCGCTCAATCTTCTTATATAACAGCTGCGCCGCATTGTTAAACAGCTTTTTGAGCAGTCGGAAAGCTACTTCCTGCTCGTTTTCATCAGATGTAAACAAAACAAAGCGATTCTGATGTTCCATAATCAGGCTGCGGTTTTCCGCGTTGCGCAAATCTAAAGAAATAACCATCTGCAAACGGTTGTTGTTGTCATTAATCGGATCAACCTTGGCTCGTAATACCTCGGAATAAATGGTATAGTCCGCCTCGGACTGGTCTTCGGTAATTTCAATGTTCGGCTTGTTTTTGAAAAACTGCTTCAAAACTTTTGCAAAGTTATTGGAGCGCGTGTTGTTGTAAAAACGCGTCGGTTCAAAATAAATTTTTGCCGGCGGAATTCCCTCGGCTCCGTCAGGCTTTACCAGTATCTGCGGCTGTGGAGCGTTTACGTCCGGATAGAGCTCTTGCGGATTGGGGTGGGCCAGAGCTTCCATACGGGCGATTTCTTCCCGGTGTTTAAGCTCGCGTTCGGTTTCTTCCCAGGCAGTTTGCAGATTTTCCGGCCGGACGATTCCCTTGACTTCCACACACATTTCCCGCCCGTCTTCAACCAGGGTTTTGACCGAAAGGTCTTCCAGATAATTGTCAACCAGATTGTATACCAAAATGCTGAAATCATGATCATTCAGCTGCTTGCGGTATTTTGAGATTTCCGGAATATTTTCCGCCGCGGCATAACTGGCCATGTCCGTTACCCGTACCCGGGTAGAGGAACGTGGCTCGCTGCTGTTGATTTTTTCACAGGCATTGCCATAAACAGCCACAGGTTCGCTGCGCCCCAAACCTGTTCCGGCACTTTCTTGCGCCCGAACCTGATTGCAGAAACATAACAGTAACGGCGCAAGGATTAACTTACTCCAATCCATTACCACCAACTTCTGTCGTCGTTTCTAACTCTGCGGATATTCTCTTTCCATTCTTTAATCACGCCGTTGCGCTGATCCAGCAGTATCAGGCGGTAAACAATAACCGGACTGTCATAATCCTGAAGCTCAACCGTGTCAATTTCGGTTTCCAGAAAATAATCTGCTTCATATTTATTGTTGGTCAGCTTAAAGGTATGGGAATTTTCAAGAAGCTTTTGCGTTTCTTTGTGCGCCTGATAAAAGCCGTCGGGCAGGCGGTCGTCATATATCTTAACGTCCCGGATATACAGGCTCGGCACTTCGTCGTCCTTTGTTTCATACAGGGGGGCTGTCTCATCCAGCATTTTATTCAGCGTCCGCCGGGCAACAATGGCATAAACCTGCGGATCAATGTTCGCTTCAAAATTCGGCTGTTGCCGGTCACGGTATTCCAAACCGAAATCTCCGGCCGGAGCCAAAACCTGCGGCTGCGGATCAACTTCCCGATAACGGACTTGCCGGGGCTGCTGCTCTGCCGGCTGCCGTAAACTCTCCTGCATGACCGGTTCGGTGCGGACTTCCAGAACATTGCCTTCTTCGTCAACATATTCTACCCTTTGCTGCAGCGGTGCGGCAGGAACAACGGGAGCGGCAACGGTCTGAACGGCCGCCGGGATGGTGTCGTTTTCATCGGGAAATTCCGCCGGCCCCTGGCAGGCGCCGGTACTGCAGATTATCCCTAACAAAGCCAATGTTTTCTTCATCTCTGAAAATCCTCTGGTTCAATTTTGCTTTCAGTATAAATAAATTTTAAATTTTGGCATCTGTTTTTTGAGTTATTCACTATTGCCGCCCGAAAAAAACAAAAAATTATGTTTCGCCTTGGCTTTCTTTGTTTGCTTTTAAAGAATTTTTGTGTAAATTAACAATAATTTTGAAATAAGCGAAAGTGCAAAAAAATGGTCATTACGTTTACGGCAATTTTAATCGGGTTGCTTGCCCTGTTGCGCCCGCTGCAAAAAAATAACTTTTACATTCTTCACAGCGCCATCGTTGTCTTGTCGGCTTATTATATTGAAACCCACTACTTCAAATGTACGCCTTTTGTTCCCAAAACTTTTTTGCTGTTTGTGGTCTTTCAGCTGGTTTCGATTAATCTGGTAACCGTCTTGGCCTATTATGTTGATAAACGCGCCGCCCGCAAAGGCGCTTGGCGGGTTCCCGAAGCCAATTTGCATACTTTGGAATTTCTTGGCGGCTGGCCGGGAGCGCTGTTGGCGCAGAAAATCTTTCGCCACAAGACCAAAAAACAAAGTTATCAAACGTCTTTTATGTTGGTTGTTGCATTTGAACTGGCAATCATATACTTTATTATCAAATTTATAACGGCCTGAAAACGCCGGATTTTGTTGAGGGTTCTATGTCTAAAAAAGCAGAAATTAATGTCGCTGATTTAAATTTTTCCGAACATTACAAAAAAATGTGGCCCTTTGTCAAACCTTATTGGTTTCGGGCTTTGCTCGCCGTTTTGATGAGTATTCCCATCGGAGCGCTGGATGCGGTTGTTGCCTGGTCTCTGCGTCCTTTTATGGATGTGGTTCTGGTTGAAAAAAACGTCAATGCCTCTTGGTACATTCCGTTTGCTATTGTCGGGTTTACGTTGATTCAGGGTGCTTTGAACTATTCTGCCACCTATCTCAACGCTTGGGTCGGGCTGAAAATCAATCAGGATTTGAAACGGGCGTTGTATCGCAAACTGCTGTTTTTGGAACCGGCTTATTATGACAAGAACAATTCCGGCTATATCGTACAACGCTTTTCGGCCGATGCCGACCAGGCCTGTTCCAGCCTGCTGGATAACGTCAAACTGTTTGTCTCCCGCCTGTTTTCTTCCATTTCTCTAATTGGCGTACTGATTTACAATTCCTGGCAGCTGTCGATTATTGCCATTGTCGTTTTGCTCTGTGCCCTGTTGCCGTTATCTCAGGTCAAGCGCCGGATTAAAGGGGTGATTATGCAGGGCGTTATGGAAGGCTCCAAGATTCTGACCAATTACAATGAAACCTATGCCGGCGCCAAGACGATCGCTTCGTATAATTTGCAGGAGCGTTCCTATCAGGGATTTGACGAGAAATTGCGTGCTATTTTCAAATTGGGGATTAAGCTGGTGCAGAAAACCGCCTGGATGACGCCGATGATGCATGTTGTTGTTTCCGTTGGCATTGCCGCCGTTATCGGATACGGCAGCTATTTGATTGTCCACGGCACTATCACCAGCGGCAGTTTTGTTTCTTTTCTGACCGCGCTGATTATGCTCTATGGGCCGATTAAGGGGATCGGCAAGAACTATAATGCGGTTATGGTTTCGTTTATGGCGATTGAGCGGGTTATGGAAATTTTGGATTTGCAGCCGGCAATCGCCGATAAAGCATCGGCTCAAAAGCTGAAGGCCGAGCATAATGACATTTGCTTCAAAGATGTTTATTTTGAATATATCCCGGGTGTTCCGGTTCTAAAAGATATTAACCTGGAAGTCAAATCCGGAACTACGGTTGCTCTGGTCGGAAATTCCGGCGGCGGCAAAAGCACTTTCGTCAACCTTCTGCCCCGCTTTTATGACGTAACTTCCGGACAAATCACCATTAACGGGCAGGACATCCGTGATTACACCTTGGAATCTCTGCGCGATAAAATTGCGGTGGTTTTTCAGGATAATTTCCTGTTTTCCGGCAGTTTACGCAGCAATATTCTGCTTGGCAAAGAAGACGCTACCGAAGAAGAAATTGCCCGTGCTTTGAAAATGGCCTATCTTGATGACTTTGTCGAAACGCTGGAAGACGGCCTTGATACCGATATCGGCGAGCGCGGTTCCTTGCTGTCCGGCGGCCAGCGGCAACGTTTGGCAATTGCCCGTGCCTTTATCAAAAACGCGCCGATCGTTATTCTTGACGAAGCGACCTCGGCATTGGACAATAAGTCGGAAGCCGTGGTTCAGAAAGCCATTGATAACTTGATGCAGGAACGGACGGTGTTTGTCATTGCCCACCGGCTTTCGACAGTACAGAATGCCGATAAGATTGTTGTGATTAATGACGGTGAAATTATCGAACAGGGCAAACATGATGAGTTGCTGAAGATTGAAGACGGTGCATACCGTATGCTCTATAACGCCCAGTTTAAGAAAAAATAAATAAGTGTAAACCCCCGCTTGCGCTTTTCTACGCTGTTATTTTTCGTACGGCTCAATACTGTCATTTCGGACTTGATCCGGCATCGGAGTTTACAAAAAAGCCAATTTGCTGCTTGGATTCCGGATCAAGTCCGGAAGGACAGTTACAAAAAAGTCATCCCTCGTTTGCAAAGCAATCGTTCACCCTGTAGAGTCATCCCTCGTTTTCTTAAGAAAACGTCCAGGGATCTACGAATTTCCCTATTTCCTGTCACTCTGACCTTTTTTCTTTATCTGTCACCCCGGCCTGTTTCTTTATCTGTCACTCCGGCCTGTTTTTTTATCTGTCACTCCGGCCTATCCTTCTATTCTGTCACTCCGGCCTCCGAGCCGGAGTCCAGGTCAACATTGATTCCTTAACCACCTGGATTCCGGGTCAAGCCCGGAATGACAAAAGGAAACAGAAAAAACTCGCAGACCCTCTGACGTTTTTTTCTGGCGAAAAAACGGAGAGTGACGATTATTGGGTAATGGCTGCTGCCGCGCCAAATGGTAACCATTATTCACACGCCAAGATAGTGCACATTATAAGCAACACGGATTCAAGTCCCAGTCCTCTCAGTAGCGAACTATTCGCTCCCGCCGTGCGGTGCCTCGGACGCTGTCCGCGCTCAGGCCGTGCCTGTTGTGCTCCCGTCGTGCAGCGCGGTATGTTAATTGATCTGTTTATTCAACGGATTAAAGCGCAACAACAGGGTATTCCACTTGTCATATTTGTCGGCATAACGCTCGGCAAATATTTTATACGGTCCGCAGATAAAGACGGCGCGGCGCGCGCTGTCGGCCACCGAACGGAAATGGTTGTCGGAATTATAACGCGAACTGTCGAGAATATCCACTTTTCTGACCGAACCGTCCTGATTGAGCGAAGCGCGGATTTCAACAATCATGTTTTCAATGCCCATTGCTCCCGGATCCAGATTCCAACAGGCTCGCAGACGACCGGCAATCGCATCAATTTCCGAAATTGACAGTTCGCTGAAATAAGACCCTTGGGTTCCGCCCTCAACGCCCATGTTGTTGACTTCTGTTCCGGTCTTAATTGTTGCCTCTGTATCTTCGGCACCAATGCTTTTTTCCATTTGATCTACCGAGGCCAGCAGGCTTTTCAACGGGTTTGCCAGTTGCGGCTTACTGTCGTCTTCCTTCTTGGGAGCAGGTTTGGGTTGCGGTTTTGGCTTGGGTTTGGCCTTGGGCGGCATAATTTTCTTGGGAGCCGGTTTTTTGGGCGCTTGGGGCTTTTTAGGCTGCGGCGCTGCCAGGTAATCTTTTTTTGGCTCCGGGGCAACTTGTTCTTTTTCCGGTTCTGCCTTTTCCGCCTTTTTGTCCTGTGGTTTGACTTCCTCTTCGTCGGGTTGCTCTTTGCTGTATTGCGGCTTTTCCTTTTGGGGTTGGGTTCGGGTTGCCGCCTTGTCTTCATCGCCGAATTTGGCTTTGGGCGGCAGATTGGTTACCTCAGAAATTTTAACGTCTTTCAAATCAACAATAATCGGCACCTGATCCATCGTTAGCCGATTGCGCCAGAACATCGGTAAATCGATGATAAACATCAGAAATACCGCCAGATGCAGGGCTATGGATTTTTTTAGTGCGTTGTTCATGAATTATTTTTTCTTTTTCAGGTTCCGCGGCTGTGGTTCGGTTTTAAGCCCGACTTTTTCAAATCCGGCTTCTTTGAGCAAAGCCATCAGGCCGATAACCCGCCCGTATTCCGTGCTGGTGTCGCCGGAAATCGTAACGCTCAGTTCCGGATTAGCCGATATAATGGCTTTAAGCTTGTCAACGATTTTGTCGGCCGGAATTTCGCTTTCTCCGATATAATAGTAACCGTCTTTGTCGACGCTGACATTAATGGAGGTTTCTTTTCCTTCAAGCGCTTTGCCCCCGACTTTCGGCAAATTAAGTGCAATTCCCGAAGTCATCAGCGGTGCCGCCACCATAAAGACCACCAGCAACACCATCATCACGTCCATCAGATTGGTAATGTTGATATCAGCGTTCCGGCGCGATTTGCGAGGGCGGCGGTTGTTATTTTGAAGGTAATAGATCATTGTTTATTCTCCGGCCATGTCGGCTTTAATGGCTGTATCGTCAATTTCGCGTGATAAAATGCTGGAAAATTCAGCCATAAAATTGTCCAGACGTTTGGCATAGCTGTCAATGTCGGAAGAAATTTTATTATAGGCGATAACGGCCGGAATAGCGGCAATCAATCCGAATGCCGTTGTAAATAAGGCCTCGGCAATACCCGGCGCCATTGCCGAAAGGGAGTTGCTTTGCGTAACGGCAATCGCATTAAAACTGTTGATGATTCCCCATACCGTCCCGAACAGCCCTACCAACGGCGCCGCCGAACCGGTAGAGGCCAAAAATCCCATCCGCGTATCCAAGTCGTCAAGCTCTTTGTCCATCGAAACCATCATTGCTTTTTCAATTCGTTGTTGCAGCGAAACCCCGCGCAGCCCGCGGTCGGTTTTCGATTTCATGATATTGGTGCGCTTCCATTCCTTCATCGCCGAAACAAACATCGCCGACATCGGATCGGAAGGGTGGTTGCCGATAGAATCATATAGCCGGTCAAGAGAACCGCCAGACCAGAAACGCTCCTCAAATTTGTTGGAACGCTGCTTGACCTGACGCAAAGTGCCGACTTTTTCAATAATAATCGCCCAGCACCATACCGAAGCGGCAATCAGGCCAATCATAACCACTTTGGTTACCATGTCGGAAGCCCAGACCAAATCCCACATCGACATCGTTTCGGCGGCTGCATTTGTTACATCGCTTAAAGTTTGTGTATCCATTTTTTCTCTCGCTAAAAGGCTAAATCATAAATTTTGAGGGAAATTTAACACAGAATATTAAAGATTCAATTAATTTAAATATATTTTTCAATCTTTTGTGTCAAATTTTCAGGCAGGCGCACCGGGCGCATTTTGGACAGGTTCATGCATACGACCTTAACCTCCATGCAAACCAGAAGCAGCCCGTCGGCGCGGCTGATTTCCTGATGCATTGTGCAGGAAGCTCCTCCGAGTTCGGAAATTTTGCAGCTGACATTAAGCAAATCGTCCAAAACTGCAGGTTTGCGGTAGTCTATTTCGCAATGCCGGACCGCAAAACCGATTTTTTGGTCGGCAGCCAAATCGGTGTTTTGCTCCAGTCCGAGCGCCCGCAGATATTCAGTTCGCGCCCGTTCGGCAAATTTGAGATAATTGGCATAATAAACAATGCCGCCGGCATCGGTGTCTTCATAATAAACCCGTACCGGCAAATTGTAAGTTCCGTCGGCGGAAATTTCACGGTTCATCCCGTTTTTTTGTTCAGTCATTTTAGTCCCCTGCCAAATCCAGTAAATCAAATTGTTTCACGTTTTTTCTCAAACTCGGCACTCCCAGATATTGGCACCCCAAATCCGAAATGACCCGGCCGCGCGGCGTCCGCTGCAAAAAGCCGAGCTTGAGCAAGAAAGGTTCGATAACTTCCTCAATCGTATCGCGTTCTTCCGAAAGCGCCGCCGCCAAGGTGTCTGCTCCGACCGGGCCGCCGCCGTAATTCTGCAAAATGCAGTTCAGGTACCGGCGGTCGAAGGCATCAAGCCCGTAGTTGTCTACGTCAAGCCGTTTTAAGGCATTGTCGGCGATTTTGTTGTCAACTTCGCCAGCACCGCTGACCGCCCCAAAATCACGTACCCGGCGCAACAGTCGTCCGGCTACGCGCGGCGTTCCCCGCGAACGTTTGGCAATCTCCATTGCCCCTTCTTTAGACAATGGCATTCCTAAAAGCGATGCCCCGCGGGAGACGATTTTTTCCAGTTCTTCGGGGCTGTAAAAATCCAGCCGCAGCGGAATTCCGAAACGCTCGCGCAAAGGTGTGGAGAGCATTCCCGAACGGGTCGTCGCCCCCACCAGCGTAAAAGGCTGCAAATCAATCCGTACCGAACGTGCGGAAGGCCCTTCGCCGATAATCAAATCAAGCTGAAAGTCTTCCATCGCCGAATAAAGAACCTCCTCAATCGCCGGGTTCAGCCGATGAATTTCATCAATAAACAAAACGTCGTTAGGCTCAAGATTCGTAAGTATTGCCGCCAAATCTCCCGATTTGGAAATCATCGGCGCCGACGTGGCCCGAAAGCCGACACCCAACTCTTTGGCAACAATGGAGGCCAGCGTGGTTTTGCCCAGCCCCGGCGGCCCGAACAGCAAAACATGGTCAAGCGCTTCGCCGCGCTGTTTGGCCGCCTCAATAAATATCTTTAAATTTTCACAAACCTGCTTCTGACCGACAAAGTCGCTCAAACTTGTCGGGCGCAGGTTGACCGGAGCATTAATTCCGTTTTCGTCTTCCGCGGTTTTGCGCGGGCTGACCAGTCTTTCGTCCTCCATTGGTTACACTTCCTTCCGGGCAAATTCTTTAAGCGCCAGCTTAATCAGCCCCGACGTATCGGTGTCAGGGTCAGCCATGGCGGCTTTGTTGACGGCTTTATAAGCTTCCAGGCGCTGATACCCGAGGTTGACCAATGCCGAAATGGCATCTTCAAGTTTGGCCGGGTCTTCGTTGGCGCTCAAAACGGCAATGCTGTCTTCATAATTTTCAGTCTCTTGGGTCGGATTCATCTCTATCTCCTTTAAACTGTCGGTTACCGGGATAGTCACAATCTTGTCCTTGAGTTCGGTGACAATACGGGCGGCCAGTTTGGGGCCGACGCCGCTGGCTCTGGTAAACGAGGCCTTATCTTGCGCCGAAACCGCCTGCGCCAGCTGTCCGGGGCTCAACACCGAAAGAATGCTGAGGCAGACTTTTGCCCCCACGCCCTGAACCCGCGTCAGGGTATTAAACCATTCTTTTTCCCAGGCATCGGCAAAACCATACAACGTAATGCTGTCTTCCCGGACTACGGTCTCAATCAACAGAGACGCCGCTGTGCCTTTGCCCAGCCTGCCCAGCGTTTTTGACGAAGCAAAAACCAAATATCCGACGCCGCCGACGTCGACAATGCAATAATCTTCACCAATTGTGTCGATTATGCCCTTTAACTTGGCAATCATTTTATCACCTTTGCAAGACTTACGATATTTATACTCAAATTACACGATAAACTACCGTTCAGCAAGATTTTTTTTGCCTTTTTCCTGGCTTGTGGGCAGTCTATAAATAAAGAAAAAGGCGGATATTTTCTCCGCCTTTTGCCATTTTTTTCGGTCTGCCTAGAACAGCTTGAGCACGGACTGGGCAGCCTGAGAAGCCAAACTCAAAGAGTTAATGGCCAGCTGCTGTCTGGTCTGCAAGGCCAGCATGTTCGCCGATTCTTCGTTCATGTCGGCCAGCGTCAGCTTGTCCGAACCTTCTTCCAAAACGTTAATCAGGTTTTCGGTGAAGGTTTCGCGGCTCTGGACGATGGAGTAGTTGTTGCCAAATTCCGAAGACATCGTACGCAACGTATTGACTGCGGCTTCAATCTGAGTGATTGAGAGTTCAATGTTGTCATCGGTTTTCCAGTCATCAGCAGCCTTGGCAATCTTCAATCCGGCCGAAGAAGCGTCTTTGCCTTCGACAATCAGGTCTGAAGTACGGTCTTCGTTGAAGACGACTTTCAGGTCGTTGCCTTGCAGCAGGTTAACGCCTTTGTAGCTGGCATCGTTGGCAACCTTGTCAATCTGATCCAGAATGCTGTCAAACTGTGCGGCAAGTTTCTTGCGGGAAGCTTCTGCCGTATCATTGGTTCCGGCCGCCGGTGTCGAAGCTGCTTTCCCTATGGTTACTTTACCGTCTGTACCAAGATTGGTTCCTTCAACTTTGGTGATTTCAACCTTGTAGCCTTCGTTGGCCTTGATTACCAAATTACCTTCGGCATCAACGGTTGCTGATGCAATCGCTGCTGTGTCTGCAGCTTTAATCTTGCTTCCGATTTCGCTTTGGACAGTCGTGGCGGAACTTTGTGCGGTCATGGTAGCAACTTTAGTCGAAACGGCGCCGTCCGGACCGGTAATCGTCAGGGTAATTTTATCTGTAGTGTCAAGCTTGTTCAAAGTCTTGTCCACCGTAGCGGTGCCTTCCACAGTAGCCTCAACGGCTTCATCGCGAGCGGAATTAGCAATAGCCTTGGCTTGGGAAGCAAATTCCGTAATTGTGGAAATGCCTTCGTCAGCCGCCTTAATCGTCTGGATCGCCTGGCCCATGCTGTCTAACAGGGCGCTCAGGTCGCTCGCGCGGTTCGTCAACGACTGCGCCGCATAATACGACGACGGGTTGTCAATCGCCGAGTTTACTTTTTTACCTGTGGAAAGGCGTTCCTGGGTGGTGTCCATCAGCGACTGTGTCTGCTGTAAGGATAGCAAGTTGGAACGCATGCTTGCTGTTAATGAAATATCTGCCATTGTTTTTCTCCTGATACTGGGAACACATAGTGTTTTACGTTAAAATATGTGATTGTTTTCTAACAATACGAAACTTCTCTAATCTTTAACAATTTGACCGGCAAATGTGTTGTCAGACCAAAAATTTATCGTGCCTGCAGTATAAAAATTATCCCTGAATAAAAGGTTAATGTTTTTTACCGCCAATTTTGTCTTAAAATCCGATAACCTGCGTAAATCAGTCGGTTATCAAAAAATAAACGCATTTGTTGCGAAAAAATTTTTTTTATGTCTGCCCTTTTTATATTTTACAAAAAAAACCTCCCGATCAGGGAGGTTTTCATAATGGAATTATTTCTTTTCCTTGCCGTCCATCGGCTTGGGAGCCTTGTCCGTCTTGTCTTCGTCAATAGCCTTGGCGATTCCTTCGGGTTCGGCTTTTTTCTTAACTTCCACAATTTCTTTGATGCCGGAGTTCTCTTCAACCTTGAGAACATCTCCGCAAATGCTCAGGTCAAGAGCTTCCAGAGCTGTCTCAATCGGAATGAACAAATCCGGTCCGTCTTCGGCCTTCTTGCCGGAATGGGCAATGCCGACAATATTGCCTTTCTTGTCAACCAGGGCGCCGCCGAGCGTAACGTCCTGAACCGAGGTGCTGACCAGAATTTCCGCACCGCGTTCCGGCGAATAACGATAACCGGTGACTTTTCCGTTGCTGTCAAGATAACCTTCAACGTCTCCTTCCAAGTCGCTGACGCCCAAAGTCATATAAATATCTTTGTTGACTTCCGGCAGTCCGGTCGAAAGCGGCAGCGGACGGACGTCGTCAATTTTCTCGTCAAGCAGCAGCAGGGCAACGTTCTTGTTGGGGTTGACCCTGACGGCATTGGCCGTTGTTTCTTTGCCGTTAATCATTTTGACCTTAAAACTGTTTTTCTCTTTATTCAAAAGGTCGGCCGAGGTCAAAACAAACTGATCCGACAGCAGCAGTCCGGCGCCTTTTTTGCCGTCGGCGTTTTCAATGCCGAGCACGGCTTTGCGCAAACGGTAAATGTTTTCGGCATTCATCCGTGTATAAGGCTGCTGAGCCATGATACACAGCTTGTTTTTGCCCTCAAAGGCGGATTTTGAAGCTGTTTCCCGATTCTGCACCGTAATTTCCGAGGCCTCTTCCGTCAACGGGACTTCTACCCAGTAATCCTCATTGCCTTTGGTCTTGGTGATGTTGGTCAGCGAACTGGTAACTTCCGTGCCGCCGCGCTGTTCAATGGCGCTGCCCAGAGCTTCAAATCCGCTTTTTTCTTCCAACTGCAAATCGTCGCGGTCTTCAAGGTCGATATAAATATCGCGGGAAGTGTCAAGCTCATAAACTTCGTCGACAGGCACTTCTTCTTCAATGATCTCGTAACGGTCATTGCAGCGGCGTTCGCGGCAGACTTCGCGGACTTTGGTGCGGTAATCGTGGCCGCGGCGGACGTCGGCGCTGTTGCGGTACTTGCGGGAAACGCACGGGCTGTCATATTCGATATAGTCGTTTTCCAAACGCAGCAGGTCGTCTTTGAACTGGCATTGGAAAGTGTCGGCAGCCTTTTCGCCTTTGTCAAAACAGCGTTGCTGCTTCATCAGCTGTTCGGGGCTGACGCGCTTGAGCATCTGTTTCTCAAATCCCTGATCATAAGTCAGGTTATTCAGGGCTTCGGCGAAAGCGCGTTCAACCAGCAGTGTTTCGCCGTTCGGTTCGCCGCTGTTGACTTCGCCGTAACCGGTTGTTGTGCCTTTCCAGTAAACATGCTGCTTGCACAAATCCATCAGGCGCCAGGTAACGGTAATTTCGGAAGTTCCGGTCCGCAGTTTTTTCTTTTTGGCCTGGCTCCAGTCATATTCGTCGCAAATGTTCATAAAGTAATCGGTGATTTCGGCCGTCAAAATATATTCCGGCGTCTTAATCTTGTCAGATTTCCGGAAATTGGCGTCATTGCGGTCAACCACTACCGGATAAACCGGATTCATATTGTCAAAGAAAATATCGAAGAAACGCATGTCTTTTTCCATTGCACGCCCTTCGTTAAGGAAAACGTTTTTGCTTTCGCGGCGGCAGCCGAAAATCCGAAACCGGTAATTGCCGAGTTTTTCTTTGCCAAAGTTCTGATTGGCGTTCTGCAGGCGGAAATCGACATAAGCCAGCTGCAGCGAAGCAAAATCGTCGCGCAGATGATGCAGCTGTTCATAAACGTCAACAGCCTGGTCATCGGCATAATAAACTTTTTCGGTGTAGCGGCGATTGACAACCTGAGCATTTTGGCGGGAGATCGGGGCAACGCGTTTGGAGACTTTGCGGCGAACCACAATCTGTTCGGGCTCAAGAGCGGGAGCTTCCGCAATAACGGTTTGTCTGCGGTTGACATAAGCCTGGCGGCGGACGGTCTTAACCGGTTCGGCCTCGGGTTCAATCCTCCGGGAGACTTTTTGACGAGCCTTTTTCTGTTGAACCGGCTGTTCTTTGACGTTCTGTTTTTTTGCCGAACCGTCATTCACGCCGCAAATGCACGGAAAAACGCCGAGCGTATTGTCCGGGTTTTCGCACATGCAAGGCAGTACGTCCGGGCTGCGGTAAGAACACGACACCACGAGAGCGGCAGCGGCCAGTAACTTTAAGGGTTTGTTAATTCTCATTTTTTGTCTCCTAAATGCTCTTTTGCGGCAGGGCGCGCCGATACGATAACGCCTCTGCCACATGCATATTACTAACTTTTATTTTATTTTGCAAGTCTGCAATCGTTCTTGCAAGCCGGATTGTGCGGTGATATGCCCGGGCCGAAAGCTGATTTTTTTCGGCAAAGGCAATCAGCAGCTTTTGGGCGTCGTCGTCAAGCTCGGCCAAGCGCTCCAAAGCCGCGCCTTTCAGCTCGGAATTGGTATTGAGTTCCGGCAATCCCGCGGCAATAAAACGCTGTTTTTGGATTTTTCTGGCCGCGAGAACCCGTCTGCGGATATCTTCGGAGCTTTCGCCTTTTTTGACGTCTGCCAAATCCCAGGGGCTGACGGCCGGAACCTCGATTTGAATGTCGATTCGGTCCAGGAGCGGGCCGGAAATCTTGGCTTGGTATTCCAAGGCGCAAAGCGGAGCCCGGGCACATTCGAGATGCGGATTGCCCAAATGTCCGCAGCGGCAGGGGTTCATAGCGGCAATCAGCTGAAATTTGGCCGGATAAGATGTATGAGCGTTGACGCGGGAAATTGTTACGGTTCCGTTTTCAAGCGGCTGCCGCAGTGCTTCAAGTGTCGGGCGGTTGAATTCCGGCAGTTCGTCCAGAAATAAGACGCCGTTATTGGCCAGCGAGATTTCTCCCGGCTGTCCCTTGCGGCCTCCGCCGACCAGCGCCGGGGTAGAAGCGGTGTGATGCGGATCGCGGAACGGGCGTTCAAAACTGATTTTGCCGTCTTTGAGCGCTCCGGCAATCGAGTGTATCATACTGGTTTCCAGCGCTTCTTCCGGTGTAAGCGGCGGCAAAATGGACGGCAGCCGGGCTGCCAGCATTGACTTTCCCGACCCCGGAGGGCCGATCATCAACAGGTTGTGTCCGCCGGCTGCGGCCACTTCCAAAGCACGTTTGGCGCTTTCCTGACCTTTGACGTCGCTCATGTCCAATAGATTTTCTGAGGCTTCGGCTTGCCGGCGTGTCGGAGCGGCAATCGTCTGAGTGCCCTTAAAATGGTTAATCAACGCCAGCAGGCTGTCGGCGGCAATAATGTCTTTAAGCCCCGACCACGAGGCTTCGCTGCCGCTGTCGGCCGGGCAAATCAGCCCTTTGTCGCGGGTGTTGGCATGAATGGCTGCCGGCAGGACGCCGTTGACGGCAATAACCGAACCGTCCAGCCCCAGTTCCCCAAGGGCGATGTAATCAGCCAGAACTTCGTTGGGAATGACACCCATAACCGCCAGCAGTCCCAATGCGACCGGCAGGGCAAAATGCGACCCCT
>ULUO01015280.1_pt1 | contig 36396 bp, 55 predicted proteins | sample 1958611 | NCBI WGS metagenome assembly ULUO01 (sample SAMEA4835762, study PRJEB28245) | human gut metagenome | biome: gut microbiome; material: fecal sample | place: Denmark | collected 2008
CAGAAAGATTCTTAAGAGTCAAACGTTCCCTGCAACTTGGACTTACTAGAATATATTTAATTCAGTAATGGGTAATATTGTAGGAGGAGATATCATCAAAGGCACAGATGGCAACGATTTAATATCCTATAAACACTAGGGTGATAAGAAGTTTGTTCAGAATATAAATAGAATGATCGATAGTATAATTAGAGCTAGAGCTACTTCTAACATTGATTTCCTTAAAATGACTGATGATCAATTTAGAGGTATGTTTATAGGTAAGAATACTATGTGTTCTAGATTAACTAAACTTAAGAGATATCTGTTACTTAATAAAGAGGCTTTTCCACATCTTATTAATCAAGATGGAACTATAAAGAATGAATTATTAAATTACTTATAGGAATATCCAGCAGATGGCTTAGAAGGGTAGAATGTAGACAGAATTATTCTATCTGAATCATCAATGAACAATGACTATGATAGAGAGAATCAGTTAATATCTGCTTTCGCTCAATTACTTGAAGATACCGATGATATAGTTAGAGAATTTGCAGAAGATTTGGTTAAATATGCATATTATACTTCTTATGATGAAAGAGGAGTAAATGCGTTCTTCCATTTAGTTCCTATTCAATATAAGATTGATAATGGTTATGTATCTAATATTAAAGAAGTATTAGACCAATTTAAAAATGGAGGAGATATATCTGGATATAGTTCTATAGCTCAAACTGGGGATGATCCTCAATCTATGAGTTTTCCTTCTATTAGATTAACAATAGCTAGAAATATGTGGGATGATCCTAATATAGTTCCTAAATATAATATCAATCTTAAGCCTAATAGCAACGATCCTTTCCAACAACAATAGGAAGACCGTTCTAAGAGTAGTGATTATGATATTGTATTGTCTAAATCTAGAAGTAACATTGGAGGTAAAGCTATTACTATGTATGACAGTTTTGCTGTTCCTCACTATAGAACTAGAAGAGCGGAATTCATAACTGTAAATAATGGTTCTGGATATAATACTTCAATTCAATTATATCAATTAATTGGCGAAATAGCTTATGTAAATGATGAAGGTAAGAAGAGTAAAAGAGGAGCTAAACTAATCTATAAGAGAATACCTAAATTAGGTATTAAAGAAAATGGATTTAGAGTTAATGAATTTGCAAAAGGTGGTTTGGATATATCAGCTTTTGATTAGAATGCGTTTGATGAAAATGTATTAACTGATGATAGTGTTATAGCAGAAACTGCAATGTATAGAGTTAAATTACCTAAATTAAAGGATGAAAGTAGATTTACTAAACAGTTTATACCTCTTAGTTCAGATAATATTTAGGTAAAAATAAACGGAACATAGAAGCAAATAGAAGGTGATGTATCTGATACGCAAGTAGTAGATACTACCTTTAATATAGATCCGTTATCTGAAGATAATGTAGTATATGATGAAACAGATGTATCAGACTTTGTCAATGTTAGTTTAGAAGAATCATTTGATGGATCTGAAGCTATGGACATCATAAATGAATAGTTAAATATATTCTCTGATATGCAAGAACAATTCTCACAAGAAACAGAAGACCCCTTTGCTAACGTAGATACTTCTTCTATTGCAAATGAAGCTTTCAACATGGATGTTACTGAAGATGTAGTAGATATGACTTATCTTGCTGAAATGGGTAAGAAACGTAAAAAAGAATGTGAATAATTATGCAGTGTTTAAATTTAAATAACAAAGAAGTAAAAGCAGCTGTTGATGAAGTTGCTAGAGTGTTAGGCAGTGAAGATGCTGCTTATTATATCATATCTGAAAATAATGGTTATGCTATAGACTAGGGCCCAGATGGGTCTTAGTCTGAGCTATTTTCAGACCTTTTAAGACGTTTTGACGGAGATCGTAATCAAGCTATTAGATAGATAGCTAAAACGTTTATACCGGCTTAGGGGTGGCCTTCTTATTTCTTTTCAAATATAGGTGATATTACCGGTACTTGGTCAGATGGTTCTCCTCACATGAGTACTACATCAGGACAAGTAGTTGAACGCTTAAAACAGTATATACCAAAAGATTCTATAGCATACTAGATACTTGATTTATTCTCTGATACTGATGTATATATTGGTATAACAGAGGAAGGAGATCAATTAGCTAATGGGGATTACATGTGGTATAGTAGTAATACTCACACTATATGGATTAGTAAAGAGATATTTGAAGAAACAGATATGGAGTACAATGCAAAAAGTATTGTACATGAAATGGTTCATGCATTTACTTCAAGATCTTTTGAAAATGTTAAAAATGGTGAGGGCACTGACTTAGAAATTAAAGTATACAATAAAGTAAAAGACTTATTAGAATTCAATAGAAAACTATACTAGGAAATACATGCTGAAAAAGGTAAGTGGACTGGTGCATTATATGGTTTAAAAGATGAACATGAATTTATAGCCGAATTTCTTACTAATGAAGAATTTGTAAATAATATAATAGATGATGCTAGATAGAAAGGATTATTTGAAGAAGTGATAAGTAAGATAAGGGAAGTATGGTCTGCAATCATTGATTTACTTACCGGAAAATAGCATGTAAAAAATACAGAAAGTACTAGAGATATATTAATGAAATTATTATCTTTCAATTTAGAAGATAATAATGAATCTGCTAACGTTAGATTTGAAAAGTCATTAAACAATAAAGTTAAACAGCTTGAAACAAACATACATGAAGCAGAGAAGTATAACTTTGATACTAAAAAAGAGTTAGATAAGAGATTATCTGATATAAGATAGAACTTACTATCTGGTTTACAATCTAGATTACGTAGTATAGATATTACTGATATATCTAAAAGAACGGAAGTAATAGAGAACATTAAGTATCAAATTGCTAATCTATAGAATGCTGCTATAAGCGATTTTGATGTTATAGCTTCTTTTATTACAGACTTAAAGTTAGATGTTAGAGATGTAGGTAACAGAGTGGTAGAAGCTTATAAAGGTTAGGCTGATGCTCTAACAGACGAAGAACTCGTAGCATTAAATAAGAACTATTTTGCTTTTTACTGTGAGTAGGCTAAAGATATATATAATTCTTTAGTAAACATGAATACTTATAAACAAATTGTAGGAGAAGTAAATTATAATAAATTAATGACAGAACTACAATTATGTAAGAGTATTTTAGATTAGAGCTATGATGCAGTTAAACGTATGCAAGTGGTTAATGCTTAGAGAATCATGTTAAAGGAAGGTATAAAGGTAAATAGTCCTACTATATATAACTATATATCTGAAAATACTAGAAAGACAGATTTTGATATCAGCTACATTACTAGAGTATTAGGTTCTGGAGATAGAATCAATGATGAAGCTATCAAGAGTTTATTTAATATACTATAGAATACTGAAAATAGTATAAATGAAGTAGTGTTTCAAAAAGCTAATGAACTAAACAAACTATTAAAAGTAGCGGGAAATAGAAATTAGAAGTTATTATTTGAAGTAGATGAGAATGGTAATACTACCGGTTATATAATTAGAGATTTGAACTATGGTAGATTTTATAAAGATTTAAAATAGTTTAAAGAATAGTTATAGAAAGAATTTGGTGTAGACCATCAGACTCTTCAATTACCTGAAAATATAGCTACTAGAACAGAGTATAATAAAAGACTTAATAAATGGTTATCAGAGCACTGTGAACGTAAATATACTAATGAATTCTACGATTTAATGAATTCTCTTAGCCCTGAAGCTGCTTCAGCAAGAGAGATGATAATGTCTAAGATAAGAACTTTATCTAATAAGTATAGAGATAATAATGGAGTAATTCATTATGAATCTATGACAGATGAGGAATGGAATACTCTACAACAGTATGAATTAGATAAAAAGGAATTAGCTAGTATTTACGATATATACGGTAATGAAAAGCCAGAAGGTTCTGTAGAAAGAAGAATAGCCGATGAGCTTACTGAACTAAATAACAAACTATCTAAGAATCTTAACAAGAATTATAATCAATAGAAATTCCAAGATTTGATTGAAGAAAAAAGAAACAGTCTAAGTAAGCATGAATTTAAAAAATGGATGGATCGTAATACCAGAGTAGTATATACTGAAGAGTTTTACGAACAATTAGCTAACTTAGATAGAGCTGATTATGGCGAAGCATATGCTGAATATAATAGATAGAAGAGAGCTATCTTAAATATGTTTAGAGATAACCGTACTGGTGAAGTAAATCCTAAACTAATGCCTAATTCTACTAAGAGATTGCTAGATTAGTTAGAGATTAAGATGAATAATATAAGAAAGTCATCTAAAAAAAAGAGATCAAAGACTGAGTTTAGTAAGATAGCTAGAGTAGTAGCTACTGAAGCTTATAAGAGAGATGAAGCAGCAGCACTGGCAAAAGACCAAGAAGTTCCTGGTAGTTCAGAGGTATTCTATTTAACGAATACTTATAACACATCTACTGGAACTGCTCCTAAATCTTGGTATACAAAGATTGCTCCTAAAGATAGTAAGTATATACAGGTTATTCCTTCTTCTAATTTATCTGAATTATCTTCAGAGTCTCCGTTTGTTAATAAGAACTACAAATAGGATAATGACGAGTATTATCAGCCTAAAAGGTAGATATATGATAACAGTAAGGCATACAATGAAGTAATGTCTAATAAAGCGTTATCTGAACTTAGAAAAGCTTTAATAGACACAATGGATGAATCTAATAGTAAATTAAATAATCTAGAGTATTTAAACAAGTATAGATTACCTCAAATATCAGGTAGTTTGTATAAACATCTCAAAGCATCAGGGTTTAATCCATTTGCTGCTATAGGTAACTATTTATTAGATGCTGCTACTGTAAAGAATGATGATGTTGGTATAAATAAAAAGGTTTTAACGTCTCCTGATGGTACTTCTTTAGCTCTTATTCCTCAATACTTTACTAAACAGCTAGACGATCCAGCTACTATATCAGCAGATATGGTAGGTTCTGTTATTCAGTATTTTAAAATGGCAGAAAACTTCAAACAGAAGAATGAAGTGAAAGGTGAGGTAGAAAATATAAAGTCATTTTTATCATAGAGAAAGTATACTGGTACTAGTACTATAGGTTCTATTAAGAGAATATTTACTGGTAAACAAGAACCTAAACTTGGAACTGATACTAATATATATAAGTTTGCAGAAAAGTTTATTAACATGAATCTATATGATGTTAAGACTAATGCTTTATCTATATCTATTAAAGACAGAGAGATAAGTATAACCAAACTGTTAAAAACTATTACTGGTTATGGTACATTACGAAATCTTGGTTTAAACTTTGCTTGTGCGTTTACTGGTTTCTTTACTGCTGCTCATGCTCATCTTGTCAATTCTTTGACCGGTAGATATTATACTTTTGGTAATGCAGTAAGTGCATTTAAAGATGTAGTATTCGATTTGTTTAGACACGGTTTAAGTGTTGGTAGCAGAACATATAAGAGCGAATAGATGGCTTATATGGATTACTTTGAGGTTGGTTCTACTATGGATAGTTTGTTTACTAATACTAATAGACCTAAATTTATAAATGTCATTTAGAAGTAGTGGGCTTTTGGATTATACTCAGTATCTGATTATTTTATAAAAGGTCAAATACTAAATAGTGTAATGTACGATTATAAATACATTGATGGACAATTCATGCATCACGAAATGTTTTATAATAAATATGGTAGAACAGATGAAACCTAGTAGAGATGGAAGAAAGCTAAATCATTTAAAGCTTTAACTAAGTTTAGTGCTGGCAAAATAGTTGCTATTTCTCCAGAATATCAACAAGCTGTAGATAAAGCTAAGTTTACTATCGGTAATGCTGCCAGATAGTTAGCCGGTTCTGCAGATGGTCAATTAAGTCCTTTACAGAAAGCCTAGATGAGCGCTAATGTATTTGGTGCAATGTGTATGATGCATAGACAATATATCCCTATTATTCTTCAATAGAGTTTTACTATGGATAGACAATGGGATTATCAAACTCAAAGAGAAGTAGAAGCTATACTTAAAACTCCACTTAGAGTATTTGCTCAAACTTGGAAAGACAAATCAGGAGCAGACCTTATTACTACTGTTTTAAAATAGACTTTTCTTAATAAAGGTTTTTCAAGCGAGTTAGATAGAACTAATATTAAGAAGTTGAAGATAGAAGCAGCATTGTGTATGTGTTTATATCCTTTAATAAGGAATATTCTAAAAGAAGAGGCAGATAAAGATAAGAGAAATATACTTCTTAACTTATTTGCTTATGTAATGGCTAGAACTGCTTTTGAAACTACTGCTCCGTATAACCTAGTAGATATATATAGCACTATTAAAACACCTACCCCGCTATACTCATTATTGGATAACGTTGGGTCTGTATTTTCTTATCCTTATGACTTAGTATTGTCATATACAAAAGATGAAGTAAGTAAATAGAATAAAAGAATAACTAGAGGTGCTTATAGAGGTAAAACTCAATTAGAAAGAAATGTATGGAAAATAACTCCATTCAAAAATCTAATTGAATTAAATGATATTCCAAGTAAGCGTAGATATTATGATACTTAGATTACTGGTGATTAAAAAATTAAAGGCAAGCTTTTCACAAAGCCTGCCTTTTTTGTGTAGAGTAATTCTTAAAATATAGTATCATAAAATGAACTATCTAGATAATCTTTCCAAAGTATTGCCATACTTAATATAAATTCTTTAGTACAAAATTGTGTACCATTAGTTTGCATTATACTGAAATCAGCTTTTTGGTCATTAGTTTTTAACTTAAACCTATAACAAACTACATTATCCTTTATTATATCATTATAGAAAAACTCATTTTCCTGAATTCTTCTTACTATATAATACTTAGGATATGTTTTATATTGAAGTATTAAAAACTCTTTATCTATAGTAATATCTATAAATAAATCTGAAGTAAATACTATTGGATTTATTTTAAATAGGGTTGCATAATAACGCAACCCTTTGTTGTATTTATTAAAGTTCAACTTCTTCATTGCAAACTATGTTTTCATCTACTTCAAATACTTCTTCGCATGAATCCATAGCTATTGCAATTAAAAAATCATTTAATGTCTTAGGTTCTAAGTTCTTCAATTCCATCATTTTCGTAATATTTACGAGTATGTTCCCAATTACCGGAATTGATATGATATGATATTTCTGTTAATGTTTTTGCAATAATATTTTTTCGATTGAGTAACTCCTCTTCGTTAAACATATTAAATACTCTAACTTCATTATTACCATTTGTTTGTACTGCAATAATATAAGCTTCTAAATCATAATCATCAGGATTTAAATTTAGCTCTTCTATCATATACCAAGTAATAGCACAAAGGTAAAAAGCTATCTGTCTGTAGTAATCAAATGTTTCTACAGAATGAGCAAAATTGTAGACATCACTCGTTGTCTTTAGGTCTATCAGAATAATTTTCTTATTAACGTGGTCAAACATTACTCTATCTAATAAAGATTTACACTTTATTCCATAAAGTTCCCAATTAATATGAAATTCATTATGACAGGTATATGTAGTAGGAACATCGTACAGCAATCTATTAGCTGCAATATGATCCTCAATATTTTTCTTTATAGTTTCTAGCATGTGTAAATCTGCAAATGATATTACTTTCTTTGTACTTCCTATTTGCAGATATTTAATATAGCTATCATATTTATCTACGATACCTCTAGCCTCACTTATTTGTTGAGCTGCTCCTTTATTATTACTATAAGCAGATCTATAAGACTTTAATAGAAGAGATACTTCGTTTTCTAAAGGATCAGTTAGTTTTAATTGAGAATATCTCTCACATAAATCTTTCTGCTGTTTTACCTTAGGTATTTCAAAGTCTAATATTTCATAGTCTTTCCAGAATTCTTCTGGTTGAAGTATATATTCATGTATCATAGTACCTCTTTCTAACTGAGGTAATTCTAGTCCTTTTTCCTTACCATCTAGCATATCTCGTAAGTACTTAGGACCCTTTTTTAGAAACCAACCGATAGCAGAATTTGATATTCTTGTATTATCTTCATAATATGGAATATCAATCTTCATCATTTTCTTCTTCTATTTCTAAGTTAGTATCCCAAGGAATTTCATCTTCTGCAATTATATCTTCTAATTGCGTTTTATAAAACTCCTTTTGCATATTAAAGAATTCCTTTATATCTTCTAAAGATAAAGGTTTTTCTCCTTTTAATTTATAGAAAGGTTCAATTAATAAAGATAGAGAATCTAAAAAACTTATCTTTTCTTGCTCTTTCATTATGTCTATTATTACGGGTTTAAAATTCTTTTTAACGTTATAATTATCATCTAATAATGAACAATTATAATATCCTACCTCTCGTAAATCTCTTCCATCATGCCAGTGTCCATACAGATGAGCTAACTTAGGCCTTGGAGCATTACTTAATAATCCATTTTTAAATGGATTATCATGAGTAAGCAATATATCTATATCTTGAGGTATTTTATTGTAATGACTTATTATTTCTCCTGTTTGGTTTTCTTCTCCAGTATCAGGATCTATTTCTCCTGGCATTATACCTTTATCTTCAAATGCCCATCTTCCTTTTTGGAACATTATCGGATTGATATAGGGACAACCATAAAACTTTATACCTTCATACTCATATTGTTCATTTATTAATATAACTAATTTGTCATCAGTTCTTGCTGATAAATCCTGTTTTAATTCATCATAATAACCCTTATTATAAGCATCTTCTAAAAAGAAATCGTGATTACCTGGAGTAATTATTACTTTCTTACAAGGTAATCTATTTACCCATTTAGTAAACCTAGTATACCACCAATGTCGTGATGCATCTATAGACCTTTGATCATTTAAATTAATTATATCTCCGGTGATACATAATACATCACATTTAGGTATATCTCTAAATTGTCCATGTATATCGCTTAATCCACATATTTTCATAGTATAGTAAAGGCTAGCATTTCTGCTAGCCTATTTTTTAGTTTAAAAACGTATTAGCTACTAATTGTAACCATCCGTCTTCATCATTATATTCAGTATTATTACCGTCTTCATCATCTTCATCTTCATCCTCTTCAGATTCATATCCTTCAGGTTCCTCATTAACACTTAGTTCAGAATCTGAACTAATATTCATGTCTTTAAGAAGATGTTCGTTAGATAATCCAGGGAACATTAACTTTTCATCGATAAACGATAAAATATTATCAATAGATAATAAATTAAAGTTATTTACAATGAATGTGTAGGTAGATTCTATTTCATCTTCAGCAATGCCCTTATCCTTAAGAATCTCTTTCAGGAATCGAGCATTATCATTTGCTTCAAAATGACGAGTATAACGTACACGAGAACAACGATCTTTAAGATATTCGTTAACTCGATCTTCGTTGTTACATGTAAATAATACTAATTTCTTAGCATTTGTCTGTACTCCGTCAAGCCAACCTAATAGGTCTTCTGTATCCCAATGTTTATCTACCTCATCGAAAATAACCGCTACGGGAGTAGTAAACTTACGGAAGAAATCATTAATCTGACTAGTAGGGAAATCTTCATCTACTACAATGACTGGCAAATTAGAATTTTTAGCAATTACTTTTGCCATAACTGTTTTACCAGTACCTTTAACACCACTAAGCATAACGCCAGTGGACAGCTTTGATGTCTTTTCAAAGTAAGTATTTACTCGTTTGATGAAAATGTCATCATCCTTTGTAGTATATACTTTTTTTGGTAAATTTAAAGATCCATCTTCTTCAAAATATGAACCGACTCCGTATCGTTCATACTTAAGATTATAAACTTTTCCATTTATTAAATCATAATCAAAACCATTAGGTTTATTAAGGATCTTATTACCTGCTTTTATAAATTCTGACATAATCTGTTATTTTTTAGTTTTTAATTCATCGATCATAGAATCGACTTGTTTTTGGTTACGAACTAAGTATAACTTATAATTCGCTCTACTCTTCATAAGAGTATATTTAAAAATCTTCCAGCGTAATGGAAATGAATCACCCATTAGTCCTTTACATTCAATTATGAAATTTTTACCAACAAAATCAGGTAAGTAAGTCATAGCTCTTACCTTTTCTCCATTGTATTCAAACTTAGGTATAAGTTCAAAATGTATTGCTTCATATTGTGCTGGAATATTAGCTTCTTTTAGCTTCTTATATGTGTAGGTTTCAAGTTTACTACGAAATTTAATTCCATCATATTCATTAGGAGTTGCATTTCGTACTTTCTTCTAACCTTTTTTCTTTGTTAATCGTTTCATTTAACCACTTTTTAACTTCATCAAATCCATTTAATTTAACTGCATCGGATATATCTTTTGCATTAAACTTCTTATGGACAAACATTGCTTCTAAGCCATGTTTAAGGCTTAATTTACGACTATTTTTTGCTCCAGCTGTATCTCTATCAAATAGTATTATAATATGCTTAAAACGTCTCTTAAGCTGTTCTAATATATCTAATGGAATAAATGTACTTTCTGAAGAAGGAGATATTGCCGTATAACCCATTTCATAAAGACACATTACATCTTTCATACTCTTAGTAATAAAGAGTATATCACCTTTCTTAGGTAATTGAGCATAACCTTGTATATCATACTCTGTAAGATTATTCCTCCATTTAGTATACTTATCTGCTAATGGTCTATATATTTTAAAGTTATTATATACTTTATAAGCATACATAGGATTTTCAGGTTTATAAATACCTTTAACTATACCATTACACAAATAATACTTAATACTATTAACGTTATATTTCTTTAAAGTTTCCTTAGAAATATGAAACTGAGACCAGTAATCGATGTCTGTTAGAGTAAAGTTTTGTCTTACTACACCAATTACAGTCTCAGAAGAAGGTATGTATTGTTTAGAGCTATCGAGCTTAGTTGAAGTAGTAATATTTAACTTATCTACTATATCTTGTAGTATATCGTTATAATTCGTTAAACCTGTGTATAATGATACAAATTTAACTATATTACCACATTCTCCTGTTCCATGATCTTTGAACAAAAGTTGTTTTGTACGCTTACTATAGTATATTCCAAAAGAAGGATTATTATCCTTACGGAATGGACTATTATAAATAGCGCCTACTTTAAATTGTCCAAGATAGTGAGTATATATATCATACTCTGTTACTTTAGATAAGATATAATCTAAAGTAATATTAGTAGGGGTTTTAACCCTTCTTTTGTCATACATAATATATGATTTTTATTGTGGAATGTGTGGGAATCGAACCCACTACATTAGTATCTTTCCTTTTCTAAAGAACATTCCGTATATCCTATAGGCTCTCACACTATAGGATAAAATTTGTTATTGTTTGTTAATATAATAAATTATTTTTTACAGTTCTATGTTTGCATAGATTAACTAAAAATAAAGAAAACCCTTGGTTCTATATTCAAGAGCGACTTGACCATCAACTCAGGCTCGAATTCTCATATAGTTAAGCAGAGAACAATAAAATTCTTTAAAAAATATTAAAGACTATAATTTTCCCTAAACTGTCAAGATAAATATGTATCATAGGACTTACACCTATCATTCATTACATCTCATCATTATACTTTAGGAATAGTATAATAGCTCTTTATGGCTTAACGTTTCTAATCTACCTTGAATAATTCTTCAATTTGTTTCAATTTTGCATCAGCAGATTCTTTAGATAAACACTGACCATGATTAATTACTATATTTTCTTTTGTTTGCTCTATATTAAGTGGTATAGCATGCCCCATTCCCCAGCCATTTTTGTAATGACCTTTTTGATGAGCAAACATATAATAACGAAAAAACCAAGGACTAATGCCATTTAATATTAATCCTTTATTCATAGAATCTTCATGTTTCTTTAAACATACACGTACTTCATATATTACACCTGTTTCTTCTCTCCAGCTACCATAAGCATCTCTGGTAGAATCACATGCATATATTGCAACTCTATATCCTATATTTTCAAGCATATCTACAATTTGTATAGCTGTATAGGCTTTATTAAGCATTTCTTTATAACCTATGTTGCAATTTTCAGATATTACTACATATACGTTTATAAGACGTCCACTTCCTATTCCATGAGTTTTTACTCGTTTTCTCATTGCTGGAAAACCTTCAAGTAATCTATCATAATTCATGTCATCTCCATCAAACTCGTCATAAGTATAACTACGTTTAGAACCTCCTAAATCAACATTTAATTCTATTTCTTTAAGACCATCTAAACCTTTAAGATAGCAATACTTACTCTTTTGTATATCATCTATAGATAATCCTCTAAAATCTTTTTCTTCAGTTTTTAAATGAGTGTTAAGATCATTAGAATTTCCTTCTGGAGTAGGAGTAATTGCATCATTGTAAAAATCTGTAATGCTATCATAATTATATAATAATTCTTTCATAACTAACTAGATTTTTTTCGCAGGAGTTTCATCACTAGACTCCAACCATTGTTCTAATGTCTTTCTCTCATTTTCAGACCAATTTATAATTAGTCTTTGTTTCCAATCCATAAAGTGATTATACTTAAGAGTATGACCAGCTTGAACCATACGAGTAGATATTACCTTACGTAAATTTGTTTCTTTAGCAAATCTACGTAAAGTGTTTATATAATCTACTACTTCAGAATCATACTGACTTTCATACTTAGCAGAATACGTAACTTCTACAATACCGCCAATAAAACGGTCTATAGTAGACGCATCTAATTGGTTATTTGCCACATATTGACGATCGCACCCAAACCCAAATGTATTACTTGTGGCAATAATAATACAGTTCGGATGTCGATGAACTAAGCCCGTAGTAGTCTCAATTTCATCATTTGCTAACGCTGCATTAAGAATTTGCGCAACTGCTGGATCTAATGCCGTTATCTCGTCAATCAATATAATAGATGGTTTCGCATAATACTCTCCAAATCGAGTAGATTCACGCGTCGGATACTTATAACCAATAAACTCGGTAGCTGATGTCCCTATACCACAGCTAATGCATAGATATGGAATTTCCATCTCTTCTGCTATATTTCTAGCCATAGTACTCTTACCGCAACCGGCAGGACCAACCATCCATATATTCTTTATGCCAGCTTTGACAGTTCTACGTAACTTCTCTTCTGGCTCTAGGTCAGTAAAATTGAATCCTAAACTTTTACTTTCCTCTAGATACTTTAGTCTTTCTGCTTCTTTTAGGTCTCTTTCATAAGTATCTAATAAATTATTTATTTCTTGTTCTTTAAGTTTCTTACTTAAACTATTAATAATTTTAATACCTGTAAGAGAGGTTTTATATTCATTACCAAGATAGTCGACGAAAGTAAATTTACCATAGGAATCTTTAAGCATATAAAGATCCTTTCGTTGATTCAATCTTTTTTTCTTACCATTTTCTTTAATCGTAGTAGAAATGGCAGCATAGATTACATCCCCTTCTTTAAGCTCGTCACGCTTTTTATCTACATTGATATTTTCAATCGTGTAGTTAGGATCTACTGTATCTATGTCTTTATTAAAGAAATGTTTGTTTATGAATTTTGATAAACGCATTTTAAATTGATTTTTAATTAGACATAAAACAAACGAGAGTGCTTTCGTTAGACTCTACTCACACTCTCGTATCGCTATATTAGCCTAGCGTAGGCATTTAATTTAAACCTTATTTATTAAAATGGCAAATCGTTCAAATTACCTGTATTAAATGAAGTTGTTTCATTCTTAATTACACTATCAAGTGTATCTACAGGAGTTTCTACATCTGCTATAATAGGTTTTTCAAAATTGTCAATACCTAATTTGACAATTGCAGAAGTCATACCATCGGGTAAGATCATAGGCTCAATAAATGTATATTTTGCATATGAAGGCAAAGTAGTATATCCTTTATTATTATATACAATCTTTACTCTTACTAACTTAGACTTATCTGCATTATTTAAATAGTTAACTACTTCCGTAGCAAACTCTTCAAATGTAGAACCATTGAAAATCAATTGTTCATCTTTATAAAAACAAAGCAAAATTTGCATCATACGAGAAAATTGAGTATCTTCTTTCTTTTGTAATGCTGCTTCGTCCATACCTTCAAACTTTGTAGGTTTCCACTCAGTCTGAGTTAAGGTTGCTCCATCTTTTTCAAAGACAATTTCAAGAAACTTATTACCTGTAGGAGATTCTGCTAAACGTGCGCTTTTTAATTGTACATTCTCATGAATACCTGCAGGAATAAATCTAACGTCATTCTTTGTTATCTGTTGTGCTCTTTCTTTACTATACATATCTTAATATTTTTTATTCTGGTAAAAATATTTTTGTCATATCCACAGTAACTTCATTATTTTCGTTACTTGTTGCTACTACAATTTTCTTTCCTCTTAAATGTTGAGCTCGTGCTTCACGAATAGTATTTTCTCCACCTTCAAATGAAACAATCGTTTCATTCTTTTTACGATAAACATATCCAATAGCATCAGCTTCTCCACAAAGTATGTCGCCTAATTTACCTGTTAGGTCTATAGACATTTCACTGAGTTCTTCTCCATCTTTATTTATCATTTTCTCACGCACATGAGCAATTAAAATAAAGGTATCACATAAACTCTTGAGCATATCTATCACTTTTCTTACTGCTTGACGTAAATATAAATACCCAGAACCATTTGGTAATGTTCGTACATCTGTTCCTTGATATGCTTTACCCATTGGGGTTTGCCGATCTTTATATTCTATATAAGACGCAACTCTTATATACGTTCTCTTATGAACTGCTACATATCACTATGTAGAATAGACTATATCATCTCCTTTTACTTTAGGCAGCAGTCAGGAGTTCCCCATTTCCACTACCATTAGCTTGTAGTGTACTCTCTTTCGAGATAGTCGTTGAACCTTCGTTATAAAATCTATTATGTATTTTTTCTATTTTATCTAAAAAAGTATTTAAAGAATATTTATTTTTCATTCTATTACAAATAAAACAGCAAGGTACACAATTATCTTTAGTATAATTTTTATTAGAATCAACTCTATCTATACCATTTGCATAATCTTCTCCACAATAATAGCATGGTTGATGAAGAAGTTTTTTTATTTCTTCATCTGTTAATTCTATATTATAATGTCTACTTTTAGCATTACTTTTTATAGACATTATACGATATCTATCTGGTCTATCTTTTTTATACTTCTTATCAGCTATTTCTTTTTGCAAATCATTTATACAATTAGAACAGGATTTTGGTATATATTTTCCTTTACTAAATCTATCAGCTCTAACTACTGTGATACTTCCGCATCTATTGCATTTACATTTGAAATAGCTTCTTTTGTATTGTTTTATTTTATCATATTCTTCATGATCTAACTCTAATATAGTTAGTACACCGTGTGTTGTGTTTAAATACTTTTCTAACGTTTCTTTTTTCATAACGCTTGGCTTCTGATTGTTTTACCGATTATTGTTATATAAACTATATAACGTAGCAATGGGTAAAATGTTCCAGAAGTTAAGGGAATTTTTCAATAAAATTTTCATTTTAAAGCTCCATTAATTCAGAGTTGGCACGCATATGGAAGACACATTTCTTCAAGCCTTGTGGCATTATCTATAGTAATATATTTATATGGAAATTTGCCATCATTTTCTTTAATCTTTTCTCTAATAGCATTTGCAATATCTGCAAAATCTTGTACAGAACGTGCCTGTACAACCATTGCAGATAATGCTTGATAACCGTTCTCTAAATCAATTATAAGATTGTTATCTAATGCTGCCATTAAAGTTGATTTACCCGCCTTAGGTTTACCAAATAAAATTAAAGTTTTTGGATTTGTAGTAGCCGGACGACTTTTTTCAGTTGGTAGTATTAACATATTAAATAGGTTATACTACTTTACCTATGATATGATAGTCTATGATAAATTATGTTAAAATTTGTATTACGTAAAGTAAAAGTTATTAGATGTTAAGTTCTGCATTAATCTCAGTATTATTAATCATAATAATAATGTTATTAATGATAGTTTTTTCTTCATCGTTGATTGTGTTAAAATAACTAAGATCGTACTTCGGAATTAGTTTATAACCAACCTGGATAAAATTTCCATACTCCTTGACAGGAGTTCCATCTGCTAATCGAAAATCGTACAGAGGTTTATAATTACGTTTTGCTTTTGCATAATCGTCTAAACGTTTCATTGCAAGAGCAAACTGTGTTGCTAAATTATAATTTTCTACTTTTTCAGCAGGATAATACGGTGTGGCATACGGGCAATATTTGCAATCCATATACTTAGCAACGTCACACTTTGAGAATAAATCAGCACCAAAACGTATCTTGTTGTTTGGGCCAATGTACTGATAACTAAACGGAGTTTCCTCAGTATCAATACCGTCAATAACTAATTCTGGATAACTAGTAAGCAAACGCTTCAAAAGATAATTCTTATATTCACCAGTCGGATCACATTTTGCATTCGGAGTAGTTATTGTAAAAGTCTTTTTCATAATTTCAGCCTATTTTTATTGTTAAATACTACATTTTGCTGCATAGTAGTATTTCCTTCAGTTTCTATCAGATTACCATACTTAAGTTCATTGTCAAACTCTAATATACAAGGTTCTCCAGCATCTCTTACTTTAAGAAAATGTAGATACACCTTATTCTTCACAGGTAAGCGATTGACTCCATAACTTTGAATATTAAGTAATTCTGGACGTGATAATGCTATCACATAGTCACTTGCTTGGAATATAGCATCTGATGCAGCTAAATCACTACGCAACGGAAAATGCATAGATGGGTTATTTATACGATCAGGCAATTCAATATTTCGATTCATCTGTGAAATCTGTATAATACTCGTATTAGATAATTTCTTTTTACGAATAAACATTTTCTGTAAATCTACTATTGTTCCACGTTCCGTATCTCCTTCAACTAATAAAGCATGGTCTAGGATAACAATTAACCATTTATCTTTGGCTATTGTTTCATGGAAATAATCTATAGTTTTTTCGATATTTTCAACAGTACTAGGAGTATCTATATAATATATCTGATACTTCTTAATACGTTCTGCTTCTTCTTTTACTTTAGTAAATGTAGCATCATCTATACTGTCTTCCGCACTATATAATTCCGAGGTAGTGCGCCTTAATCGATTACTCAGTTTTCGACCTATTTGTCTATAACTAAGCATCTCAAACGAAAAATCTAAAATTACAATTTCTTGATCTGTATTAAGATCAATTAAATCAGTTTCAAGCGTATTTGCAAATGCTGATTTACCAGATCCAGAACCTCCTGCAATTGTTAAAATCATATTTGGTTCTAATCCTCCACAACAAACTCTATTGAACTTTTTCCATCTTGTTTTAAGAGGAATAATAGTTCTATCCTTTCTTGCTTGAATATAACTAACAGATTCATTAGTTACTTCAGCAATAGTCTTATACGGTAGTGTCTTAAATAACTGTTGCTCCATATAATTCTGCATTTTGTTGTTCATTTATTTGCTCTTCGTAACATTCCCACTCATGTTGAGTAAGCCATTTCCACATAGTTTTCATATAACCTATTTTACCTGTCTGCAACTTATCATCTATCTCATATCTTAAACAAGACATAATATGTTCATGCATCGCTTTAGACTTACCGATAATACGATTATATTCTTTTCTACATTTATTTACATTAGACCTAAGAAAACCTTTAGTTCCATCAGGTCTTGTTACGTAAATAGGAAATACTTCATAGAACTCATCAAACATACTCTGTTCATTCTTTTTAATGAAATCGAATAGTTCTTTTGAAGGACTATAAATTTTATTATCGTCAGAAATAGTAACTACGATAATGTTACGTTGAATTAAGTCTTGTATCTCTTCTTCATTAACTCGGCTGAGAAGTTCATGAATGTCTTGATTATTTATTTGATTATCATTCAATACAAGGCTAATAAATACTAATTGATTAATTGATATACTAAATTTGTTTAATAGAGATGTATCTAATTCTAGTATCATAAGCATTAAAGTTTATGACAATTATAAGAATTTGATACGATATGTTAGATTCTGTTAAAACAGTTCTAATTGTCTTGGTTGTAATTCTTCAATTATCTTAAGAGCTTCTCTAAGATAATATCTATAATTAATTTTGCGCTCTTCTATTGGTTTATCGTCAAATTTATTTAAAAGAGTAACACCAGATGAAGATAGCATATTTTGATATGCTTGTACTCCATTATTATCTTTCCATTTCCACAAATATCCACCATTAGTAGATGCATAGAAACGGTTAGTTCTCTGTTGCTCTTTGTTCATATATTCAACATGCCATTGTTTACCAGTCTTTTCAGACATTAAGAATTTCTTAATATCTTTACATTCTTTAATAGTTTGTTCAACTGGTGTACCATCTACAAAGTACTTTATTATAGCTTCAGGTATTATCTTTGCAGATAATCCTTTACCTAATAATACTTCAGTAATAAACATACCTTTTGTTTTAATTAGATTAGGATTCTTAGTCTCCTTATAACCTTCTCTAACTGCAATATAATCATTAATTGCATATTGGTACATAGCTTCAAAACGTTCTTCTTCAAGAGTAAGTTTAGTAAGTTGTTCCCAATTTCTACAAATAGTGTTAACCTGTTGATAGTTATCTTTCTTAAGTAATACAAATAAACCATCTGTATTAGCTTGGATGATTCGGCATCCTACTTGTGTTAACTTCTCAGCTAACATAAGTAATAATAACTGTCCGTTAATTCTAATTTTCATTACAGCTTCAGGACTATAACAAAAATTATGTTCATTTTGTAGATTTCCTGATAAACCATTTAGAGCTAACTTTAATGTCTCATTCTTTACCTTATCTCCATTATGTTTTGCTTCTATCCTCTCATTTTTAATTTGAGAATATACTTCTAGAAATTCAGGTCCTAAATGTTTAGGATAGAACCCATATTCAATTAACATACTTGGGTATAGAGATGCGACATCGATGTCTATAAGCATTTCATCTTCTTTAGGAATAATTATTTCAGGATCATTCTTAGAATGAATTCCTCCTACTCCTACAGTATAACGTAAGCCTGCAAATACAAAGTTATTTTCATATCCTTTTCTACCTGGAGACACTATCTGACCTTTCATGTCTTCTAGTACTCTATTTAGAATAGGACTATCATACTTAATAAATGGTAATATTACATCCTTTAAAGGAATATAATCCATTGGAGATCTTAAACCTTCTATATCCCACCAAGTTAAACCTGTTTTTTCAAGATATTTCTGAGTTAAAATCTTCATTCCAATATTTACACCATCTTTACTAAGTACTCTTACTCCATATTCATCTTCAATAGCTATACGTAAATCAACATCTTTCTTACATCTATTTAATAATTCTGAAGTAGATTCAATATCATTAATATTGTAATCTATCATAGAGTCAAAATCTTCTAAAGGAAGCGGTTTAGTCCAATCACATACAAATTCCTGTACATTAGGATATTGCATTGTTACTTGGATTTCCTTTAAACCTACTCTAAGTTTATTAGAATATAACATAGTAAGAATATCAAAAGTATCAAACCATATTTGATATTTCCAATGTTTCCATGCATCTATATTATCTTCCTTAGAAGTAGTAATAGTCTTACTTAAGTTGAATATAGAACTACAAATAGTAAATACATTATGATTCATTAAAGTATCCTCATATTCAATTATATAATTGATTATTGGATTATCATAATGTAAATTATTATAACCACAGAATATAATATTAGATTCTATTTGTCTAGTTGTAGTATAATATTCTCCCCAAGTAATATACTTATTTACTTGTTTAAAGAATTTAACTAATTCTCTTAGTTGATTTTTTCTCTCTGATATTTCAAATTTATAAATAGTATTTGTTTCTGTGTCTTTTACAGAACAATGAAAGATATTTTGAAATACTTCGATATCGAATACAAATACCGCTTTTCCACGTATTTGCATATCATTAAAGTTTAGTTAGTGATCCTATTGCGACTCGAACGCAAAACCTACAGATTAGAAGTCTGTTGCTCTATCCAATTGAGCTATAGGACCGAAGACGCTATTCAGCGTCTAATTTTTGTAATTCTTCTAAAAAGATAGGCATTCTGCTATCTTCATAAAAACAATCATATGGTGTTCCAGATAATTTATCTGTTGATTTAGGGAACAAATCATAAGAAGCACAAAACAGAGCTTGTCCTTCTCTAATTTCAGTGTTCTTTTTAATATACGTATCAGCTTTCTTTTTGATATGTATAACATCTAATTTATCAATTTTTCTCATTATGCTGCACTTTTAATAGTTTCTTTATTTTTAAAGATACAATAACGATAATTCGTTGGAACACCGGTTCCTTTTAGTTCATATCGAGACTTTTCCCAAATTTCGATACCACAATAATCTCGCATAGTTTTACTAAATGTATTATTTAGCTCTTCTCCGTCTTTACGGAGTTCTTCTAATGTTTTACGAGATGGATTTATACTAAAATCATATGGTAAACCTTTACTGTTCTTTCTCTGTATAATAAGCAAATTAGGATATTCACCTTTAATTCTCTGCTTACTTACTAAAGTACGTACTTTTTTGTTAAACATAATATTGTTAATTTTATCCTCATGTGCTGCTTTTTCTGCTTGCTTCTTAAAGATATTATTTATCTTTCCATATAGGTTAGATACTAACTTATCATGTTTATCACTATATTTAGCATTATTGAATCTTCCCTCTTTTTGCTCCTTTGTAAGAGCAAAACTTTTTGCTAGTAAAGATTCAAACGTCAGATCACTTAACTTAGGATGACGATGTGTTATACGAGTACGTAAATTTCCTTTACTATCCTTATAAGTAGTTGTAACTGTAATCTTCATTGCTTTATTAATTTCTTTAGAAGATTTACCATTCTCTGTCCAGTAATTGATATACTTATTATTTTTCTGTTGATCAGTCTTATTCATAATGTTATTGTTTTTAAAGATTAAAAAATAAGGGATAGATGCCTCCGACACACCTCACATTCGACGTATTACCGCCAATTGTTACTTATCTATCCCTTTAAGATTACTTTATTATTTTCTTAAATTTTAAAAATATGATTTCTTATGCTGCTAAGAATAAAGGAATTTCCTCCTCATTCAAATCAGTATTGTCATTAAATTCTGCAATTTTCTTTCGTAATTCATTTAATGGTAACGAACATTCATTCTTCTTAGCACGTAAATAGTTATACGTAAGTTCCTCATTTACTGCTAAACCTTTCTTCCCTCGTTTAGCTTTAAGTACAGGATTAATTGTGTGATGCTTCATCATTTCATCTAACTTAACTATATACTCATTTAAAGCAGATAGTTTATAGATATTAATAATGTTTGCATCACTAGATAAATCCTTTAACTTAATACCCATATTTGCACACTGAATACGTAATTTAACAATTACTAATTCATCATATGTTGCTCTAATATGAATTAATAGAGATTTTAGGTCATAATTGCGTGTTAAACCTTTTTTAAGTACATTTTCTGTTGCTATAATTTTCCAATAATGAGAAATTTCATTAGTTAATTTATCACGCTTATCGATTAACATGTTCGGCTTAATAGTTTTTGTAATTGATTTCATATATAGTTGATATTATTTTAGTTAATACTTGATTTAAATATCGTATATTAGAAATCGCTTACCTGTGTAGCCAAGGAGGGAATCGAACCCTCAAGACCATTTCTGATCATCGGATTTTAAGTCCGACGCGTTTACCAATTTCGCCACAAAGCCATAAAACCAAGATACCCGACCCATCGTCTTGGGCTCTACGGTTTTATATATAAATGTTTAACGTTTTCATTCTCTATATAACTATAGTAAGTAGATATTTACATCTAATCTACTAACTCAGTTATACTTTGTACTACTTTATTAAACAAATCTATTCAATCCAAAGTATGAATAAGCGTCCATCTGCTAATACTTATTCATGAATAATTAATCTTCTTCTAGACGTACTCCAATTGGAATTTGTCCTCCTCCAAGGTCAAGATATGCAATACCTTCACCCCGGAAACGTTTTTTTCGACCACAATCATTTTTTTGCTGTTGCTGTGGGTTCTCATCTATCAGCTGTAGGATACTCAATTTGTAGTCACCTTCTGTTACACCTAGAAAAGCATACATAACAAATCGATCAATAACAAAATCATACTGTTGCTTATTAATAGCATTAGTAATAATTTCTTCTGTCAGAATTCGTGGTAAATTACTGTCTTTTGGTAAATACCGTGAAAATGCATTAAGCATTTTAAAACACAAATCTGTAAAAGACAGAGTTGTGTAATCTCGAAAAATTTTATTCCACCAATGTTTTGGAGTTCTACCAAATGTTACCGACCCATCGTCATTGATAACAATTGATTCTGGAATCTCATTATTCAAAAGAACAATGCTACTAATACGATTATCTTTTAATAAAAGCTTTAGTAAGTCTTCTCGAGATTTGGAGATTAGTCTTACTTTTGACATAGCTCAAATACGATTTATTTCGTAATAGGAGTGCCAAGCTCAGTATAATACTTATCACACTCCGTCAAATGAATGTCATTAAGATCGCTTAACAACTTAGCTTGGTTAAGCATATCTTCTGCAATAGCCTCAGCTTTTGCTTTCTCTAGAGCATTCAGCTTATTAACCTGCTCAGTAAGAGAAATCAAATCATCAAACAAAATTGGTTCCCGTCCAAGAGAAGAATTCTTCTCATTATTTTCTACTGCTTCAGTGATAGTTTCCATAGTAACTTCACGGAATTTAGCAGGTCCAATCTTAAACTGCAGAGTTGGATTATTGTTCAACTCTACTACAAGAGTAGTCTTATCAGGAAGTGGAACCAACCGTACACCAAAGATATTAGTACCTTCAATAATGTACTTCATGATTGGCTTCATTGTCAAAGTTGGATCACCGTCCCGTTTACGGTCATTGAACATAAGATCTGCTGGCTCCCGCCGAACAACAAAGATCTTTTTACCAATTAAGTTCCAAGATTCAAGAATAGCTCTGTTTTTACCGATCAATTCAGGATTGATCACTGCATTCATTTCATTCATATTTATTTCTCCTTTTTGATTTTAAGATTGATTTCTTTAACGAGAAATTAATCAGTTAATAATAAAATTAAAAAAATTAATGTATTACCTTTTATTCTAACCTTATCCTGTACCTAAAGGATACGCTTTAAAAAGCTTTGAATGAGGTTAATCAATCTCAATGATGCATATGGTAATACAACGTTGGTTAATGTTCTGATAAAATTTGTTAGTACTGTAAAAAAGTTAAAGTATAATAAAACTCATTACTAGAACGTAGCGATATTTCACTACTCGGCATTCCCCGTAGGACTTTACTTATTAGACAGATAAGTCAGCCGTTCTTCACTTATTTATTTCTACTCCTCTAAAACATAATATTTTCTGCTAATATCTGTTAATATTGGCAATTTTGGGTTTCGAGATTATACTTAAAGGGGACTCGTAACACCTACCGTTTCCCTTTGTTTGCCGTACTCTACAACGCGATTTGATGCAAAGATGTAGAGAGCTCCATCATCAATAGTACGATACTATCTACGGGCATATAAGCTATTACAACATTCTTATCTTAAATAGACTTGGCGAATGAGGGTCGTTTCTGTTGAGAAACGTTACTAAAACTACTAATACAAAAGCTGCTGATGTTTCGCAGCACCCACTTTTGGACATTTCACTTCTGACATTGCGATAAATCTCAGGTTACTATCTTCTACTCATGGTATTTCCAACCATTCAACAAACGTTTTAGTACACTCTAATGAGAAGCGTATCAGCCGTCTCAGCGATCTCCTTAGCTAATGTGTTGCGCACATTAGTTTACAGAATTTCATGTAGCAAGTTACTTCAATAGCGGGGTGGCTCATACTTTGTCAAGGTACTACCATTGAACTTCCCTATTGTTTTAAAAATTAAACATATTTACACTCTCCTTATTTGTTTTAGCTGTTCGTTTCAGCGTAGGCACTCATTGATTAGACTTACTAAAGTACATAACATCTTATATAACATTAACTAACCAAGGCAATACGTAGATTACTTCTATTCTACTTCGTGTCGGCCTCTTAAGACGCATTGTAAGATCCTGCTCTATGCTGGAGTGCATAGCTCTTACCTAATTATTTCTAGCGAATCTTGGTTAAAGATACCTCACTTACTTTGTCTGAGTTTTATGGGTGGGCTCAGTTCCACCTTCCTTTGTTTCCCATGAATATACTTATATTGATCATATATTCAACCACTAATAGTCTTTTCGCGGACTTCAAGCGCTAGTTAGTTTATTACTCGGTGCAAAGCACACTAAGCTTTATAGTGACATTACTAACAAGTCACTTTATAATATAATAACCTAAACCTCATTATGCTTATTTCTAAACACTATAGTAATTGCAACTATATTATGAAATCTCTTAAGCTGTAAGACACGCAATTTACTTTCCATAGGGATTTCTCCCAAACAGCTAACTCTAACGTTCACTGTATTGCGTAAGGGTTTTGCACCCAATCCAGTTAATCTGTCATATAACTCTCATACAAAAAGATATTATATGGATCATAGCCACTCAGCCATGTCTTAATTAATTTCTGCTCATTATTATATTATCCTCCTCCTTCATATATACTATACCCAAGTACTAATCTTGCTATCGATTTTCCCGATTCCCAATTGAATTTTACACTTCTATACAACAGAAGATCTTTAGATATAATATAGAACACTAAGGCAATATTCTTTAGGCTCGTACACACTTAAGTAGTGGGCCAAGGGGGTTTTGGAGACACCCTAGAATGCTAGTCGATTCTCAGTTAAGATGACAACGTATAAACAGCACGTGTTCACATTCCTTTGTGATTTCACCAGTGATATTGGTCAACGAATGTGTATAGAGGTGAACGATACCCCTTGCTTTGTTTAGATGCGATAGCTGCTCCTTCCACATCTGCGTCTTTTAGCCACCAGTACGGTTCTCGCTTATGGGTTATGCACGCTCTCCCATTTTCCTATTGCTTCTTCAGTTATAGAGTAATTTTATAACACAACAAGTTATCATACTATAGTATAAGTAAATAGTGTTAGCTCTTACTTAGTACATTTCAGTATCCTGTATTACTCACATTACACGGCTTAGTTAGGCTCAAATAATGAATATTTATACTTATAGCTCTTGTATACCGCTTGTATAGTTCTAGTAGCGGTCTGCGTTTCTCTTCGGCAGTTACCAATTTTTCACTGGCAGTTCTTTATTAATCGGCTTTAAACGATTAAAAAATTTGCTTCTATAGGTAATATCTTCAGGCAGATATACTACCTTTTCTACTACCTTGGTTATATACTCTGGACGTGTCTCAACGTCCGTTTTAATTGTCACAGTAGTATTATCAACGTTACCATTAAATAATACAGTCTTTTCCTGCAAGTCAATGTTGATAGATTTCTCTTCATTCAAGCCTAGTACGTCTACTGGCATTTTAGGTACGTCTACCCAACGAATTCGAGTTTCTTCAGCGTTTGCAGTTTGAGACGGAGAATTAGGATCAAATCCTATAAACCCTCCTAGGCACACCATTACTAGTGTGACTAACATATTAAAACGCTTCATATTGATTACTTCTTAGCTTCAGCATATGCTGACTTGTCTACATATGAAGACAAACGCATAATAGGTTTAGCATAATACTGAACAAGTTCTTTTAGTTTATCCTTTAGGATATTTTCAGAATCTCCATATGCTGCTATAAGCGTTTTACGGATAGAATTTGGATGAACAATCATGTCAAGCTGACTGTCTGGAACCTTTACAGCAACGTCCTCAATGTTACCCTTTAAGATAGCATCAATTACGTTTCCTGCATTTGCTGCTAAAATCTGGCGATTTACTACTGTAAGTTCTCCGTCATAAGTCGGCTTTCCTTGAGATGGACTAGCCTTCTCATTCCAATCATCAACTTTCTTCTTAGAAGCAGCAGACATAAGTACTGCAGTCAATTCTGCAACTTCCTGTTCACTCAATGTAGGACACCAAGCTTTCAATAATGCATGAGCTCCAAGAATACTATGCTCAGCTCCCATCTTACCATTAACCATGCCGCGTAGGCAGTTAATCATAGTAGCTTCAGTACCCTTGTGAAGAATATTTGCAAAGATGACAGACTTCTTCTCTTCAGCAGCAAATGAGAATGCTTTACGTGCCCATTCAATACCACTCAAGAGATTACCTCCAATTCCACCCTTATTAGTTTGAGCGAAAATTGTACGTAATGCTTCTAACTTCTCTTTTTCAGGAAGTTCAGGACTTGGTTCTGGTATAGGTTTTTCTTTAACCTTATTGTCCTGTGCAGCAGTCTTACGAGTCTCAGTTGGAATTTCTTCAAATTGAAGCAATAACTGACCATCATCCTGGGCAGTAGTCTTTACTTTAACTCCAAGATAGTTTGTAAGAACATTTTCTGCTTGTTCACGCATATGTGGTTTAATGCGCACTCCTAGATTCTCGAAGTCTTCTTCTAGCTGAGTAAAATACTGAAGCAAAGCAACTCCAGTCATTACATCAAATTGCTTTTTAGCAGTCTGTCGAATACTACTAGGAGTATCCGGATTATTTACATACTCCTGATATACCATCTTTGCAAGGTCAATTGCATGATTCTTGTCAATACGGTCTGTAGAACCTCCAGCTGAAGAAAGTGCAGCACCTAAAGATGTCACTTTTGGTGCATTTACTACTGGAGTAGTATGCTTAGGTTCTTCAGTACTAGTCTCTTCAACTACTTCTGGATCGATTACCTCTCCATTTGGACTAGTAATTTCCTCCTTTTTCTCTTCTACAGGAGTAGAAGTAGGCTCTTCAACCTTAGTTTCCTCTGCTTTCGGCGCTTCAACTGCAGCTTCTGCTGCTTGAGTCTTTACTTTTTCCTCTACAGTCTTAGTTTGTTTCTTTGCAGTTTTAATTGCATTCTTATTATTCTTTGCCATTTTGATAATGATGCGCTCCTTACGCGTAAATTAGATTAAATACTTGTAGATATATAAATAATATTGAGAGTAATATACTCTCATGAATCATCTATATAACTACTTTTTACTCTCTGTTTTGTAGGTACTCCTTCTGCTTCAATTTCTACACTGTCACGCTCTACCATTTCCTTACTTGCACAATCTGGAATAGCAACAGTATCCTCCAATACAAAAGGAGAAATACTACTGTGCATGGGAGTAGATTCTGTAGAAACTACTGCAGTTTTCTCAGAAGTAATATCATCATTAGTAATATCTACTAACTCCTTTACTCCTGCACCTACAAGCAAGCTTATCAGCATGATGGCCATCAATTTGCCGAAAGCTTTGGCATCTTTCATTACTATAGAAGCAATGAATCCAATTACTACTGCAAGACACAGTAGACCAAATGAATTTGCCATAGTTTGTAAGTATTGGTTAATATTTGTTAAACATCTCTCTCAGTCTTTGTCTTGCTTTATTCAAACACGTCTTTACAGTCGCTTCTGGAATAGCAAGCTCTTCTGAAATTTGTTGGTAGGATTTTCCATCCAACCGAGCATAAATTAAATCTCTATATTTTTTCTTAAGACGAGGAATACAATCCATAACAATATTTATATTCTGCTGAAATATAAGATTATCCTCTGGACTATGTTCTAATCCACTTAATTGAATTGTAGAGTCTTCTTCATCGATATAGTTATTTAATTGCTCTTTTTTGTTCCTTCTTATATAATCTATTGCAGTATTAACTGTAATAGTTTTTAACCACATCTCGAATGATAAGTGATGTGTATAAGATTTAAGCTTTAAATATACTTTAGTAAATACTTGGGATGTTATATCATCTGCTGCATCTGCGTTGTTTACTACTTTAAAAGCAGTATACCAAACAGTCTTTTTATAAGTATTATAAAGTGTACTAAAAGCTCTTTCGGAACCATCTCTAGCTTGCTCTACAAGAAGCTTTTCTTCTTCTTTCATAGTTCGCTAGATTTTAGTGGACTAAAGCCAACCCAATGACTTTAATCCTTATTCAGTAATTAAAATGGTAAAACATATTCTAGATACCATCTGTGTAGTATCTTTTTTCTCTCCCAGTAAAGTTCTTTTATCCAATTAGCCCAGAGAATTCTATCATCTGAACTAAGACATTTGAGATTCATAATCATACTATTTGCTATTCTTAACTGAACTAACTCAGTTTTAGTTTGTTGCATCTCTGCATGACTAACAGCAAATACCATAATCTTGTCTTGGATTCGTTGTGCTATTACATTAAGTATAGGATATTCTATTCTTTTATAGATATTATCAGGTAATCCACTAAAGATTGCACCATCACTAGATTCATCTTTTAGGAAATTATAATACTGATTACCTATCTTAGTTCTTCCAGTACAATACTCCTTTTCGTTAAGTCTAAATGGAGTAACTGCATCTTTAGTAGTTAAAGATATAATTGTACCAGGATAGAAAGAATATTCTTTCTTAATATTTTTTTGTAAATACTCAAATGCTTTCATAATACTTTACATAATACCACGTAAACGAAGTCTTGTTTGAATTTGTTGAATGATAAGATCAGCTTGAGATATGCTAAATCCTGCACTGATAATCATTACTTGAGCTTTGACATTGTACTGTTCTGGGTACATTTTAGTAAAGTTAATATATTTATTAACCCATTCATCGAATTGCTCATTTGTAAACTCGATAGACTTCTTTTCAGTAGTCTTTAATCCATTTTCATTCTTAATAGAACTACTTACAGATGGAAGATCAAAGATATAGTTCTTTGGATTACATACTATATCCTGCAATTCAGGATCATCTTCTTTTAAGACAGTAACTGTGCCGTCTTTTTCCATATCGTTCAATAGAACGCCACTAATTACTCGTAAATAAGGATATTCACCAGCAACTCTTACTAAAACACTTGTGTTTTTTCCATTGGCTATATATAAGCCAGCTCTTTTAAGTTCTAACATTTATACCTCCTTTTTAAAGAATTTGTCTGCAACAATTTTAGCATCAGATAATGATAAATTATACTGATCTTTTACTCTTGAAAGAAAATCCATTTTAGATGTAGACTTTTCTGCAAGTTTTTCGATTTCTTGTTTTACTCCTGGATCATTAAACTTAACCCAAGGAATGATTTCAATTTTATTCATCGTATTTGCTCTTTATATGTTTCTATTTCTAATTCAATTTTCTTCCAAAAATGATATCCTTCTGGAGTATTTATAGCATCAATGCAATCTAGAATTCCTCGACTGAATTTAAATCGAATTCTTTCAACTGCTTTTCTATAATACTTATTATTTCTCCAGTAAGTTGGTACGCAAAATTCATACATATAATCTATGAACTTTGTTAGAACTCTGTTCTTTCTAAGAACATAATCCCATTCAGGTGGGATTAAATCATTGATTGCTTTCTTTACACTCATACTTTACATCTGTTTGAGGTCCATAAAAAGAATGTTCGTAATTTGTATCTTTTATTTCTAATATAGCATATTTAGTAGCGTTTCTAATCATGTTTATAGCTCCTTTTATAGAATAGTTTCTTGTCCAAGAATCTATACGATCTAACATTGTTAGAACACTAGTAAGATACAAAATAGAAAAGTTTCTTTTTGTTGCTTTAATTTGTTTTACTGTTCTCATAATTTTGATAATTAAATTTGTAGTAAGGGGAGGACTCGAACCTCCGATACCAGCTTTTGATACTATCTCACCGCTCTACCATCTGAGTACTATCCTTACTCCAGCTTTCTACGACATTAGCTTAGCCGTTTGAACTTACGCCGCAATGCAGCTATAGTTCATAATATAACTTGTATTGCCAGTTATCTGCTTATTGACCTATTCTACTTCACACTGTCGCTGTCAAATTCATTCAGCCCCCAGTAGTAAGTAGATATTTGCATCTAATCTACCTACTATGCGTTTCCTATCATTTTACTTCGAGGGAAACGCTAGCAATAGAAGTCACCTTAGACGTCATAGTGAGTGGAGCTGGAGGGGATCAAACCCTCGTCCATACGACTGATTCATAGACCTAACAGTCAATTTCTTTAATTTCTTTTAAAAAACTACTATCCTATTTATTTGTATCTCTTATTCATAGGCAACCCTTTTCCTTCATCTTAGACCAATATTAGATACTGGTTGACCGTTGTATAGTCCATTGTACTCTTGCTTAGTAGCTTAGTTATTACTAAGCTTCCATTAGGGATCTGGTTGATAATAGTAGTTCTGGGTTGACTGCACCATACTAACTTGTTTAGGGTTAATAATACATATCTCTACCATATACCTCTGGCGAAGGAGTATTGGTAGTTATTGTTGGAATCGATTCAGATTTGTCATTTCTGAATTGACATACATCACAATGTTTTTTATTACATTGTAACGGACAATCGTTCTTTAAAAGATTGTTTACTGTTGCTTTAAGCTTTTGATTACTTATCAATTTCATAATCTCTAGATTTGCGATCATAAGGCTGTAATTTAGCTCTATGCGATCTTGTTTTTTTAGTATTACCATATTTTATGGTGTAATTACTATCTTTGAATGTCTTTCCCATTATGAAATCATTGATAAAGCTACGCGAGCATATTCTACAATATTTTCCATTTCTTTTCTTTTAGAAAGGAATTCAAGATCTCTGTTAGTTTTAGGGCCATACGATAGTACTTCAAGAATTGGTCTCTGTATTACTCCTTTTAATACAAGAGTATAGAAAGAACTACGGAAAGCTATACTGTCTGATTCTCCTCCACATACTTCATTAACCGTTTCTATAGCAATCATAAAATCGCTTTTCACAGGCTTTTTCTTGTTTTTGTTAGTAGGTAGAAATTCATCTTCAGTATAGATGGTAGCTTTAACATCTATTCCCATTGTACCTTGAAGAGCAAGTACACCATTTTCGATGAGTTCATCATTGACTCCATCTTTAAATCCAATAATTAAAAGTTTCATTTGTTTAAGTTTTTATTGATTAAATACTATAAGTCTTCTTTATAAGTGTGAGTATGATAGTATACTCCACAATGTTTGCAGTATACTCTCTTAGTAGTGCCTTTAGCTATTTCCTTTTTAGGATCAAATTCACTACTCCATTTGTGACCATCAATAATACAATCTATTTCAGCAATTGCTCTAGAGTATTTTAATGGTGATAGACACAATGCTTCATAAGCTTTTTGCCTAGCTTCTTTGCGTATTTTTCTAATACGCATTGTTCTGGTTAATTTTGATAATATTCCCATAATTTAAACGTTTAAATTGATTAATAACGACGCCTGGACACTCAGGATTTAATTAAGTTAGTGCCAACTCTTAGTTTATAGCATTTGTTATAAGACAAAGATGAACGACCACAATCGTTACTTACTAATGACTCTCACTATAGTTTTAACTCATAGGCAGAAATAGCTGTCAGGCTAAATCTTATTGGAGTACATGATTTTAACGTCCGCACGATCATAGCAATCAGTTTCGGCGTAATGGTCATTGCTGATACTATACCATTACTGCTTAGCTACTTACGCCCCACATGTTTGTCATTTTCTGAGGACGTATACTCTATCTTCACAGACTGAGTATACTAGACTCTAATGTTCATTTAAAACAGAAAGAAGGTTTGGTTTTAATTTCAAATAGAGTCATTTACAACCGTTGGTAAGGGATTAGTTTTTATAGAATCATCAAGATATTTTTGAGCTCTTGCTCCAGATAGTACTGTGTTATACGTTGATGTGTTTGATTCATATATGTAAATCATGTCTTTTATAGACAATGATGTACCATGCTGCATCAAAATATCAATTAATACTACCTTTGGCATAGCTAAAAATACGCTATCAACTCTTCTATCTTCTCTCATTTGCTCACGCATATCAAGAATATCCTGTATTGTTGCTACAGGTTCTTCAATAGTAATATGCGCATCTTCTTGTACTTCTTCTTGGTTCACACCATTTAAGAAATTAGCAATGTTTTCACGCTCTGCGTAAATCACTGCTCCAATCATGCCTATTAAAGCAAGGATTGTTACTACTACCCAAACAGTTCTCCTTGGCGGTTCAGGTCTCGCCATCAAATCATTTTCCATTTTGATAATGTTTTAAAATTAGTAATTAATCTCCCCAAAACCAATCTTGGAGTAGTTCTTTAAAGTTTTCTATTATGTAATTTCCATCTTCTCTCTCTTTTATCTTCAGAGAAGTCCCGACATCACCAGCGGAAGCGTCCAACCCACCGCGAGAATACAAACGGAACAAACCCGCAGATTTATTATATCTATCTTTTCTGTATAACCAAGAATAGATGTAATAATAATTGAACGTAGGTGTCCAAGGTTTATTATCATTACTAATGAAATTTAGAGCAGCTATAATTGTGCTAAGCTGTTCATACAGATTCAAATGCTTATCCTTATAAGTTCTAGGCTTTCTACCTATTACTTTACAAGCATCTTTGTAAGATTTAATTTCTTCTCTTTTCATAACTATTTACTTTTATTGATTAAAATATATCTGCTTTTTCTTACCAATAGTATCTCCTATAGAATAGTTATACCATAATCCAGAAGGAACAGCTACATTAGTAATTCGATATCTAATATCTAGAGTATAAGGATTTCTAATAGTAAGTATATAATCACTTGTACTATTACTTTTTCTTACTATTATACAATTCTTATAAATGTCTAAAAACTCTGTAGCTGTGTTAACACGTGCAACAGATAGTCTATTAGCTATCCATATAACTATGAGTACAAATATTATAGCACCTACTATAATTTTAGTAATACTATTTAGACTTTCCATGAATACTCCTCTCTATACTTAAATGCATATCTCCACCAAACACTTTTAGTAAAAGTAGTAGATACCTCAAATGTGAAATAATTTTCAAATTCATACATATCGTGTAATATAATACTTCCTTGAAATACTCCTTGTTCTATTATTCTGTTTTTAAGAATCCAAGAATAGTCATTGTTTAAGCATTCAGTTAGAAATACACTAAGTATTTTTTCCTTTATAAGGAAATGTAAGAGATTATACGACATTACTCTTAAAACTTTTAATCTTGTAAGTTTTTCTTCTTTCATATTAAATTGATTTTAATGTTAATTACTAATCATAAAAGGCATTAGTTTTCATAGGTACAAACTGGAAGATTTATTAACCTATTACTTAACACACTCGCCGCGTGAAGGCTGCCTTAATAAGTGCAACCAGTATATCTATATTCACATATAAATATACTGACAACAGTACGCTTACTGTTATGCTTAATTAATCAATCTGTGAATTAAGAATGAAACAATGATTAAATAAACAAATGGCTGATACTGTAAATCTATTAGATTATATAATAACATTTGCAACTATTATCATACATTGTCTAAATATAAGCCCCACAAAGTTGATACTGATTCTCACAGTATAGATGCAGTAATATTTACTGCATTAACTTATTAATAAAACACTACTGTAGATACAATTACATTGTAAGGTTCTAATTTTTTAGTAACTTCATCTACTTCCGTTTGTAGAATAATATTGGGTAGTATACTATATTTTCCTATGCAACTATCTACATATTCTTTAGTTTGGTTAAGACTAAAGTTGAATTGTTTTTTTAGTATTTTTATTATGTCTAGTTTAGCTGAAGTGTTAGTTTCTTCAGGTATAAACATACTCATTCTTACTAAGTTTGTTTTATTTCCTGAGTCTTCCTTACGCTCCAATTTAGGTACATCTGTACAAGGAATAGGTGTTTCAATAAGAATAGATAGTATGTTATTAAACTGTTCTTTTGAACATACTTTAGATGTTGCATCTATTAAACTACCTATAGATAATTTCTCATCATCGATGAGCTTATCTATTATATACTGTTGAATACAATCTATTTTCTTCATAATTTGATATTATTTCTTTTTTAATATTTTAATATTTTCAGCACTGTCCATTAATATGCAAAATATAGCAATTGGCCAGATAATTACTAAAAATGGGCATATTAATATATCTTTTAGGGTTATCTCTTCACCTTTATTATAAAGATAGATTAGACATACAATATCAAATAGTATACCTAAAAGAATATAAATATAAAATATTTTTGTTTCCATATAATTGATTTATTTGTTAGTTAATACAATAAAAATAATAGAGTAAGCGCATTAATATAGTTATGGAAAACACCACTATAAGCTATGCTAAGAGCTGTCTGATATAAGACCTCATTTCTCTTACTCTATTAAACATAAAAAGCACTTATATAGACACTTATTGTTCAGTTAGTGTCAGACTGTTAAGCACCTCATTAAGCCTATCGAGGTATAGCTTCTATCTTCGCTCTGCTTACTTCAAGCTTGGTTGCTGTCTCTAAAAAGATGTGCACCAGTTGGAACCTACAACTGCATCTACCACGTGGATTCATAATCTGTATTTACTTGTGCATAGTAAATAGGATTATGTCTTTCTTGACTCACACTCATCCCATATACGACTTGTCACGTATCAACGGTGGTTTAAGAAGAGAAGTATAATAATATAGTCCTTAGCGCTACCTAAGTCTTTATAAGGGCATACCTAACTTATATTATTATACTTTAACGTGGTTAAACTATGTTTCACAACATATGAGGATAATTTGCATTTCATAGAATAATTACTTTGCGAAATAAATCTGTATATCTTAGTTAAATAACCATATAGATAGATATAATACTATCATTGTGATTATTACTGATAACATACCTAATTCTGTATCTCTATCCATATGATTATTTATTTAGTTAATGATTAAATTGCATTTTACACCTAAAACTTATATCGCAAGGAGTATGTTCGACCTCTCATGCGTAACATATAAGAAACTGGTGCCCTCAATGTCTTGGGATTGTTACACAACTCCGTAGCTTACGCTACTCCGAAGTTATTGAGTTTTTTAGTTATGATATTATTGGAAACAGATTGGTAGTTTTTATACACTACTACCTAAACGTAAGTGCCATCTAACGCTCATGCACTATTGCGAGTCTTAAGACTTTTTTTATTCTCTTACTCATCATCTAATTTTAAAGTAAGATATAGAATGTGAAACACATTAAAGATGAGATAAAAGATTAAACCATTAATCCCTCCTATAATGAAATGACAAAATAGAAAAGATATAATGTTCAATAGTCCGTGTATTAATGAATACATAGGCAAAGTTGTTATGTTGATAATAAATGTTGATTTGCAAAGCAAGCAAAGTCTACATAATCTGTAGACCGTGCTTGTTGGATAGAATCGCTATATATTAAGCGATTACCTCGGTAATGTCTGTAACTGTTTCACACGGAATATAAGCACCTGATTCAAGTCCCCGTTCAAAAGTCCTTTTGCATAAGGCATCAGCATTCCCACCGTTTTCAGCGCATGTACCATCAGCATTTTCAAAAAGTGTTAAATTAACACTTTTAAACACTTTCGGTATGTACTTCGTTTTAGTCACTTCAATGGTCTTGCCATTACGCACAACCTTCTCCGTTACTTCCTCCTCCGTTTCATAGACACCAGTAACAGAGCCTTCTTTGCGAATGTAAAACTCCGTACCCGTTGCCCAAGATACCGACATTAACCGTATTGGCGCACCCTTAACTACTTTCCCCTCTTTGTCCACCTCATAGAGTTTTTCTAATTGCTCTACTTGCTTGTCCGTTGACGGAAATAGTGTTTTTGTAAAGTTAAAACGCCTTGACATCATAGCGAACGGATTAATACAACCGTCCTCGTCTACTACGTTTGCGCTCTCATCACCCTCTACTCCCGTTGCTTTAATAATAAAGTACGGCATTTCGTTTTCTCTCTCTACTTTAACAAAGCTTGTTACATTACATTTCATAACTACACAATTTTAAGAATTACACAATACACGATAAAAGGGAACGCCAATACCAAATTAGTACGGGGTGTTCCCTGCCGATACTTAATAGAGGGGAGTGAATCTTTGCTGTTTCGCACACGCGGGGGTATTTTATATTTTTTAATTCTACACACGCACCACCTCTCTCAAAAAATTTTTATAAAATATTTTTATATTTTATTTTTAAATATGTTTAATTTATGTTAAA
>ULUO01079647.1_pt1 | contig 34994 bp, 33 predicted proteins | sample 1958611 | NCBI WGS metagenome assembly ULUO01 (sample SAMEA4835762, study PRJEB28245) | human gut metagenome | biome: gut microbiome; material: fecal sample | place: Denmark | collected 2008
AATAGCTGTGGAAAATTTTCATTAACAGGTAAGTATATAACTTTGGTAAATGTCGAAAATGAGTCGTCTTCGGAAGAAGAATTAATACAAGAAGATATTATTAATATTTTTTCTGAAGGTAGAGATGAGGAATACGGTAGGTCGCTTATAAATATTCTTAATTTATTAGAATTTATTGCTCAAAAAGTCAATAATAAAGAACTTGATTATAATTTAATAAAAATAAGACTATTGCGTTTTTATCAACTAGCGAATTATTATAATGATATATTATCTAATTCCGAAGATGAAAATAAAGCCTTTTATCCTGAAATTAAAAAGTTATTTAAAAAACTATCCAAAGACTTTAGCAAGAAGGAGCCTTTTGGAGAATATTGTATTTTTCCAATATAAGTTTTAACAATGATGTCTTACTAATTTCTGATAGAACTCATCCATTTTATTAGCAACCTGTGCTTCTTTGGATTTGATTATGTGTGAGTAAGTGTTTAGGGTTACATTTTTGTCTGCATGTCCGAGTCGACCGCTTACGGTTACAATATCCTCACCTGATGAAATCAGCAGACTTGCGTTAGTGTGGCGGAGTTGATGAAATGTTATTTTGGGCAGGTTATGACGATTTAAGAAGTTAGTAAACCATTTATAAGGTCGTTGTGTGCTTATAGGGCTACCGTCCTCATGCAGGAATACATATTTGCCATTTTGCCAAGCTGTACCAAATTTCAACCTGTTTTCATTTTGTTGTTTTTTGTACTCTCTTAATAATGATATTACTGTTTTTGAGGCTGTAACGGTTCTCACTCCTGCATCCGTTTTAGGTTTACCTTCAACATCGCCATATCCTGTAATATAGTGTCGTTGCTTATTAATATTAATCTCGCAAGTGTCAAAATTTATATCTTCCCACTTCAAGCCTGTAAGTTCACCCTCTCTCAATCCAATATCTATTGCTAGATAAATCATTGTTACATACATTAGAGGCTCTGATTTTAAGCATTGGAACATATCTGCCACCTGTTCATCATTGTAATACTTAGCTTTTTGCTTTGTTGCTTTCTGAGGTTTGGCTCTTTCAGCAGGATTATTTATTAAGATGTTCCAATCTACAGCAGTTGAAAGTATTGATTGAATTACAATGTGATGATTTTTGATTGTTTTTCGGTTTAATTTCTTTTCTGTATCACCCTTAAACATTCTGTTGACGTCTAATTTATAGCAATTACAGAGCTTTTGAGCTGTACTATAGTTTGTTGCCTGTCCATTTTTGAGCCTCCTGCACGTTTTAGACGATATACCTGTAGTCTTAATTATGTGAGAAATCGTCAATGGTTCAAGATATTTTATCAGGGCTTTGGTAGGTGTAAATCTGCCGTCAAGCCTTACACCTTCCTCGTCAAGATTGTTGTAAAACTGTATCAAGTGATGAGGCTGTAATTTGCCGAGTTTAATATGTCCGATAGCAGGCAAAATCCGTTTAAGCATAATTTTATATGATTGTAATGTTGTAAGTGTGAGATGTTTTTCTGCGTAATCTTCTAACCACCTTTCTGTAAATGCTTCAAATGTTATCTTTTCGCCGTCTAAATAAACTCCGTTCAAAACCTCGTTTTCAAACATAACCATTTGACGGTTAAGCTCTTTTTCAGCCTGCTTAGCGGTTAATGTTTCGTCTAGTTTAATTGTTTTTCTTTTGCGTAACTTTTTGCCCTTAGAATCGTAACCCTGACAAACTGTTAATCTGTATGTATATTCTGAAATTTGTTCATAAAACGCCATTTTATTTTCCTTCTTATCATTTTTTATTATCTCCCTTTTTCATAACTTCCAGCCTCATTTTCTTAAAAAAGAATGCAGGGCAACAGTTTTCAGGTGCTGCCCTGCTCTATAGTCTAACTTCCGTAATAGATGAAGGACACTCCATTTTTAGCCTTTATCATTCGCCCATATCCTTTGCGTGCAAGCCCTTCCAAAGTAGCCTGTGCTATTTTCGTATCTTTGATTTTAGTTTTATTATTGCGGAATAGTTCCGTTGGTGAAACCGTTTTCAGTTTTTTTCGCTTGATAAAATTTAACGCACATTCTTCACACTTATCGTAATGAAGTTTATTATCCGTAATTACAACAAAACAGCTTATAAAGTAATGACACAGCTTTATTGCATTATTAACATCCAAACCAGTAACGGATTTTTCCTCAAGGCTATGCATGCCATGAAGTATTAGGGCAAGTCGTGCAACATATCGGGTTTGTTTTTCAAGATATGATTGAGTTATATCATCACATTTACCTGATTTCTTCAAATGTACTATTTTAGTCCTAAAATCTTCAAAGGCTTTTTTAGCTTCACTATCAAATTGATACATATTAACAGTTTCAGGATGTAATACTGCATTTGTAAAGATTTTTCGGCAAATTTCCGTAAAAACGGAAATGTCATAATCTTTATCAGAATTGTACAAAAAACCTGTTTCTTTATAGTCGCTACAGCAGTATAACCACCTTTCAATCATTCCGTTATAGCAATCAATACCTTTGCCAAAAAGTGTTTCATACAGCACTTTTGGTTGAATAGTCCCAATTATGTTATGACTGGCATCAAATGTGTAATCTGACTTATCACTTTTGCGGACAATATTTTGCCGTTCTCTTGCCCATGAAGCCAAGAAATATTCCATATCATTACCACCATGCTTATATTGATTCCAGCTTTTTAAAAAGAAAGCCAATTCATCAACAAATATGGCTAAACCTAAATGCATTTTACTGTTTATATCCATAAGATAAGCCAAAGACTCTTTTGTTATATCTTGTGTCATCAACCTAGGTCTTTTCGGTTTTTCAGGTTCTATAGGTAACTCCCCTGGATTTTCATTGTTTTTAATTGCCTTTTTGTATTTTTCTAGTTGTATTTTGTAAGAATCCTTTTTGTGATTATAGTCGTTTATGTCGGTTTCATAATTTATCCGTAAAATCAGGTCATATTCATTAAGAATATCTTTACCTATTTTTAAACAAGGGGTTTTCTTCTGTGACGGATTACCAATTAATGCCAACCATAAAATCGGATGTTCAATCCAATTTGTTCCAGGATTTACATTAATAGCATAATGTCCGTCCATAAGAATACTTGCTACTATAAGAAATGTGCAAGCTATATATTCTATAGGTGCATCCATTCGCTTATGCAGTTCTAGAATTAAATCTTTTACAGGTTCAGGAAATACTTCTACCGGAAACTCTGCAATTTCTTTCTTACCTGATAGTTTGTTTTGAATTTTTTCTAGTGTAATAAATTCTGCTTTATCAAGTAACTTTTGAAATTCATCTGCCCCGTATGCAACTAAGAAATCATCCAGTCCTTTTGCTTCACCTTTGGGTAGAAATATAAGTTTTACTTTAGCACCCTTTTCGCTTATAAGATAGCCAGCTAGTGAGTATAGAGCCTGTTTGACTTTCACGTTGTGGTACATATCATTGTCATAGCATAGAATTACCACTTTATCTTTGAAATCAGAATGTACTAAATCTGGTATGATGTCTGCCGTTAACTCCCATTCAGGATTTTCTTCTAAATCTATAGTGTCTGCTTTACATTTCCAACCCCATACTCCGCCAAGCGAAAGACAAGGGAAACCTTCTTGTACTGCTTTAATCGCTTTTTTGTCACCCTCTGTTATTATTATAGGCATTGTCGGGTCTTTTAACATTGAAATCGAAAGATCTAGAGGTCTAAAAATTTGCGACGGCTTGCCTGCTGGTTTTATGTACTTACCCTTACCATATTCAGGATTTTTTAACCGCCTGTTATAGTAATCTGTTTTGTAATTTGCATATAATGCAGGGTAATTTAATTGCCAGTAGTCATCCGTTTCAGAGAGATAACCTTTTTCCACATAATCCAAGATTGTTGATTTATTTATACCACTTTTCTTGAAATCTGCTAAAATAAATTCGTACTTACGCTTTAATTCGTCTAATGTTTTTGTCATGATTTTCCGTCCTTTCTTTTTTATCTCCATTTTTTAAATAATCAATTAGACTGTCGAGGTTGAGCAAATATTTTTTCCCGCTCTTTACATATTTAACCTTGCCTTGCAACACTAACTGCCGAATGTGATATTTTGCTAACTTGACAATTTGTGCTGCTTCATTTATTGTTATCATGCAAGGGATGTCAATTTCTTTATTCATTTGATTTCTCCTTATAATTAATACCTGCATCCTCAGGATAACAGATATCCCAAGAATTTCAATCCCGAATACCATTGCAGCACAAGCGTTTCCGCTCGCGGAGGAAATAGTTCCGGTGGCGAGCTTTGTAACAATTTTTTTACATTTCCCTTATAAATTCCCACGATTTTATGTTGGTAACTTTTAAAATGGCAACTATTTCCTGCTTAACCTTAAAGTGAGTATAATTCCGTGGTCTATGGTGAAATAAGTACATAAAGAAATGCACCTGTAAATATTTTGCAAGTGCATTCCAATATTATAATCTTGTATGTTAGAGGCAGGGTTTATTTCAACGCCTTGTATATCCTGTAGAGGGTTTCAATGTCAACCTTTTCATTCCGAATAGCGTTGATTAATTCTTCTTTTAAGATTTCTTTTTCTTGCAGGTAGCCGAAGTTAAACAGTTCATCAATTCCAATATCAAGAGCCGTTAATAATTTGGCTAATGTTTCAGCAGAAACAAAGGCATTACCTCTTTCAATTTTGGATAGTGTTCTCTGTCCTATGTTGAGCTTTTCAGTAAGCTGTTCCTGCGTAAGCCCTTTTCCTGTCCTTAATTCTTTAATCCGTTGTCCTAATAATTTTTTTATTTCTAGATTATTTTCCATTACCGCCCTCGTTGTTTAATAATAAGTGATTTCATCCTTTTAAAACAGACCGCAAGAGTTGCAATCAGACTTGCATTTACCACTGTAATGCGTTAAGATATTCACAAAAGTGGTAAAACATGTTTGCAGAAAGCCTCTAAGTTCTAAAAACAAAAGAAAGGAAGTTATGAAAGCTCTGAAAGAAATATTGATTAAGAATGAATGGTTCACAAGGCAGGAAATAGAAAACCTTTTTACATCTGAAATTCAGGAGTGTATCAACGAATGCACAAGACCAAATCAAAGCGATATATTCAACGCATTTGACGGATTAAGACCGCAGGATGTTAAAGTGTTGATTATCGGGCAAGACCCCTACCCTGATGAGGCAAAAGCTCATGGGCTTGCGTTTTCTTACAATAACGGTGAAATCCCTGCGGAGGATTCATTACTAAATATCTTCCGCAAAATCAGTGAAGATGTAGGAATTGATAACAGTTATACAAATTTGTCAGCTTGGAAAAAGCAAGGTGTTTTGTTGCTCAATACTGCCTTAACCTTTGCACCTAACAATCAGGACTTCCACATAAAAGCGTGGCATAATTTTGTAAATCATGTAATATCTAAGCTTCTTGAAGTTAAGACTACGAATAAACAACCTTTAGTAGTCATGTTATGGGGTGCAAAGGCAAATGAAATTAAATCTCTAGCCTACAAAGGAAATCAGCAGGGAGCAGATTATCAAGAAAAATATCCTCTTGTTAAAATCTTGCGTTCTTCTCATCCGTCAAATAACTATCAGGCTTGTACTAAGTCTATTTGCGATGGCGAAGTTCCTGCTTTTAAAGATACTGATTTCAGACCTTTCAAAGAATGCAACGAATTTTTACAGACACATAATGTTGAGGTAATTAACTGGCAGACAGCTTAATTTTAAGAGAAAAGGCTCCCTTTCCGGAGCCTTTAAATTTTATTTATAATTTTGTTTCTTTGGATGTATTCTTTACCGCTCGGCATTTCTAAATACATAAATTTGTACAGGTAATTTGATGAATACACCAAGTTAAATTTTTCTCGTTCATCTTCATTTTCCAGTAATTTTAATAGCCGTTCAACATCTCTTTTGCAAACAGGAATTTTTTGTACAAGTTGCATTCCCTCATATTGCCAGTAGGGAATATTTTCAATCCTTGCAACTTCGACCTTATCAAGGTTTGCCTTTTTGACTAGATCTTTTCTATTATCTACTCCGTACTTTTGATATAGGGAATTCACCCTGCTATCGTAGGTTTTGAACGGTTCATTTAACTTCCGGCTTATTTCTGCATAGCTTAAGTTTTCTTTCAAGCCCTGCAATATGGTTAGTTCATCTTTTGTTAAGTACATTTTTGCCTCCAAATATTTTTTATTCTTAACTGTAGGTTTTTACCCACTTTAGCTTACAACTGACACTATTCTGCCTCTTAAAAAGATTTTTAATTTTATGTTCCGATTTTTCCTGTTTTTCTGTTAAATTTTAATTTAATTGAATTATTGTTGGGTTTTGCCTGAATTATCTCTATGATATTTCTTCTATCGTCAGAAATATCACAGTTGTAATAATCTTCACGATAGAGTAATAAGACCACATCCGAATATTTCACAAGATTTTTATCTCGTAAATCTATAATTTTCGGATAATAGTTTGTTGTGTTGCGTGGTTCCCTGCATGTATTTGCCAGTTTAAAGATTATTAAATTATTCTGCTCTGATATTTCCCTCAATTTTTCAGAACTTAATCTATTTCTGCTGTTAATATGCATATTGATGAACAAATAATCAGGTTTGTATTTCTGTGTAATTTGCTTGATATTTTTTATCCTGCAAAATTCTGTAGATTTAATAAGCAAATTCCAACTGCTTAGTTCTTTTACTGCTTGCGTGAACTTTTTTGTTTGTATCTCTAAATTTTCCTGCCTGTTTGGATTTGCAACTATTCTTAATAACATTTCTGTAATTATTTGTTTATTGTAATCCGTTACATACAGGCATTTATGACCTTCTTTACAGAATAGTTCAATTAAATTCAACGCAAGTGTTCTTTTACCCATAGCAGGACGACTGCCTATCGTAATCAACGAATTTTTTACTGGACATTGTAAGATTTCGCTTAATTCTTCTTTGTTCATATTACCTCTACTATTTTCATAGTTTTATCCTTTTTTTGCCTATCACTTTTCAAAAATAAAAATATTCTTAAAGGTAGCTACATTAAATCCGTCCCTTAATGCTCTACAATGCCATAAGGCTTTTGCGGTACTAGATTTAAGAGTTGACCATTTCCAAACTTCTTTAACTATGTGAGCTTTTAAACGCAATCCCTGACTTGTAAGAAATTGAGCATATTCAAAAGCTTCAAGGTGCAAAGTTGAATTTGAATATGTATTACCGATTATTAAAACGACAAATCGACCTTGCTCTAGGTTATCTATGCCTAATTTTGCAAATTGTTTAAATGTGTTAAAAAATTCTTCTGTATTACTTGTTCTAATATCAGTTAAATTAGGAGTGAGTAATAATAGCTGAATATTCTTTTGCTCAAGCTCTTTTAATTTGTTATTAACTACGTTAGGCAAAGAGTTATCATATTCGTAATCTTCTATCTCTAGATATTTTCTATCTAGCTTTTTCGCTTCTTCTTTTGCTGATTCAGAATTACAGAATATATTCAGAACTAAATCATTTCTTTTAGTGTATCTTTTATAAATTTGCTCATAAGTATTAACTTCATACTCCCAGAAAGAGCTCGTTTTGATTTCAGGATAATTTTTCCAATTTTTTAAATCAATTTCATTGTAACCTGTTGTATTCATATTTCCTCCTTAGCTTCTAATAATGTCATAACCCATATTTTTAGCCTTTTGTCTGGCTTCAAATATGTTGTGTGCTTCAATAGTAATTTCTTCCTGCCTTGCGTATTTATCACCCCTGACACGCACTAACATATTGTATTCGTTAGTATCTTTATGATGAGATTCAGGTGGTTGAGTACGAGAAATAAAGCTATTGTCAAATTGCGGACTACTATAAGTTTGCTGATTGCAGGAATAATTATTATTCCAATCATCGTTGTCATTGTAATCATCTTCTTCATAGTAATCGTCATTGTCACTGTAACCGCTTAATCGCTTTTTAGCTTCTTCAATAAAGCCGTTAATAAAAATGTAGATTACTAAAGCTATTGCTAACCATTTCATAAGATTGTTTCCTTTCTGTGTTCTTGAGTACACAAATTTATAATAAATTGTTTTTCAAAAACACGCTCCCAAATTCTTGACTTTGATTGCTATATGATGGTTTCATCTCTGCAAATTTTATAAATTTTATTACTTATAATATTAAAAGCTTCTTTCAAAGAAGTATTTGAAGGTAAAAATTTAACAAGTTCCTGATTATCAAGCACCATACATTTATCAACGAATTGTTTTAATTCCTGAATACCCACAAGGGCAATATTTTTTCTAGTAATTCCTTCATGAGAAAAAGGTATAGTAACAATCCCTGTTATCTTTAAATCTAATTCTTTAGCCAGTTTTGCAATCGCAGGAGTTGCACCTGTGCCAAAACCTCCGCCAAATGTTGAAATAAGTATAACCTGATTATAATTAGAAATAATCTTTCTAATTTTTTCATGTTGCTTGTCAACTAATGCTTTAGCTAATAATGTATTGCCACCACAACCAAAACTTTGCTCTTTCCTAAAAAATTCTATTATACTGTTTATTAGTTTTGAGTTTGTAAAAATTTTCCGATTTTTTAGTAATAAGGTTTGTGTTTTTGATAGTTTGAGAATCTGTTCATCAGAATTTACACAAATCATATCAACCCTTAATAGTTTACCTTGCAGGTAGTTAACAATATTTTGTCCACCTCCGCCGATACCCAAAATAATTGAATTTTTCTTTGCCATAGTTTTTCCTTTCTTTTATTTAAAGCTATACAAACTCATTATAAATTGTTTTCAAAAAACACGCTCCCAAATTCATCGTTTCGATTGGTATGAGAGGGTTTCGAGGTCGCAAGGCAATGCAATTTATTAATATTATTTCCAATCTAAAAATTTGGCATAACAAAACAGACCAATATTTATATGAATATTGGCATTTACCGCAATTACCGCAGGTGGAAATCCTGAAATCTATGTGTTACTTGGGATTGACCGCATTTACCGCAAAAACCATTGTGTAATATTGAATTTTGCATGATTGCGAAAATCCTCTAAAATCAACAAATTTTTTCAGCAGTCCCTTTTTAGTCCCTTTTGGGTCTATTTTGTCTCATTTTTGCAGTTTGAGGACAGGGTGAAAACGCACTAAAAAAGAGCCTTTTCAGGCTCTTTCTAAATGGAGGAGGAGGTGGGATTCGAACCCACGGTACGCTCGCACGTACGACGGTTTTCAAGACCGCTCCAATCAACCGCTCTGGCACTCCTCCAAAGATATTTAATTGGTAACAAATCTATACTACACAAAACAAAATTTATTGTAAAGGGGGTAAAATAATTTTGTAGCAGTGATGCCCATCTACTCCGCCGATTGTAAAGGTGAATCTCGATTTGATTGTTTGTTATATAATTATTTATAAAAGGAGCGGGGTATGTTTGATTATTTTAAGGGGGTTATTTCTGATAAAAGAAAAACTTCTAAAGGGACTTTTATAACTATTGATGTTTCGGGTATAGGATATCTATTAGAAGTTACTGAGATTGATTTTAACTGTACAAAAGTTGATGAGAGTGAAATACAAAAGGTCTATGTGTTATTAACACATAGAGAAGATGCAATGTCTTTATATGGTTTTTCTAATAAAGAAACCAGAGATATTTTCCAGATACTTTTATCTGTATCCGGCGTTGGTGCAAAAATGGCAATTGCACTGTTAAATGAGTTTGATGCTTGTGATTTAATTTCATTGGTTATTGATGGAAATTTCAAGGAACTTACAAGAGCCAAAGGAGTCGGTCCAAAGCTGGCACAAAAAATTATTCTTGAGCTTAAAGATAAATTGATGAAAACAGAATTGCCAAGAACTTCCTGCAAACTTCCAAAATCTCAGGCTTTTGACGATACGCAAGCTGTATTACTTTCTCTCGGGTATGAAGAAAATGAGATAGAAGATGTTCTTGAAAAAATTATGCCTACTATTCAAGATCATTCAAATTCAGAGGAGGTGATAAGAAAAGCTTTAACATGTCTATCTATGTAAATTATTGTAAAGTTTTTAAAATTTTTAGCAAATTTAATTTTTATAAGACTTACTATAGTAGAGTAGAAGGTTTTATATATGAATTTCAATATCCAACCAATTAATTTTAATATCGCCAACGTCCGCTTTAAAAGTAATTCTAATATTAGCCAGCCAAAAGGTTCAGATTTAGAGCGAAATCCTAAAATGGACTCCTTTGAAATGTCTATAGGATATGTAAACGATGCCCACGGACAAACTAATAACATGATGAGAATATTGTCTGGTATAAAGGGGGATTTGAAGCTTTCAGCCGGAGATAATGACATTGGTGATGAAAAGAATGATGCTATACATCAAGCGACAACAAAATTTTTAAACATTGCAGACATAAAAGCCTCTGCATTAGGTAACCACGAAATTGATATGTCACAGAAAGATTGTATTGATGCTATAAATAGATTTAATGGCTTAATGCTTTCTATAAATTTTGAACAAATTCCGTTAGAAGAACAAGACCCTGAAGATATCCAAAAATATGGACGTGCAGATTTAAAGAACCATCTCACAAAATCTGCAGTTGTAGAAGTTAAAGGAGAAAAAATTGGCTTAATCGGAGCTTCTCCAATTGATATGATGAGCCGTTTAACACATCCTAATTATTACACAGATTGTTCTGTTGATGACTTGGATGATACAATAGAACTAATTCAAAATGAGATTGATAAGTTTAAAGAACAAAATATAAACAAAGTTATTCTTGTATCGCACTTAGGACATAAAGCAGATAAATTTGTCGCTGAAAATATTGATGGAATCGACGTAATTGTCGGTGGTCACACCCATGAACTGATAAAAGATATTAAAGAAGGGGAAAATTTATTATATTCAAAAACAGGTGAGCCAATAATAATGACAGAAGCAGGTAGAGATGGAAATTATTTTGGAAAACTAAACCTGACTTTTGATAAAAATGGTGTTATTACTAAAGCTCAGAATAATTTAGGTGAAACAAGATTATTCCATAAAAACATGATTAACCAGTATGTATTTGACAATATTTTAGGCGTTCCGGAAAAAGTAGGTTATATAAAACAGGCACCACCGCCGCCTAAAAATTTAGCAGAAGAAAATCCGCATGCAAATTTTGTATGTGATGTAATGAGAGAAAAAACAAATTCCGATATAGCGTTATGGCATCATAGCGGGGTTAGAAGCTTTTTCCATGAAGGTGTTGTTGATTCCAGAGACGTAAAAGAAATGGCGCCATTTTTAGATTATGTGGTAACTGCAAATGTTTCTGAAAAGACTATTGTAGATGCTTTTAAGAAAGCCATCGAGATGACATTCGAAACTTCTGCACACAAACCGGGATTGATTGCAGTTTCAGGATTGAACTATACTGTAGATCCTGAAGAAGGTGAACTCATTTCTATGAATTTCATAGATAAGGAAGGAAAAGAACATAAAATTGATGTCGAAAATCCTAGTGAAGATAAAATGTACAAAGTGGTAACTGATGAATTTTTGATGTCAGCCGGGGCTGATTACGATATTCTGGCTCCAGAAGAAGTTTATGTGGAGAAATTCCCATATGATAAAGATGTGCTGACTTGTGAATATATAAAGGAAATGAATGAACCTGTTGTGATTAATCAAGTTGGCAGAATTAAGTTTGTACATGAAGAAGATTAAAAGCAAAATTTATTTTTAGAAGTTTTAATATTCAAAAAGCAGGAAAATATGAATATAAAAGTAGCATTATCTAATATCAACCCATATACATTTACATTTAGAAAATCTCAGGATATATCTAAACATAATAACCTTGAAAAGACTCCTGAAAAAGATGTATTTGAAATGTCTGTCGGGTACGTGAATGATCTTCACGGGCAGACAAATAATATGACAAGAATTTTATCAGGTATCAAAGGTGATTTAAAACTCTCTGCTGGTGATAACGACATCGGAGATGAAAAGAACAAAGCTGTAAACAGAGCTGTAATGAAATTCATGAATTTGGCAGGCATTTCCGGCTCTGCCCTGGGAAATCATGAACTTGATACAAAGCAAAAAGATTTTGTAGATACGATTAATGGATTCAATGGAGATTATTTTGCAGTTAATCTAAAACAATCTCCTATAGAAACTCAAGATCCGGATGATGTTGAAGAGCAGGAACATATAGAGTTAAATAAGTTTATAAAAAAATCTTCAATTATAGAGGTGAAAGGGGAAAAAATAGGTTTAATAGGCGCTGCTCCAATTGATTTAACAGCAAGGGTTACTCATCCATCATACCATATGGATTGTTCTGTTGAAGATTTAGACGATACTATAGAAGATATTCAGGAGCAGGTGGAAGAACTTAAGGAACAGGGTGTAAACAAAATATTCCTGTTGTCTCATATGGGAAATCAAACAGATAAGATAGTTGCACAAAATACTCAGGGAATAGATGTAATTATTGGCGGACATACGCATGAATTAATAAAAGATATTAAAGAAGGCGAAAATCTCCTGTATTCGCAAACAGGAGAACCTGTTGTTATAACCGAAGCAGGAAAGAATGGTAATTACTTTGGAAAACTTAATCTTACTTTCGACAAAGACGGAGTAATTTCAAAGGTTCAGAACAATTTAGGAGAAACAAGACTCTTCCAGAAAAATATGATTAATCAGTACATAATTAATGAGATTTTAGGTCAGCCGGAAGAAGTCGGATACGTAAAATCCGTTACACCTCCTCCAACTACATTGATTGAAGAAAATGCTCATGCAAATTTCATGTGCGATGCCATGCGGGTGGAATTAGGTACTGATATTGCGATTTGGAATAACAGCGGAACAAGGAGTTTTTTCCAGCCAGGTGTAATTGATTCTCGTGATATTAAAGATATTGCTCCTTTTGAAGACAGAGTTTCCGTCGCAGATGTTTCGGAAAGAAAACTTGTTGACTTCTTTAAGCATGCAATAGAAGATACTTATAGATCTCAGGGAAATAAACCCGGATTGATGGCCGTTTCTGGTATGACATATTCTGTAAATCCTGAAAAAGGAATTTTAACAGGCATGAGCATTATTGATAAAGACGGTAATGAAATCAAAATAGATGTTGATAACCCAAGTGATGATAAATTTTATAAAGTGGCAATGGATTCATTTATGATGTTTGATGGAGCTGATTTTGATATTTTGGCACCAAAAGAAGAATGTATAAATTATCCATTTAACAAAGATTTTCTGGCATGCGAATATATTAAGCATTTGAATGAACCTGTTGTTATTAATCAAACAGGACGTATTAAATTTGAATCATAATAATTCTTTTATGGCTAATGGCAGGTATTTTGGGAGTTCTGATGCAAGGACAGAGTATTCTGTAAGTTCTTCCGAAGCGATTTCACCGGTGCGCGAGTGGAGGTAAACTCCAAGTCTTGCCGCTTCGTAAAGCGGTATCTTCTGTGCTAACAAGCCTGCAATAATTCCCGCAAGTACATCTCCAGAACCTGCTTTTGCAAGTGCCGAGTTTCCATGCTGGTTAACAAAATAATTCTCTTTGTCTGTAATAATTGTTCTGTGTGTTTTTAGAACAACAGTGCAATTATATTTCTCTACTAATTTTTTAGCAGAATTTTCTAAGTCGGCCAGAACTGCATCTAGACTAATTCCTAAAAGCCTTGCTGCTTCAAGTGGATGTGGCGTAATAATCGTTTCTTCCGGTAGTTTAATGTCTGTTTCAGCAAGAATATTCAGCCCGTCAGCATCAATAACAATCGGAGAAGACGTATGTTTTATTACTTTTTTAAATAATGTTTTATTTTTACCCAAACCGCAGCCAATTAAAATGACAGAAAAATCTTTTATTGACCTTAAGCCTTCTTGTCTTGAAAGATATACAGCTTCTGGAAGCAGGGCTGATACAGAATGTATAATATCTTTCTCAGTCGCAAGAGCTGCAAACCCGCCGCCGCATTTTAAGATTGAAACCGTCGATAGATATGCCGCGCCGATATAGTTTTTAGAGCCGGCAAAATTCAAAACTTTACCAAAAGTCCCTTTATTAGAGTTTTGTGCTCTGATTGGCATTTTATAAGTTGAGTTGTCGTATGATTTCATAAGCTACTATTGCAACAGAATTTGATAAATTTAAACTGCGCTGTCCTTCTACCATCGGTATTGTAATTGCATTTTCTTGAGTTACATATTCCTGCGGAAGACCTCTTGATTCCGGCCCGAAAACAATAAAGTCTCCGTCTTGAAATGTAATATCTGTATATTTCTTTTTTGATTTTGTTGTCAAATAAAAAAATCTTCCATCAGGAAACTGTTTAAACATATCGTCCATAGAATTAACTTTATGCAAATCTACACTTTCCCAGTAATCCATTCCTGCACGTTTAGTGTATTTATCTGTTAATGCAAATCCAAGTTTTCCAACAAGATATAAAGAGGAGCCTGTGCAGGCGCATAATCTTGCAATATTTCCCGTGTTCTGCGGAATTTCCGGTTCATATAAAACAATATTAATCATTCTTTTTCTCAAACAAATATTTAGCTTCGATTACAACCGGTAAGCCTCTTACTACGCAGAATACAATTGCAAATACAGCAGCCCAGAAACCGATTGTCCAGATAATTTCTCTATTCGGGCAGACCGGAATTTTTGCTGCAATAATTAATACGAAAGCAAGAACTTTTGCAACAGCATAAGAAATTCTCATAAATTTTGAACCTGTTATGAATTTACAAACAGGATTAACCTGCATCGCAAAAGGAGTTAAGCCCTGCTCCATTGCTGCACTTCTTATTGTATCAGTTATAAATCCTCTTGTAATAGCAATGAGCGGGAATAAAATATTGAGCCAGCCCATAACAGCAAATAAAATCCAGTAAGTATTTTCAACAATTCTGTCACCCATAATATCAAGAAGTGCACCGAATTTTGATTCTTCATGAAATTTTCTTGCCACATAGCCGTCTAAACCGTCTAGAGCAAATGCAATAATAGTTAAAGCCAGTGCCCAGAGATATGCAGCTGTATTACCCTGACAGGTGTAAATTAAATACACTGCTGCGAACATTACAAATATTCTGAATATTGAAATAAAGTTTGCCATCTTTTTTACCTTTTTGATTCTTTCTCCCTCTCCTTGAGGAGAGGGTTGGGGTGAGGTGTCAACCCATTAACAAATTAATATTCATTCTATACTTTCATTCTCGAAAGTGCAAAGTCTTTTTTATTTAAATCTTCAACTTTTGAACCGAGCATAATTTTTTCTGCTTCTTCAAGCACACTCACAACCGCGTAACCATTGGCACCGTCCGAGCGGGCTTTTTGACCTGAAGCGCAACAATTAACAAAGTGCTGGCAGGCAAGTTTAAGCGGCTCAATTTCAAGATAATCAAGTGCATAATTTTGTGAATTAGCCGGCTTGAAGTTATCGTAAACTTTGAGTTTGTCAGTAGGTGCTGTATCATCAAAAATGGCAGTTGCCTTTGTGCCTCTTACAAGTAGTGTTACATGTTTTTGAGGTGTTATCCAGCTGTCAGAAATGTGTGCAATCATACCGCCTTCAAATTCAACGCCGATATGTGTAATGTCCATAATATCATTTCTGTCGGAAGAACATCCGATTGCAGAGATAACTTTAACAGGGCTCTTACCTGTAACGTACGCAATCATAGATACATCGTGCGGAGCTAAATCCCACATAACGCTTCTGTCATTCTTATGATAATTAACATTTAATCGGTCGCTTTGTGCATAAACTAGTTCACCCAGCACACCTTCTTCAATAAGCATTTTTAATCTGTTTACGGCAGGATGGTATAAAAGCAGGTGGTCAACCATAAGAACAAGCCCTTTTTCTTCTGCAAGATCTGTTAAGACTTTGGCCTCATCAGCAACAGTAGAAATAGGTTTTTCAACATAAACATTTTTACCGGCTTCAAGCATAGCCTTTACCATTTTGAAATGTGTATGGCTCGGGGTTACAACTGCAACTCCTGTAATCTCTTTATTATTAATAATATCTTTGAAATCTTTAGTAACATTAACACCCGGAAATTGTTCTTTTACAGTTTTTAGTGATTCTTCATCTAAATCACAGACTGTATCTAAAACATTAAGATTATAAAAATTACGTACAATATTACGTCCCCAGATACCAAATCCGATTACTGCAATTTTTTGTTCTTTCATACCTTCTCACTCTTTCATTAACTTATTAATAATAATTATATTACAACAGTATTTTTACGTAAACATATTAATAAAAATTTAATCTGTAAATTTTTGTAAATAAATTGTTATTAATAATAAAAATGTGGAATATATTATATATATGGATATGTTGAGAAAAAGTTGTTTCAATTACCCTGAAACCCTTACAGCTGTAGGGGGGGGGGGCAAAACATCCTAGAAATCCAGGCTTCTGGAGGTTAGTATGCTTACCATAAATACTAACCTTTCAAGCTTGCTTGTGCAATCCAATTTAAAAACATCAACTAACGGATTGAATACAGCCATAGAGCGAATGACAACGGGATTTAAGATAAATCACGCTAAAGATAATGCCGCTAATTATTCGATAAATACACAACTTTCAAGTAAACTATCTTCATATTGCACTGCTCAGGATAATGCATTAGTGGGGCTGGATATGATGATGACAGCAATGGACAGTCTGGATTTAATATCAAGCCATTTAACAAGGGTGCGTGATTTAGCAGAGCAAGCTGCAAACGGAACTTATAGCGAAAGTTCACTCAATGCAATTCGGGCGGAAGTAGATGCCAGGTTGGCAGAGAGCAGCCGTATTATATCAAATTCTGAGTATAATGGAATAAAATTATTTCAAGGCGTTTCTTCTTCAAGTAAATTTATTGAAGAGGTTTCTACTCTAACAGAGGAAGAGGCTTTAGCTCAAGGTTATACCTTAATTAAAACAGCTGATGAACTTCAGGCAATGCAGGATAATTTATCCGGCAAGTATATTTTAATGAATGATATTGACCTTTCTGGCTATGATTGGACTCCGATTGGTGATTCAATAAATTACTTTACAGGAGAGTTTAATGGAAACGGGTTTGCGATAAAGAATTTCACTCTGGATAAAGCTATAAATTATAAAGGTCTGTTTGCTTATGCAAAGAGTGCAAGTTTTACTAACATTGCTATAGAAAATGTTAAGATTACCGCTGACAATACTAATGCAACCGGTACAAATGTCGGAGCGTTGGCAGGTTTTGCTGAAGATTGTAATATATCTAACTGTTATTCCAGCGGAAGCATATATGCCAAAGCATCAGCAGGCGGTCTTATTGGTTCGGTTTATATGAGTGGTAATATTACAAATTGCTATTCCACATGTGATGTTATCGCACCTAATGATAATCATTGGAGTGGTTGGCAAGGTGTTGGAGGGCTTGTTGGTATAATGTATGGTGCCGGCGGTCTGTCTATAAATAATTGCTATGCAGCAGGTAATGTACAATGTTTTGATTCTGTTGGTGGTTTGATTGGCACGGCCAATCAATATTGTAAAATAAACAATTGTTATGCATTAGGTGAGGTGAATGGGACTAGTAATGTTGGTGGACTTATAGGTCAGTCAGTAAATGATTGCTATATTAATAACAGTTATGCAGCAGGTGGTGTTAATGGAGTTGACTATGTTGGGGGCTTAGTCGGCAGAGCCTTGAATTTACATACAACTAACAGTTATTCTCAAAGTGTAGTCACAGGTTCTACATCTGTCGGGGCGTTATTCGGGCTTCTGGAAGGTTTGCAAACTTCTATTTCCGGTAGTTATATTTATAGCTCATTTAATCCAACTTTATCAGCAGTCGGTGATAATCAGAGCGGTATTGATTTAAGTAATTTAATAGATAAAGTAACTCCATCAGTAGAAGTCGTTCCTAATATTATTACCTTCCAGATAGGTATAGATTCGGGAAATACATCTCAAATGAGTTTTGATTTGGAGTTTACGCTGAATTTATCAATAAATATAACTGATGCTGAATCTGCAAGAAATTCTATAACTCATATTGATGAACTTCTTGCAAAAATCAATAAGCGTCAGACAGAATTCGGCTCGGCATATAATCGTCTGGAATCTGCACTTGAAACAATTAAGGTAAATATAGATAATCTAACTTCAACACAATCAACTATCCGCGATGCAGATATTGCAGAAGAATCAAGTGCTTACATCCGCAATCAAATCTTACAGCAAGCTTCCGCAACGCTTCTTGCAACAGCTAATCAAACTCCGGCGATAGCATTACAACTATTATAAAAATATTTTTAAAATTCCCTCTTGAAATAAAATTTTGTTAGCAATATAACGGTATTTGGTAAAATTACAATTTTGGGAATATAAGTAGTTATGGAAATTTATTTTTTAGCATTAGGAATGCTGCTTATTGGAGCTTTGCTTTCAATAGTGGTAAAAGAGCAATGGAAATTTAAAGTTTGCTCTATTTTTTCTTTTTTATCAGTCCTGACAATGATGTTACCGGCTGTTGCAGTTTTGATTAAAGGTATTCCGCTCATCAAAACTGTTGAATTATCTCCTATTACAGGAAATGTAGATTTCATTATAGATCCCCTTACAGCTTTCTTTTTGATTGTAATTTCAATCATGAGCTTTCTCGGGGTTCTTTATGCAAACGGGTATATGAAACCTTACCTTAATAAAGGTATGAATGTTTCATCACACTGTTTCTTTTTAATGATGTTAATCGCGTCAATGACTATGGTTGTTACGGTTCAAAATGCATTATTCTTCCTTATTGTTTGGGAGATAATGTCATTATCTTCTTTCTTCCTTGTTATATTTGAAGGAGAAAAGAAAGAAGTTTTGAAAGCCGGTATTAAATATTTAGTTTATATGCACTTATCAGTCATATTTATTATGGCAGCATTTATTCTATTAAATATAAAAACCAGCAGCTTGAATTTTGGAGCATATGCTTATTATCTGCATAATGATGCTTCAATGGCAAATCTAATATTCCTGCTTGCATTTGTCGGCTTCGGCATAAAAGCAGGTTTTGTACCGTTTCATAACTGGCTTCCGGATGCGCACCCTGCTGCACCGAGCCATGTATCAGGTATTATGTCCGGTGTTATGATTAAAACCGGTATTTATGGTATTTTGAGATTTCTTTTATTTGTCGGTACGCCGTCAAAAATGATTTCTTATACAGTATTAACAATAGCTGTTATTTCTGCTTTGTACGGAGTTTTGTACGCAGTAACACAGCAGGATTTAAAAAGGCTTCTTGCATATTCAAGTATTGAAAATATTGCCATTATTGGTATTGGTATCGGTGTTGGTATGCTCGGCTTAACATACGGAAATCCTTACGTGGCTGTTTTAGGCTTTGCCGGCGGTATTCTCCATATATTAAACCACTCAATATTCAAAGAATTAATGTTCTTTGCAGCAGGAAGTGTTTATTTAAAGACTCATACAAGAAATATGGAGCTTTTAGGCGGATTGATGAAAAAAATGCCTTATACTGGTCTATTATTTATTGTTGGGTCTATCGCAATCTGCGGATTACCTCCATTTAATGGATTTATTGGTGAATTTCTAATTTATGCCGGTATGATAATGGGTATTCCTGCTTCGGAAATCAGCCTGTTTCTGGTGTTGATTCTTTCAATTGCTGCACTGGGTATGGTTGGTACAATGGCAATGTTGTGCTTTACAAAGGCGGCTGGTATTACTTTCCTTGGTAATCCTAGAACTGAATGCGTTGAACATGTAAATGAAGATGTACCGAGGGTTATGCTTATTCCTATGGTAATACTTGCCTTTCTGGCATTCTTTATCGGAATGTTCCCTCAGTACTTTATATCAATAGTAATGTGGCCTGTATCAATGTTGGTTAATGTTGATAAATATGCAGCTAATCCGGCTCTGGATGAAGTATTTAAGAATACATTCGGCTTGATTCTATCTGATTTCAGCTGGTTCTTCTTAATATTCTTTGCAGTTGTAGCTGTTATGTTCATTGTAAAACTTATCGTGAACAGAAAAGCTAGAATTAGCAATACCTGGGGCTGCGGATACAACAGGCTTAATAACCACGTACAATACACAGGTTCTTCTTATGCAAATTTATTTATTTCAACATTGAAACCTTTATTCAAAAGAGTTTCACATATTAAGAAACCAAAGGAACTATTCCCTAAGGAAGCTTATTATGAACTTGAAATAGAGGACATAGAAGAAGCTTATATTGTAAAACCTCTTGTAATGTGGGATGAAAAATTTCTTACCAAGTTCGAGAGAATTCAGAATGGTAATATCCAGCAGTACATTCTGTTCGGTTTAATCTTTCTGATATTGGCAATAATCGGTATGATTTATTTTGGGGGTTAGAAATGACTATCTTTTGTATAAATATAATAATACTCTTGTTTGTACCATTTTTGATGATTGGTGTAATCAAGAAAACAAAAGCCTTCTGGGCAGGCAGAAAGGGTGTAAGCATCTGGCAGCCGCTATGTGACTTTATAAGATTGATGAAGAAACAGGCAGTTATAAGTGAAACAACTTCTTGGGTATTTAAATTTGCGCCGGTAGTTGGGTTTGCATCTGTAATTTTTGCATCACTCTTTGTGCCATTGACTTTCGGAAGTCCTATAATTAATGTTCCGTTTGCATTTATAATATTCTCGTATGTTCTCGGACTTGGCAAATTCTTTTCTCTGCTTTCAGCATTAGATACAGGAAGCAGTTTTGAAGGAATGGGAGCTTCCAGAGAAGCATGTTTCTCTACAATAGTTGAGCCGGCATTCTTTATTGCCCTGGGTTCTATTGCAGCCTTGACTCAAAACTATACATTTGAAAGCTTCAAGCTCATTCTTCAAAATGCAGGCGGTTATGGAATATTAATTATTATTCTGGCTGCGGTAACTCTGTTTATAATGCTGCTTATTGAAGGATGCAGGGTGCCAGTTGATGATCCTACTACTCACCTTGAGCTGACTATGATTCACGAAGTTATGATTTTGGACAACTCCGGAAAAGATTTAGGACTTATTACCTGGGCTTCTGCAATTAAAATGTTTATTTTTGAGGCTTTGATTGCAAATCTTATAATTCCGGCTTCCCTCGGAGGATGGGAAACTTTACTCGCTTTCTTAGCTATTATATTTGTTCTTGCAATCGTAATCGGTACGGTAGAATCTTCAATGGCAAGATTTAGAATGACACATGTGTTTGAATTTATATTTATAATGTCAATCACTGCGTTAATTATATTAGCTCTGGTAACATATAGAGTTTACGGCGGCTAGGAGGCAGGGGTAAATGAAGGGGTAAATATACTCAGTTGAATTTGTCACTACAGGTATATAACATATAGGAAAAACATCATGGAAAATATATTTATAATTTTATTAGGTTTATCAATGATATACATAGCTTCAACAAGTCGCTTGGCAGCTCACGTCAATATGCTTATTATTCAAGGCTGGCTGTTGTTCTTTGTATGCTTGTCCGGTATTGCTAAAGAACCGTCCGGATTGGAATCTATTATGGCAAGTATGCCTCATATAATCGGTTTTTTATTTGTCATAATAGAAACTTTAATAGTAAAAGCATTGGTTATTCCGATATTTTTGAAAAAGGTGGTTAAAAAGACTCACGCTCATAGAGATACGGATGCAAATATTCCTCACTTTTACTGTTTAGTTATATCAAGCGTAATTTTGTTTGCAGGATTTTTGATTGCTAATATTAATACTCCGGCATTTAAGCTTGTTTCTCCAATGTATTTTGGCGTTTCAAGCGCAATGATTATAATAAGCCTTTGGCTGATTACAATTAAACATAAAGTTTTATCAAATGTAATTGGTTTTATAACAATGGAAAACGGAATATTTCTTTTATCATTATCAGTGGCTAAAGAAATGCCGATTATTGTTAACCTTGGCGTATTGCTTGATATATTTATTGCCGTATTCATTTTAGGTATGCTTGTCAAAGAGATTAATAATGAATTCGACGACTTGGAAGTTTCACAATTATCAGATTTGAAGGATTACGAGTACAATGATTAATTTAATTTTATTATTTCCGCTAATTGCGTGTTTGATACTGTTTATATTTAAGAACAAGTTTTTAAATAATTTGATGATTAATATATATGCAGTTATGCATTTTATCGTATCATTGGCTTTTTGTATGGGATGGGATTTTCTGCCAATGATAAAACCCTGCAAGTTCTTTGCAGTAGATGATACAAATAAAATATTTTTAATGGTTATGTCAATTGTTTTTCTGGCTGTTGCTGTTTATAATAACGGATATCTTAAAAACGACAGTTCTTTAACCAGAAAATTAAGACATTATACATATATGGTTTTGTTCTTTGTATTTTCAATGACCGGTGCAATATTAAGCTCAAATCTTGGTGCAGCATGGGTATTTATTGAAGGTACAACTCTGGCCAGCGCATATTTGATATATTTCCACAAAACCAAACATTCTATTGAAGCTGCTTGGAAATATGTATTTATTTGCTCAATCGGTATTGCTCTTGCTTTTGTTGGAATTATTCTTCTCACAATTGCAACAGGGAATTTAAACTCTTTATTCTATAACCAACTGTATGACAATGCAGCTTTGTTTAATCAGTTCTGGTTAAAGCTTTCATTTGTGTTCATTTTGTTTGGTATCGGTACAAAAATGGGGCTGGCTCCTGTTCATTTCTGGCTTCCGGATGCACACGCAGAAGCACCTTCGCCGATATCAGCTCTCTTATCTGCAACACTTTTGAACTCAGCATTTTTAATGATAGTAAATGTATTTAGAGTAATGGTTCTGGCAGGATGTGCTGATTACGCAAGGATTATGCTTCTGGTAATGGGATTTATCTCATTATTTGTAACCGCTGTATTTGTTTATCATATAAATAATTACAAAAGAATGCTCGCTTATTCTTCAATCGAAAATATGGGTATTCTTGCTATCGGTACTGCGTTAGGCGGTGTCGGTATGCTTGCTGCTATGATTCATTTAGTCGGACATTCTCTGATTAAAGCTTCTTTTTTCCTTACTTCCGGAAACATATTGGAACTTTATGGAACAAAGAAAATAAAATCAGTAACAGGAATTATGAAATGTGACAGAAAAACTGGATGGCTGTGGGTTGCTTCATTCCTTGGCATAGCGGCATTTCCTCCGTCAGTGTTATTCATAAGCGAATTTTTAATGGTTAAGACAATGTTTTTAAAAGAACATTATGTTTTATGCGCATTATTCTTGCTACTGTTAACAATTATTCTTTTCGGACTTGGAAAGGCTGTTATCAAAATGGCATTTTCATCCGGTAAAAACGAGCATTCTGCGGAAGCCGAGAATAAAAAACTTTCTTGGACAATGTATGCTCCTCAAATAATAATGCTTATATTAGCATTTGTTATCGGTATTTATATGCCGCAAGGATTTGTAAATATGTTAATTTTAGCAGTAAGAGGTTTTTAGTCACGTAGACATTTTTTAAAAAGAAGGTAACTATGAATTGGATAATCACTGAAAATAATAAAAAAATAAATGCTTTTGACATTCCGACAATCTCAATAGAGGAGATAAAATCAGATGTTGAAAAAATGAAAATGCGTGTAGTCGGTTTCTTCGGAAAACAAGAATTTGATAATGTAAGACTATACGTTGTTATGGCTGATGATAAGATAGGTAAACTTTATGTGACATCATCTCTGTTTACACCGGATGTAAAATCATATGAATCATTTACTCAGAAGTTTCCAGCTTTTCATATATTTGAAAGAGAGTTCTATGAAGAGTTTGGAATAGAACCTCTTAATCATCCATGGCTGAAACCGGTTCGAAACAATCAGGATGCTTACCCGTTTTTTGAAATGCAGGGAGAAGATATCCATCAGGTTGCTGTAGGACCAATTCATGCAGGTGTAATTGAACCTGGGCATTTTAGATTTATGTGTCAGGGTGAAAAAGTTTATGATTTAGAAATTATGCTCGGGTATCAGCACAGAGGAGTGGAAGAACTTTTCTTAAAAGGTAAAGGGTATAACAATCGCCTTGCAGAATCTGTTTGCGGTGACTCCGTAATTGGTTATAATATGGCGTATTCACAGGCAATGGAAACTTTATCTGATATTGCGGTTTCATCTAAGGCTCAAATTATAAGACGAGTAGCTTTAGAAATGGAAAGAATTGCAATACATATTGGTGATATGGGCGCAATTGCCGGAGATATGGCTTATTTAATGGGTGCTTCAATTTTTGGTATAACAAGAACACTTGTTATTAATACAATGCTTGAAATCTCAGGAAGTCGTTTTGGCAGAGGGTTAATTAATGTCGGCGGTGTAAACTTCGATATTGATGAGGCTTTGTCTAAAAAGATTATAGATATGCTTGACGGGGTTGCAAAAACTGTTGACAGAACTACAAAAGTTATGCTGAAAACTCCTTCCTGTATATCAAGAATGGAAAGAACCGGTGTTGTATCAACAGAAACAGCACAGGCTCTCGGTGCAGTAGGTATGGCAGCGCGTTCATCAGGGGTTGATATTGATACAAGATTTGATTTCAATGACAAATGGTATACCTCACTGGATGTTGTAAAACCGTTTAAAGCAACAGGTGATGTGCATTCAAGATTTAAGCTTCGTTACAAAGAAATTAAACAGTCTATGCAGATTGTAAAAAAACTTTTAGAAAAGCTTAAAGAGTTCAGCAATGAGCCGATTTTAACAAATCCAAACAAAACTCTTGCTCCAAATGCTTTTGCTATTTCAATGACTGAAGGATGGAGGGGCGAGATTGTTCATATTGCTTTAACAGGTGCTAATGGGGAACTTTTAAGATACAAGATGAAAGATCCATCATTCAACAACTGGTATATGCTTGCAATGGCTGTTAGAAATAATGGAGTCTCTGACTTCCCGCTCTGTAACAAGAGTTTTAACTTGTCATATTGTGGTAATGATTTATAAAAAGGAAGATAAAAATGTTTGATATAATTAAATTAAAATATTTTCAGGGAAATCAATTTATACCGGATATTCCAAATGCGCCGATGCGCAGTCAATTTAGAGGTTTCCCAATTTTAAAACAATGCGGTGATGTTGACGAAAGTGTCTGCCCTACAGGTGCATTAAAAGCCAATCCTTTGTCTATTGATATGGGCAAATGTACGCTTTGCGGTGCTTGTAAATGTCAGTCTGTACAATTCAGCAACTATTATAAATTGTCGTCAACAGACAGAAATAAACTTGTTATTACAGAAAATATGACGCCGGAAGAATTCGAAAAAGCTGCAATAACAGCAAGAAAAGAGATTCGAAGAGTTTTTTCAAAATCATTAAAGCTCAGACAGGTTTCAGCTGCAGGATGCAACGGATGTGAAATGGAACTCAATGCCTGCTCAAACTGTAACTTTGATATGGGAAGGTTTGGTATTGATTTTGTAGCTTCTCCTCGTCACGCTGATGGAATTGTAATAACAGGACCTATTTCAGAGAATATGGCTTATGCTCTTGAAGACTGCTATAAATCTACTCCTGACCCTAAAATAGTAATACTGGCAGGAGCTTGCGCAATTTCTGGCGGTGTTTTCCAAAATTCTTCTAAACTAAATAGAGAATTTTTGGAAAAATATCCGATAGATTTGTACATACCAGGGTGCCCTGTTCACCCGCTTACATTTATAAACGGGGTTTTAGATTTTATTACAAAGAAATAACCAAAAGAGCTCTGAAAATCAGAGCTCTTTTTATAATCCAAAATAAAGTCTGTTTAACTCTGCAATAGTTGTTGCTCCGGGTCTTAGTTCTTCCAGCTGTGCTCTTTGGGTATCTTTGGTAGCTTCCAAAGGCTGAACCTGCAAATTCTGTTTTTGTTCTTCCTCCTGTCTTGTTTGAATTTTTTGAATTAATTCTGCCTTCGCCTGTTCAAGCTTAGTTTTGTCAATGCTTTTATTCCCACTCGGAGCAATTCCAAGTTTCATTAATTCCTGAAGTATTCTTAAATACTCAGGATCAGAATAGGCTGAATGTATTGCTTGAACGGCTGCTACCAATTTAGAACTCCTTTTAGCTGCTAATTATATAATTCCACCATTAGAGTTATTTATAACTTTCATACGCTAATATCTTTACAAAAATTCATAAACGAGTTAAAATATATAATGTTACGTTAATATTTTGTTACAAACTGGCAATAAAATTTGTTTTGGGTTTTTAATTAAAATATAATGTCAGGTGTACTAATATTACAACCCAATAATATAACTTAGGAATACGGAAATTATGAAGAAACAAATAAGCTATTTGCTCACCGTTTTATGCCTTTTGTCTGTAAATAAGGCATTTGCAGACCCTATGGCTGGAACAGTTTTGCCGGCTCAAGTTCAATCAGAACTCGGCGGATATAACCCCGGAGCATATAATACTACTGAATTGCAAAATATTAACCATTATCAAATTGATAGAAGTTATATTCAGTCATTTGATGATGTAAGTAAAGATGAACAGATTTATGATGCTTCAATAGAAGAAAATCAAGCTAGAGAGGGTGTATTATACAATCCTCACTTTTTACTTCAAAAAATAAATTTTGAAGGTAATACAAAAATACCTTCAGAAGAACTAGAAAAACTAGGTCTTGAAGTTCTAGGAGAAGATGTTTTCTTTGATGAGCTGCTGGAAGTATGTCAGAAAGTAACAAATTATTATAGAGCAAAAGGCTACCTTACATCTTATGCAACAGTTCCTCCTCAGAGAATTGTTGATGGTGTTGCGACAATAAGAATTGTTGAAAGTAAAGTCGGCGAAATGAATATTGAAGGCGAAAAATGGACCAGAGAATGGTACTTGCGCCACATTATTATGGGTAAAGCAGGGCTTAGAGAAGGTGATGTGTTCAATGCTAAAAACCTTCAAAGAGCAATGAAAGAAATTAACAAGGAAGATTATGTTCAAGTGCAGACTGAAGTTGAAAGACAGGCAGAAGGCGATGAGAACACTACAATTACATTGAATGTAAGAGATAGATTCCCTGTTAATCTTAATTTCTCATATGATGACTACGGCCGTTCTTATACCGGCTCTCAAAGAGTTTCATTCCTTGTTGGTATGGACAACCTTACAGGTTTAGGTGATAAAATCTACGGCGGTACTATTCTTTCATCCGGTGCAACAGGCTGGATGGCTGGATACTCATTACCGGTATCTTCATATGGAACAAGATTGTCTTTCGATTTTTCTGACTCTCATGTTAGACTGGGCGGGCCTTACAAAAACTTAAATGTTAAAGGTAACGCACAAAGCTATTTCTTTAAATTAACGCAGCCTATTATACAAACTGCTAAATCAGATTTGATATTCTATACAGGTTATGACTATGTAAATGCAAATACATCAGCAAATATTGCAGGCAATCCTTTAAGATTATCAAATTATAACTTGAATGTATGGCGTTCCGGATTATATGGTATGACTGATGATAACTACGGACGTTGGTTAGGAAATTTAGGCGTTGACTTTGGTATGGGCGGTGACGGACACGGCGCAATACAGGATACTACATTCTTCAAAGTTACAGCAGGTGCAACCCGTGTTCAAAGACTATTTGGCAGAAGTATGGGGATTGTAAGAGTAAACGGTCAGTACTCTCCAAATAAACTGTTTGCAGCTGAACAAATGCAGATGGGCGGTCCTTATACATTAAGAGGTTACCAGCCGGCTGAATTAATCGGTGATTACGGTGTGACCGGTACTGTTGAATATAGATTCCCTGTTCCTTTCCTTGATAGAATTCTTCCAAAGGTAGATGAAAGATTGAAACTTGCAGTATTCTATGATTGGGGCTGGTTAGGTGAAAACGGCGGTATTTATAATTATCCGCAGCAGTTCTTGCATTCTGTAGGTTTTGGTACATATGTGAACTTTACAGACTGGCTTACAGCACAGGTTGGTGTAGGTTTCCCTCTCGGAAGAGATTATAATGAAAACACCGCAAGATTCTACTTCAGTGTTAACTCTGACTTAGACAGATTAATTCCTTTGAGAAACCCTGAAAAATTATAAAATAAAAAATAACCGGATAGTAAATCCGGTTATTTTTTTATCTGAATATTGTCTGCTCTCTATCAGGGCCGACGCTTATAATTCCTATCGGGGCTCCGATTAAATCTTCTACTTTTTCAATGTATTTTTTTGCATTCTCCGGCAAATCTTCATATTTTCTAATGCTGCTGATTGGAGTTTTCCAGCCGGGCACTGTTTCATAGATAGGTTCTAAATACTTATGAATAAATACATCTGTAGGATAAGTCGTATACACCTTATCATTTCTACAGTCTTTGTAAGCAGTGCAGATTTTAATCTCATCAAAAGTGTCAAATACATCAATTTTGGTAAGTGCAACTTTAGTTATGCCGCCGACTAAAACAGCATATTTCATAATAACAGAGTCAAACCAGCCGCATCTTCTAGGGCGGCCTGTGGTAACACCGAATTCGTGACCAATATCCTGAATCATCTTTCCTGTTTCATCAGTTAATTCTGTGACAAAAGGTCCTTCTCCAACCCTGGTTACATATGCTTTTGATACACCTACGACTTCCTTTATCATTGCAGGTCCGTAACCGCTTCCAACGGCAGCTCCGCCTCCAATAGGGTTTGAACTTGTTACAAATGGATAAGTACCATAATCAACATCAAGCATAACACCTTGAGCGCCTTCAAAAAGGATTTTCTTGTCTTTATAGCGGTTTAACATATCCTGCCAATCAAAACAAACGTAGGGCTTAAAGAGCTCAGTATACTTTTCACAAAGTGATAGAATACAGTCTTTTGTATACTCTTCTAAACCATAAACATTTTTCAACATTTTGTTTTTGGCGGGCAAAATCATGTCTATTTTTTCATTAAGTGCTTCAAAAGAGTATAAATCCTGAATTTTAAAGCCAATTCTGGCAGCTTTATCTGTATATGTCGGTCCAATTCCCTTCTTTGTTGTTCCGATTTTTCCTTTGCCTGAGTGAGCCTCACTGTACCCGTCAATTTCTATATGATAAGGCATTGTGATAGATGCCAGCGGAGAGATTTTAAGGTTTTTGAAATTAACTCCTTCAGCCTTAAGCTCGTTAAGCTCTCTTTCAAAAGATTCCGGATGTATAACCGTTCCAGCTCCAATAAAACAGATTGTTTTATCATATAATATTCCAGAAGGTATCATGTGAAATTTATAAGTTTTACCCCCTGCTACAACTGTATGACCGGCATTACATCCGCCTTGATATCTAATAATTAAATCGGCTTTCTCCGCAAGCAAGTCTGTAATCTTTGCTTTCCCCTCGTCACCCCATTGGGCACCGATAACGACAGTATTTTCCATTAATTTTTCTCTCCTAATATAAAAAGCCGGATTTATACCGGCTTTGCTAATTTCTATCCATTGTTACTCTGCGCTTGTTTCGCCTTTGCTTGTTTGGCTTGAACATCAAGCATAGAATTATGTGCCATCATATAAACTGAGCATATCTTATAGTTTTTCAGATACCATGCGCAGTTTTCTTGCATACAAACAATTTCTACCTGTGAGCCAACGCTCATTAGAGGACATAAAGGTATTGCTTTTTCTTGATCACGAGGTGCCATTAATTATCTCCTATATTATTACTTCGCCATTTTTAATAAATTGCAGTTTTCACTGCGTTTTTTTTCTTGATCTTTATAAATCTTTGTTCTATTGATAACTTCGTCAAAGTCTATTTCATGTGCATTAAAATCCGGTCCATCAACGCAGGCAAATTTAGTTTTTCCGCCAACAGTAACACGGCATGCACCACACATTCCAGTACCATCAACCATAATAGGGTTCATGCTTGCTTCGGTATAAATTCCTTTATCTCTGGTTAAATCTGCGACTGCACGCATCATTGGCATTGGTCCAACTGCAATGGCATAATCAATCTTTTCAGATTTAATAAGCCTATCTAAAACTTGTGTGACAAATCCTTTTTCACCTAAAGATCCGTCATCTGTAGTTATAAATAATTCTGAGCATGCATCTTTCATTTTATCCTGCCAGAATATCAATTCTTTATTTCTGGCACCCATAATCATATAAACTTTGTTACCGGCATCTTTAAATGCCTTAGCAATAAGATAGCATGGTGCAGCGCCATAGCCTCCGGCCAGACAAACAACAGTGCCATACTTTTCAATATGTGTAGGCTGTCCAAGAGGACCTACTATATCAACGAGTTCATCGCCTTCATTAAGAGCAGCAAGTTTTTTAGTTGAGTAACCTACTGCCATAAAAACAAGTGTAAGCTCTCCGGTTTCTTTATTAGCATCAGCGATTGTTAGCGGTACTCTTTCCCCATTCTCTTCTGCTCTAAAAATAATAAACTGGCCAGCTTTGGCGTTACGTACGACAAAAGGCGCATCAATAGTTATTTCATACTGATTAGGACATAATTCTCTCTTTGATAATATTTTGTAGCCCATCTAACTAAGCTCCTCTTTCACATAGTATATTACCACAAATATGCTGTTCACTCAATAGACTAAAAAAAAACCTTTCTTCAAAAGAAAGGTTTTGGAATCTTTTTTAATTAATTCCTCATGTGTAGAAGGTTAGTGTGTAGGTTGTATGAAAGGTTTATATTATGAATTCGTTTTGTATATATATAAAGTATAAAAGTTATGTAAAATTTCATAAACTATTAAATATTGTTACATAACTTTACAAATTACATGTTAAAAAAGCCGCAATAATATATCTCTGCCTTTTTTATTATTTCTATGGTATATATACTAAATTAGACAATTTATCATGCAGCATTCTTAATTTATAATCATTATTATTTGCTTTCTTTAAAGCTTTTTTTAGTGTTTTATTAGATTTAGCTTTGGTTGCAGGCTCTCTTCGAAGTAACACATCTATGTAATTATTAATATTGTCTAATATTCCAAACAAATCCCTAGAATCAATCGAGCTTTTCAGTTCATCGCCGGCTTGATGGATTTTGCTTCTACGGACAGTTTTACATGTATGTATATCCATAAACCCATTATCAATGAACCCTGGTAAGGTATATGGATCATAGGCTAAATCTTTTACAACAACAGGTTTATTCTTTTTATTACTTAAACTTTTGATAAATCTTACTATTGCGTTAGCTTCATTTTGATTTTTTACATTTTTCTTTTCTAGATTGACAGTAAGAACATCAGGATTGCTGCGACAGTGAATTTCTTGTAAATTAAATAATTTTTTTATTAGTTGAGTTCCTTTATAGTCACGGTCAAACTTTATATTTATAGCATCTGTTAATGTTTTTTTCCCAATATTTAAATCAAAAGTGTGTGAGATAGCAGTCGGCTTTGTTGTGAACATTCGATATCCTTTATTGTTAGGAAGTTTGTAAAATAGGTATTCTGGTAGTTGCTTAGCAACAGGGGATAAATTTGTTGGTATCATATTTTTCTCCTTTCACACGAGGCGTTTTTATTCCGATAAAAAACGTGAAGGTTCTGAATTGATTAATTTTTACAATATTGTTACATTTGTTAACAAAACTTTTGGGTAATCCAAGGGGTTGATTTTTGTTTTTTAGCATTTAATAATAGAGTGTAAGAAAATTTGTCGCGGGATGGAGCAGTCTGGTAGCTCGTCGGGCTCATAAGACTCATTTTAGATTTACTTCCTTGCTTGATATAATAAGTGTTATTGGTATTTATAGAATACTTAATTTTTGATGTAAATTGTAGGGATGACCTACAATAATTATAGGTCTATTTTCCCCCACAACTTATTATTTTTTATGCGCCCCAATCATCTTGTTGAGATGTTTCTTTCTGCGGTAACACTTCATCTGGAATGTCTTTTTCATTACTGCTGAATATCCGCTTGAAACGCTTATTTTGTGCTTGCGCAACTTCTTCTAAATGATGAGGCAGGACATGAGTATAAGTATCTAAAGTAATACCGATACAGCTATGACCTAACCAAGCCGATACTTTTTTAATATCGATTTTATCTTCAAATAAAGATGTCGCACATGAATGTCTGAATGAATGTATTTTATGGTGTGCAATTCCCGCTTCTTCTAAGCGTTTATTTACAAACGCTCTAAAAGTAGTATCACAGATAAAATAGCCGTCATCTCTTGCAAATACAAGGTCTAAATCTCTATGGTACTTCTCTCTAAGTTTTAACTTATTTTCTGCCTGCAAACTTCTAACTCGGCGGAGTATTTTCTCAACAGGCTCAGACATTGATATTGTGCGATTTGAAGTTTTAGTTTTGGTTGAATCTATAATCTCTTTTTTATACTTGTATTTCGCATTTTTATCATTATCTGGCACCGCCTGCAACTGTTGGCTAATCCTAATTTCGCGTTTCGCAAAATTAACCTTAGACCATTGCAAGCCCAATGCTTCGCCTAATCTCGTGCCAATGCAAAGGAAGAACACTATAAGCATATCCCATTGAGTGCCTTGTTCAATACAATATTTTACAAGTTTGTCATAATCTTCTGGGCATAATATCTTGGTTTCTTTTTTTGTACATTTTGGATATTTTGCTCGCAAATTCGGGTTTTCTTTTAATATCCCAATATCACAGGCACATTCAAGCATTCTATTTACAACTGCTCTGATATTCTTAACTGTTTTCGGGTCAAGAGTTCCGCCTCTGCCGTTACTTTTCTTTGAGCATTCTTTGTAAAATAATGTCAGTCCGTGTGTGGTTAGTTCTTTTAAAGATTTATTTCCTATGCCTGGAATGATGTGTTTGTCTAAAATACTTCTATCATCACTGATGGTTGTAACTTTTACTTGACCTATAACATAGTTTTCAAACCAATTGTTAGCCCATTGTGAGGTCAACATATTTTCGTTTACATCTTCATAAGAATAAATGCCAAGTTCTTCTGCTTTTCGTTTTTCGGCTCTAGCAAGGCATATTTCTTTAGTTTTTCCGTAAGTATAACCATATTTTGTATTTCCTAAAGCATCTTTATATGGAAATCTATAATCAAAGCCGTTACCACTCTTTGAAAAAGTTCCTTCACCGTTTTTGCGTTTTGGTCTTTTAGGAGTTGTATTCTTAGCCATTAGCATTCTCCTCTCTTACGAACTTGTAGAATGCGTATTCGCTAATATTCAACTCACGAATAGCAGATATTGATGTAATCTGACGGTTAAGCCATTTTTGATAAACCTCTTTGAAGTTTGCAGGCTTTGGAACTTTTTTGCGCCCCTTGTACTTGCCTTGTTTTTTCGCAACTGCAATTCCGTCGCGCTGGCGTTCCAAAAGATTTGCACGCTCAAATTCGTAAATCGCACCTAAGAATGTCAGAATCAACTTACCAAAATTAGTTGAGGTATCAATATTTTCCTTGATACTAAATAAGCCGACACCTTTGTTATTAAGATATTCTACGATATCTAATAAATCTTTAGTGTTTCTGGCAAGGCGAGATAAGTCTTTAACATAGACTGTATCTCCTTCCCTCACATAATCTAACATGGCTTGCAGTTGTGGGCGGTCGGTATTTTTTCCGCTTAGTTTTTCTTCAAAAAGCTTGTCCATACCAACATTTCCCAGTAACGATTTTTGGCTTTCAGTGTTTTGTTCAATGGAGCTAACCCTGATGTACCCGACTTTTTGACCTTTGATTGTAGTCCTTTTCATAACAAAGTCTCCTTTTTACTTACTTGTAGGATAACGAGTGTTTGAAGTAAAGACTTCACCACTGAACTGACTGAAAAATCAAATTCTAAGTCTATTCAGGGAGTTTTAAATACCAAATTTTCGCCTGTTTAGAGTGTACTCTAACAAGTGATTAAACTTAATCAAGTTCGATTAAGTAACGGTTATTTAAAACTCCCAAGATAAAGCGCAAGTTACTTCAGAAATATCAGCTCACTACACCTACGAAGAGGAACTACAGCTCTAACTGTTTCTTATCTTGTTGAGTCGGTGATGTCTTTTTCATCATCCTTCTACTAACAACTGAACCTTTGTTTTCGTAACCATGGCATCTGGTTCTACTGCCGGGGCGTTTTCAGTTCGCTAACGTCGAAAAGCATACTGTAACTTACAATTTCATGATACTAAATTTTTAAGCGGTTGTCAAATTAAGACCTCTGAAAAAGCCTATAAATATTGACTTTTGTTATACAATAAATTTTTTAACAGGTCGGACATCCGCTCTAAATCAGCATTCTAAAAATTTGCAATTATGAAGAAATATTAAATGCTTTACAAAATTTTTGCCTGTTCCCTACTAATCTCTCCCCTAATCTCGTACTAAATTTTCGGTTTTATGATAGCTCAAACTTTGTCATGATAAACTTTTCGAGATAATCACGCACTAAATATATAAAACTTTTACCTTTTCCTTACCAATCGTTATTTTTCTCACTTGCTAAAATTTTTGTTTGAATATAACTCAAACTTTATCATGATAATAAGGTCAATGTAATCATTGAGGTATCTGTATAATTTATTACTTCCTATACTTCTATATATAGAATATTTATATTAAACTTGTTCTTTTTTTGTTTTTCTTTTCCCCCGCCGGTGTAAAATTTTAACATTTATTGCGCCTGCTCCACTCTCTAATTTTATTAAGATAGTTTTCCCACTCTTGCTCTTTTGTGGTTTTATGACTTATCTTTTTATTTCTTCTATAAATAATACAAAGATACAATCCAAATAATATTGCTGATAATATAATAGCTATTTTAAATTTTTCCCATAAAAATACTGCAACACATGCAAGAATAAATATTCCTACAATTCCGCTTTTACATAATAATGCTAATAAAATTGCGAACCCTATTAAGGTAAAAATGTCCATATAATTATATTCCTTTGTTAAAACTATTTATACACAACGAGAAATCATTGCAAG
>ULUO01068599.1_pt1 | contig 34551 bp, 45 predicted proteins | sample 1958611 | NCBI WGS metagenome assembly ULUO01 (sample SAMEA4835762, study PRJEB28245) | human gut metagenome | biome: gut microbiome; material: fecal sample | place: Denmark | collected 2008
TACAGTCGGCGGTTATCTTTACCTCAACGGCACAAATATAAAGCCACCCAAAAGACTAAAAGGCGGGGATTACATACCCGGACGATACTTATACGCAGACGGTATTCTTACACATATTAAAAAGAAACGAGAAATACAAGGTTACACGTTTTATTATGGCAAGATACCTGGAAAAAACGTAATTTACGACGGAGAAAACTATGCTCATTGCAAAACATTTAAAAAAGGTGTAGAAGATTTAAGTTTTAAAAAAGCAAGAGCCAGAGGAGCTGAACAATATGAGAACATATCGATTGATACGCCTGTCAGCGTGTCTGAAGCCAAAACAATGTACAGAATCATTACAGGCTCATGCGAGGCAGGGACAAACGCGTTTGTTGAAGGTCTTGGAGAATTGAAAGACAGCTACACTGTAAGAGAAATAATAAATCTGACAAAAAACGCTTACCGCGGTGAAGTCTTCCGTGACTTCTTTGAAGCGAAAAAATGAAGAAAGACCTACGTGGGAAGCTTACCGGGCTTTTGTTTGATCCAAAAGCCCGGAGGCAGGTCATAACAATGGAACTATGCGAGGATTTTCGAGAGGATTATGACCAATTCACAGAGAAAGATCTGACGGTAACGTTAAAGCCGTATTTCAAGAAACGCAGTCTTGACGCAAACGCTCTGTTTTGGGCTACCGTGGGAGACATAGCGGAGGTTACAAAGGAGCCTAAAACTGAGATATACCGCGCTTTGGTTCGGGAAATCGGCGGCAATTACGAAGTTATTCCCATAAAGACGGAAAGGCTTGAGACTGTGCGGCGATGGTGGGAAAGCCGTGGAGACGGTTGGTTGTTTGAAGTTATCGGCCCATGCCGAAGCACTCCCGGATATTCAAATGTAAAAGCTTACTGCGGTTCATCGAAATATGACACGGCGCAGATGTCGCGCCTAATAGATCTGGCCGTTCAGGAGGCCAAGGCGCAGAATATTCCGCTGCGCGCCACTCCGGCACAAATTCAAATAGCCAAAGAAAAATGGGGGCGCGAAGTATGAAAAGCATACTTCAAAGCAGTCAAAAATGTTTGCTGTGCGGCAAGACAAGCCCACTGGAAGAGCATCACGTATTCGAGGGCGTATACAGGCAGCGCAGCGACAAATACGGTTTGACAGTGCTGCTGTGTCCGGACTGTCACAGGCTTTCTCCGAACTCTGTGCATAGGAACGGAGAGATAAACAGGTTCTTGAAAAAGGCTGCTCAGGAACGTTTTGAAGAGAAGCGTTCGTCAGAAGAATTTATGAAAATTTTCAAAAAATCATGGAGGGATACATAATGACTACGCAAAATCAACGTGTTATTTCGTATATGCGGGACTTTGGCAGCATTAATCCCTTGCAGGCGTTATCTGATTTAGGGGTAATGCGGTTGGCTTCCAGAATCAGCGATATCAAGCGCATGGGATATGGAATAGAAAAGAAAATGGCAGAGGGGCGGAACCGTTACGGAGAGACCGTGCGTTATGCCGAATACCGTCTCATGTCAATTAGAGAGGTGAAAGGGGACGAATCGTGACTAACGAGCAGCTGAAAGAAGCATTGCTTGCCGGTGAGACGGTTCTTTACGAAGGAGAAAAGTGGAGGCTGACAGCAATAATTTACCGCAAGAGTGCAAAAGGGAACGTTATGATCAGCGCGGAGCTTCTTCCGCTGAACGGCAGTAACTCATTGACAGATGCACGAGCGCGAGCAGTAGAAAGGATAGAAACGGAGAAAGGAGATCAAGAATGACAGTATACTGTGACAACACGGAATGCATACACCGCGCGTATGATAATCGGTGCTGCAAAAGCAGTGACATAAGAGTAGGAGACCTCTACGAATGTGGGTGTGAAGATTATTTGGACTACATGGGCGCAGCCGATTATCAAAGAGAATATTACAAATGTGTAAAAGACAAGGACGGCAATGTTTATAAGCGTAAAAGAGAGGGTAAGCGCGTTGAGTATAAAGACCTTGTTTTATACACCGAAGATCATCCTGCATCCACGCAATTCTTTACCGAAGAAAAAACGGGATATTGGATCGGCAATTTGGACGTTATCAAAGTCGAATACGACACAATCATCGAGATGATAAAAGACTTACCCGATGTGACAGGGCTGCCCGATGAGCCGGAGAAAAGGGGAGAGGGCATTGACGAACATTGAACAGCTCAATGAACAGTTAAAGCACAATCTGACACTTGAGGAATATCAGCAGTTATCAGCACTGATGTTTCGTACACTGGACAAGCTGTTCTGGAAAGCTGAAAAATGTGTGTGCTGCGGAGCGGTGATTCCCGAAGGACGGCAGGTATGCCCGAAGTGTGAAAGGAAAGCAAATAGGGAAAACGATGATGCACGGAATATTTATCCAGATCTATTTATGAAGAAAGAAGGTGCAAACGAATGAAAAACCTAGTAATACTGGTAGGACGGCTCGGAAATGATCCTGAGTTCAAAACAACGCAGAGTGGGAAAGCTGCTTGCTCTTTCTCACTCGCCACAGACAGGGGATATGGGGAGGGCAAAACCACCGACTGGCACAATATTAAAGCCTACGGAGACACGGCAGAGAACGTCTGCAAGCTGTTTAAGAAAGGGGACAGCATTTTTATCAGGGGAAACAATCACCCCTACTCATACACGGACAAAAGCGGAAAGAAGTGCTATTCGCATGAGGTTATTATAGACTGTTTTGATTTTATCGGTGGAAAAGCTCCTGACGCAAGCAAACAGGCGGAGGCGACACCGTCTGCCGAGGCTCCGGTATTTGCTCCTATTGAGGACGGCGAGGATTTACCGTTTTGACCAACGATGAATTAAAGCAAGCGCTTTTATCCGAAGAGCAGGTACAGTGCGGCGGCGTTATCTATGACAAGGTATACGCCATCAGATATTCCAAAGCAAACAATAAAATTGCCGTTTCGGCTGAGCTTATACGCAGATCGGACGGCAGGATAATTTTAATTACTTCTACAAAAGACATTATTGCAAAGCCAAAACAGATCAAGTTTATTTAGTCTTTCATGGGGTTGCGCATTTGTTTCCCGGGTGACCGGGTGGTGGGTGCGTCGTTCCATTACGAAGGGGTTGCATATTTGTTGCACGGGTATTATGCCCGTTTGGTGGGTATGCCGTTCCAAACATGGGGTTCTATATCCGTTGCACAAGTCAAAAGTGGGCTTGTGTGGTTGGTATGGCGTTCCGAAACGTGTGGGGTTCCATATCCGTTGCACAGGTGAAACGCCTGATGTGGTTGGTATGGCGTTCCGAGATTACGGGGTTGTATATCCGTTGTGCAAGCCGAGGGTGCTTGTATGGTTGGTATACCGTTCCGACAAACACGGGGTTGCGTACTCGTTCAGCAGGGTTCCGAATCTTGAGGGGTTGGTACGTCGTTCCGTAATATAACTTGTTGAGGTAACACTTTATTATGAAGGAAAGTCTTGAATTCTTTCCTCTTGACGTTGCTCTGGACGACAAGTTTGAGTTAATCGAAGCTGAGTACGGGCTTACAGGGTTCGCAGTTATTGTTAAGCTTCTCCAAAAGATATATGGAAATGCCGGTTACTACTGCGAATGGAATACAGACGCTGCGCTTTTGTTTTCTTCCAAAATAGGATTGAGCGCGGGTATCGTCTCCGAAATAGTCTCAGCTTCGATCAGACGAGGCATGTTTGACAAGACAATTTATACGAAGTACGGCATTTTGACTTCTGCCGGAATTCAAAAAAGGTACTTCGAAGCGGTGAGCCGCCGCAAAATTGTAAAAGTCAAAAACGCATACCTCCTTGTTTCTCATACCCAAGTCCCAAAAAATGTTGACATTTCCGAAGAAAATGTATACATTTCTGAAAAAAATGTTGACATTTTTACGCAAAGTAAAGTAAAGGAAAGTAAAGTAATCACTAACACTAGTACAGTGACTTCGGCACCGACACTTTCAGAGGTAATTACATATTGCAAATCAAGGGGGCTCAACGTCAATCCGAAGCGCTTTTATAATTACTATTCCAAGCTTGGTTGGAAAACCAAAGAGGGAAAGCCTGTTGACGACTGGTATACTCTATGCGAAAAGTGGAGCGAGACGGAGCATACCGGCAAAGCGAAAGAAGCGCCTCAAGGCTCAAGTTTTGATACGGATGATTTCTTTGCGGCGGCTTTGGCGGCGAGTAGAAAGGAGACAGGAAATTAAAAGCGGAGCAGTATTTTTCAATAAACCGCAAACCTACATAGAAACGATAAACAATATAGACGGGAATATCGTAAATCTTTTCAAGGTATGCAGAGATAACCCGGAGGAATGTAAAAGAGAGGATAGATAACGGACATGGGAAAATGCGAACTGTATCATGATAATTTTCAAAATTTCAAGCGCTACAACATACCGAAAGCGCAGCTTGTAATAGCCGACATTCCGTATAACATCGGCGTTGATGCGTATGCTTCCAACCCGATGTGGTACAAGGACGGAGACAATAAAAACGGGGAAAGCAAGCTTGCAAAATCGGCTTTTTTCAATACAGACGGGAGCTTCAAAATCGCAGAGTATATGCATTTTTGCAACCGTCTTTTGATAAAAGAGCCGAAACAAAAAAAATAAAGCTCCGGCTATGATCGTATTCTGTGCCTTTGAGCAAATCGGCACGGTAATTGAATACGGCAGGAAGTACGGATTTATGCACAGCTATCCTCTGTTTTTTATCAAGAATTATTCCGCTCAAGTACTTAAAGCAAATATGAAGGTTGTAGGGGCTGTTGAATTTGCAGTTGTCCTTTATCGGGACAAGCTGCCGAAATTCAACAACACCGACGAGTACGGCGAACGGCACATGATCTTCAACTGGTTTGAGTGGAGCAGAGACAGCAAAAAAGAATATCCGAAGATACATCCGACGCAAAAGCCGGTAAAGGTGCTGAAACGGCTCATTGAAATTTTTACAGATCCCGGCGATGTTGTTATTGATCCGTGTGCCGGCAGCGGGTCAACATTGCAGGCTGCATGGGAGCTCGGCAGAGCAGCATACGGATTTGAGGTTGACCGCAAATTCTACAACCTTGCCATTGACAGTATGCCGTGCTTTAGCAAAAACAGTCAAATAATGTTCTTTATGCGAGGAAAGCAGTGAGAGGGCTGAGGCATGAGCAAAAGCAAAAACATACGCGGCTCATTGGTATAGTGCAAGTGCGTAGGGTGTGGGAAAAAGTTTGTCCCCGCTCCCTACCACATCTACAGGAGCTACAAGGGATTATACTGCACATACAACTGTATGGTCAGGGCGGAAAAACGATACGACGAGGAACGCAAGGCTCGAAAGAACGGAAGGAGAAACAAGCTATGACAGAGGAAAGGGATATAGTGCTTATCAACGAGCGGCTCAGGGAGACGCTGAGCCTTGAGGAATATCAGCGTTTGACTGCGCTGATGTTTCACACGCTGGATGATTTATTTTTCGAGAAAGTGAGAAAGGAAAGAAAATGAGAATTTCGAAATGTGACAGATGCGGAAAAGTGGATTATGAAGTCCGATGCGCACGTGATTATCATATCTATAACGGACCGATTAGTCCTAAGGACTTTTTCAATTTGGATAGATACATAGATCTGTGCGATGACTGCTACAAAGATTTTGTGGCTTGGCTTGCAGGCAAAAGCATTGATTGCTCTGAAAAAGCGGTTAAAAGCGCCAAAGCAGAAGCATGCAAAGAGTTTGCGGAAAAACTGAAAAACCACAAGAGGAAAAGACTTTGGAATAGCACCGTTTTGATTGAGGACATTGATAATGTCTTGGAAGAAATGGCAGAGGAGGGTGAAAAATGAGAGACAGTGAGGTATGTATGAATAACAATAAGAATGGGGGTGTGATGAAAAATGACCGAAGCGGAAGCGTTGAAAATGCTGAAAAACGAATGCTTGATGACGTTTTACAGATATCCCGCATTGAACGAAGCAGTAAAAACAGCGATGGCGGCACTTGAAAAACAGATACCGAAAAAGCCGCTGCGGGTGGAAAAAAGTATTGACTATAACTGTCCGGGGTGCGGGCAGGTCTGCGGATATGTTGACTGCCTGTCGCGGGATACGCCGAAGTTTTGCATCGAATGCGGGCAAGCGTTAAAATGGGAAAGTGAGGAGGAAAAAGACTTATAAAGGAGGCGGAGACATGATAGTACAAATTGAAATTGTAACCCATCCGGATCGCGTGGGAGGAATTAAGGGAACCTCCGGCGATGGTGTAATATACGGCAAGGTGCTGAATATTGATGCTAAAGACTTTGAGTCGAATCCTATGAAGTATGCTGCGGTACTGACGGAGGGAGTTGCAGAAATCATACGTGCGGAGAGGGAGCGAAAATGACGACGGACGAAGTTAAAGAAGCCTGCAAAAGCGGAAGGAGATAAAAGAGTATGACCAACGATAGAACCGCTATAGCAGACCGCTTATGCTCTATTGCAGAGGATCTTGCAGACTACGGAGATGATTCCAGAGCCAAAACCATATGGGAGATAGCAGAATTTATACGTGACAATGAGTTCGGAGGAGAAAAAAACTCAATCGGCGGTTGGGTGATGGACGCTTCAACAAAATACAGGTGCTCCGACTGCGGGTATCTGGTGTCCTACCCCTACAGCTTCTGCCCCAGCTGCGGCACAAGAATGGAGGCGGAGCAATGAACAAATATAAAGCCCGGAAAATCACGGTGGACGGTCAAACATTCGACAGCCGAAAAGAATACCGGCGTTACTGCCAGCTGAAAATGCTTGAAGCCGCAAAGGAAATAGACAATCTTCGTCGTCAGGTTATATATCAGCTCATTCCGAAGCAGTACGATACATATCCCAGATATTCAAAGAACGGCAGAAGACTATCCGACGGCAGAAGATGTATAGAGCGGGCTTGCGTATACGTGGCTGATTTCGTATACACAGAGAACGGTCAAACAGTTGTAGAGGATGTTAAGGGCATGAAAACAAAAGATTATATCATCAAGCGGAAGCTGATGCTGTATGTTCACAATATCAGGATCAAGGAGGTATAAACATGAAGCTGGAAGAGTTTGAGCACGAACCCGGAGTATACCCGTGCGACTGCGGCTGCGGCTGCGCGAGTCAGGAGAAGCACAAAGACGGTTGCAACTACAGAAACTGCCAGGCGTGGGTGGCGTGGTTTACAAAAGAGTGGCGCGGCATTCAGAAAGCCGCCAATGTTTGATAAGACGATTTATACGAAGCAAGGAGCAAATATGGCAAAAGTAAGTAGACAAGCAAAGTGCCCGTTTTATTGTGCCGAAACGCCCCAAAGCGTTTGCTGCACCGCTTTGCTAGACAAAATAGCAGTCTTAAAAGTTAGTTTTACCAACCCGGAATCGTCCGCAGAACACAAACGCGCTTATTGCTACAGTATAAACGGCTTTGTAAAATGCGAGGCATACAAAGGCCTTCTACGCGAGTACCTCAGGCAGGAAGAGTAAATCGGTCTATATTCACGATAAAGGAGCAGACAAGCGTTGGCTTGCTGCTCCTTTATTAATAAGTATCGCTCGAAAAGTTATAAAATAGCACTCCCACATGCAATTTTAACCTGTATATAATTAAAGACAGAGTTAATAACGCTTGAAGAAAGGAGAAGTTAAGTGGGAAAAAACAACTATAACGTTGACTGGGGAACAATCAAGGCGGCTTATGTTACTTCTGACAAGTCGTGCTATGCGCTTGCGCGCGACTTTCAGATATCGCGGTCAACAATCGCGCAAAAATGCACCAAAGAAGGTTGGGTACAGGAACGGCTTGACCACAGGGCAGCGGTAGTGTCGCAAACAAAAGCACTGGCGATTGAAGAAAGCAGCGAATACAAGAAGGAAATCTATGCTATAGCTTACGATATGGCCGGAAGACTGAAAAAGCTCATTAAGGGGCGAAGCATGCAAAAGCTAATAGCGCTCGGATTGAAGCCGAGGGATATAACCGGAGCAATAAAGGATCTGAGCGACATACTGAATGTGCGCTCTGCTGATGATCTTGCGGAACAGCGCGCCAGAATAAACAAACTGGAACGAGAGGCCGAAGAAGCCGAGGCTACAAAAGAAGTTCGTGTAATAATGACGGGTCTTGAGGAATACAGCAAATGAAGCAGATGAGTGTGCAGCTTGCGCTGGGTGCGCCAAGCGCCAAGCAAGAGCTGTTTTTGACAGCAAGCACAAAGCATATTGGCTTCGGCGGTGCTCGCGGAGGCGGAAAGAGCTGGGCAGTGCGCACCAAAGCTATTCTGCTTGCACTTGAATACGCGGGAATCAGAATACTGATAGTACGCAGGACATATCCGGAACTTATAAACAACCACATAAACATAATGCGTCAACAGCTGATTGGAGTTGCCAAATACAACGACAAAGACAAAGTCCTGATATTTGACAACAGAAGCGTGATAAATTTCACCTATTGCGCAAGGGACAGTGATCTGGACCGTCTTCAAGGCACAGAGTACGACATTATTTTTCTGGACGAAGCCACACAACTTTCGGAATACCAGATGAAGGTGCTAACCGCCTGTGTGCGCGGAGTAAATTCATTCCCAAAACGCGTATATTACACGTGCAATCCGGGAGGCCAAGGGCACCAGTACATAAAGCGCATTTTTATTGACAGGCGCTATAAAGACGGAGAGAGGCCGGAAGATTATACTTTTATACAGTCTCTTGTTACAGATAATGCCGTGCTTATGAAAAGCCAGCCCGACTACATGGCACAACTTGAAGCGCTGCCGCCAAAGCTTAAAGAGGCATGGCTATACGGTTCGTGGGACGTTTATGAGGGCCAATTCTTTGAAGAGTTTACAGATGATCCTGCTCACTATTCTGACGCGAAATATACTCATGTTATCCAGCCGTTTGAAATTCCGGCCAACTGGAAAATATATCGAAGCTATGACTTTGGATATGCAAAGCCGTTTTCGTGCGGGTGGTGGGCTGTCAGTGAGGACGGTGTGGCCTATCGGATAATGGAACTGTACGGATGTACAGGTCAGGCAAACGAGGGATTGAAGTGGCCTCCTGAAAAACAGTTTTCGGAAATTGCCAAAATAGAAAGAGATCACCCATGGCTCAAGGGGAAAGACATTATCGGCATAGCTGACCCTTCTATATGGGACGGCTCGCGGGGTACTCCCATAAACGAAATGGCGGAAAGGGCCGGCGTATTCTTTTCTCCCGGCGTCAATGACCGCATCGCCGGATGGATGCAGTTCCACTATCGTTTAGCGTTTGACGAAAACGGCTACCCTATGATGTACGCGTTTAGCAACTGCAAGGACTTCATACGGACGATTCCGCTGTTGATGTACTCTGAGAGAAGGTTCGAAGACCTTGACACGGATGGTGAAGATCATATTGCCGATGAGAGCCGCTACTTCTTTATGTCGAGGCCCATAAGCGCACCTAAAACTAAGCCGCCGAAAGTATACAGGCCGGTTTTTGATCCTCTTGATACCCTTTACAAAACGGAATTTAAAGCAGGACACTGACTGGACAAATTATTAATATGCAATATGGAGGACGTATGTTTGAAAAACTAAAAGACTTTTTTAATCCACGCGAAAGCGACAGCAAAACTGATGAGCGGCAGACTGATTCAAAACAGGCGCAGCCAATTGACCGCAATCAAATACGGGCGGCCACTGAAATATTACAGAAATACAAAAGCTCAAAACAAAATCTTGAACGCAAAATTATAAACAACGAGCAGTTCTGGAAGCTCCGCCAATGGGAAAAATACAGCGAGGGTAATTCTGACGATGTTCGTCCTGCTTCCGCGTGGCTATGGAACGCCATAATTTCAAAACGTGCGGATTATATAGACGGGTACCCTTCCCCGAATATTCTGCCCAGAATGCCCGATGACGAGGAGGAAGCGCAGCGCTTGACCGATGTGATACCCGTTATTCTGTCTCAGAATGATTTCAAGCGGGTATATCGCGAGGTCATAACATACAAGCTAAAGCAAGGTACTGGCGTTTACGGTGTGTTCTGGGACGCTTCAAAGCACAACGGACTGGGTGATATCGCAATCAAAAAAATAGATCTTCTTAAATTGTTCTGGCAGCCGGGGATAACCGACATTCAGGACAGCGCAAATGTTTTTCTGGTTGATCTTATAGACAACAATGTATTGGAGCGCACATATCCTCAGCTCAAGGGCAAGCTTCGAGGAAATGACAGTACCGTATCAAAGTACATTTACGATGACGCAATAGACACAAGCGACAAGTCCCCTGTTATCGACTGGTATTACAAAAAGAAAGTCGGAGAAAAAACAGTGCTGCACTTCTGCAAGTTTGTCGGCGATGAAGTTTTATATGCGACGGAAAATGACGAAAACATCCCGACACGCATAACGACTGATGAATTCGGAGAGTTGACCGAAGTGCCCAGCGGCGAATCAAAATCAGTAAAGGGGTTTTATGAGCACGGCAAGTATCCGTTTGTATTTGATACCCTGTTTTCGATAGAAGGCACTATCGCAGGCTACGGATACACGGATATTGGCAAAGACACGCAGCGAGAGATAGATATTATCAATCAGGCTATTGTGAAAAATGCTCAGTGCGGCGCCAAGCCGAGGTTCTTTATAAAATCAAACGGAGCCGTCAAGGAATCTGAGTTTGCCGACTGGTCAAAGGATTTCGTACACTGCGACGGCGGTTTGGGAGACGACAGCATACGGCCTATTACAACTACTCCGCTTCAGGGCAATTATATAACGTTTCTTGATTCAAAAATAAATGAGCTTAAAGAAGTTACCGGAAACAGAGACGTAAACACCGGAGGAACAAGCGGAGCAACAGCGGCGTCGGCTATAGCTGCATTGCAGGAGGCCGGCAGCAAGCAAAGCCGGGACGCCATAAGCGGTACTTACGACGCATATAAGGAACTTATTTATCTGGTTATTGAGCTTGTACGGGAAAAATATTCTATAAGCAGATACTTCCGCATTCAAGGGGAGAGCGGGCAGGCAGAATACATAGCATACAACAATTCAGGGATACGCCCTCAGCTCCAACAGGCTATAGGCGGCGTGGACATGGGAATACGCACACCTGAATTCGATATAGAGGTTACTGCCGAAAAGTCTTCGGAATATTCAAAACTCAGCCAGAATGAGCTTGCAATTCAGCTCTATGGGCTGGGAGTTTTCAACCCTCAGAACACAGACCAAAGTATTATGCTTCTTGACACTATGGACTTCGAGGGGAAAGATGATATAGTGCAGCGAATCAGAGAGCAAGGGACTATGTATGATCTGCTTATGCAATATCAGCAGATGGCGCTTTCGCTTGCGCAGAAGTATGAGCCGCAGACTGCCGCTATGATCGCAGGCGGTGTACAGCAGTCTCAGCCCGGACAACCGGCGGCCAGTGTCAGCGTATCGTCCGGCAGCGACGGCGGTGAGACCCGTATGCAGAGCGCAAGAGACGCGGCGCAGGAAAGGACACAGCCACGATGATCAATGTAGTATACGACAGGGAAATCCCTATGCTTTCCGTTTCCGGTCACGCCGGATATGCGCCCGAAGGTCAGGACATTGTCTGCGCAGCTGTCAGCGCTCTTGTACAGACTTTGGCTATGCATGCGGACAACTGCGAGGACAACGGCGAGATTTTCAAGGTAGTTGGAGGGGACGCAGCGCTTTATAATTTTACTTTCAACGGAATTTGTAAAATTTTCGACGAATACCCCCAATGCGGCACTCCCACGTCATATTGAAGCTGCTATATAATTAATTCAGAGTCACGGGCTTTACCCGGAGAATAGGAGGAAAACTATGTTTAAATTCAAATTGCAGCGTTTTGCCGAAGGCGAAGCAGCTGTAAGCGAGGCCGCAGATGTGGCCGTTGACCAGACCGCAACTGGTACGGCGGATAATGTGCCGCAGAATGCCGAAGCCGAGGGAGCACAGACCGCTGATGAGCGTTTGCCGTATGACCAGATACGACAGATGTACGCCGAAGACATTAACAAAACTGTCAGAAATGCTGTTGAAAAGCGCCTTTCGCGAGAAAAAAATGCACAAGGCACTTTGAAAAAGTTGGAGCCGCTACTGACCAGAGCTGCGCGCAAGTACAAAAAAGATATCAAAGACCTTGATGGTATAATGGCCGCGGTGAACGCCGACGAGACGTATTATGAGCAGCTGGCGCAGGAGCACGGTACCAATGTGGAAATGGAGCGCCAATTTGAGCAGCTGGCGAGAGAAAACCGCGATTTCCAAGAAAGGATTGCACAGCAAGAGGAGATCAACAAAATTCGCGAGTATAACGAAAAGATAGCGGCCCAGATCAACGACGTAAAACAATTTTTCCCGGATTTTGATTTGGAAACTGAGATGGAAGGAAACAAGGAGTTTGCAAAACTGGCCGCGATTCCCAATCTCACGCTTCTGGACGCTTATAGGGCGACGCATTTTGACAGCGAGTTAAAAAAAGCCATGACCATGACCGCGCAGACCGTTGAAGCCAACGTTGTCAACAATATAAAAAGCGGCGGCACGGTAGCCGAAAACGGCGTCGGAAACAACTCCCCCGCTTCGGTAAAAAAAGATATTACAAAGCTCTCTCTTAAAGAAATTCGTGATATTACTGAGAGAGCCAGGAGGGGCGAAATAATCACGTTTGACTAACCTTTACCCTTCCGGAAAGGATTACTATATGCATACTTTTAATTTACAGCGTTTTGCCGCACTTACTCCCACTCTGGGTACATACGGCATAAGCAATGAGAACGCCACCACCAGCACGGCCACAGGCAACAATCTGTCTGCGGAAATGAAGACTTTTTACAACACAAATCTTCTCACAAACGTAAGAGCAAAGTATTGTTTCAATCAGTTTGGAAAGAAGCAGGCTCTGCCTAAGGGAAACGGCAAGACTATTGAATGGAGACGGTTCAAGACTTTTGCCGCCGCTACAACGCCTCTTACAGAGGGCTTGATTCCTGACGGCAACAAGCTTGACGTGTCCAGCCTGACGGCAACTCTAGCGCAGTACGGCGATTATACGCCCATTACCGATATTCTCCAGTGGGCGGCTGTCGACCCTGTAATATCGGAATCTGTTGCGGAACACGCAGATCAGGCGGCGCGCACTCTCGAAACCATTACAAGAAACGTGCTTGTAGCGGGAACCAACGTATATAGGGCAGGCGGCGCTGCTTCCAATGACACGCTGACCGTAGCGAACGGCAAAATTACGGCAAACGATGTGGCACGTGTTGCAACAATACTAAAGCAGCAGAACACCCCCACAATAGACGGCTACTATGTGGCGATTATACATCCGTCTGTGGCTTACGACCTTATGCTAGACAGCGGATGGACGGACGCTCACAAATATGCAGCGCCTGAAGAAATGTTTAACGGAGAGCTGGGCAGACTTCACAAGGTGCGCTTTGTTGAATCTACTCTGGCGAAAGTTGAGCAGAACTCGGCCAGCACTCCCATATCCATATATCACACTATCTTCTTTGGACGTGACGCATGGGGAGTGGTTGAGCCCACGGGCATGAGCATGAGAACCTACATAAAGGACGCTTCTCAGATTGGCGGCCCTCTGGAACAGTTCAGCACAGTAGGCTGGAAGGCAATGCATGCCGCAAAGATTCTTTACCCAGAACGTATGGTAGACTACATTTCCACGTCTACGTTCTCGACAACCGATGCGGCCAATTAAGGAGTAACACATGGCAGAAAAAAATGAAAAAGTAAAGATCAAGCTTCCTTATGTTCCCGGCGTACTTGAGGACGATGTTTTTGTTGGGGACAATGGGAAAACTTACCTGATTAAAAGAGGCGAGACGGTAGAGGTGCCCGCCTCGGTGGCGGAAATCCTTGAAAACGCCGAACGCCTTGAAAAAGAAGGCGCAATCGAAAATCAGAAACTCCGCAAGAACGCAGATGCGAAAGCGCTGAGTTAACAAAAGCGAAAGCGGCAGTAAAAATACTGCCGCTTTACTTATAAAAGGAGGAGTACTGATGACTGTTAATTACGTTATTTCAAGAATGAAGCCGTATAACTACGGAAAATACGATGACCGGCAGCTTATAGAATGGCTGAACGAGCTCGATGACAAGATACATGAAACGGTTATGAAGCAGTATACGGACGGACCGGCAGGAGATTTTGAGCCACATACAGGCGGCGAGGATAATTTGATCATCCCGTTTATGTTTTTTGACGTCTACAGATATTATCTCGCCGCCAAAATCTACGAAGCGAACGGAGAAGGAACGGCCTACAACAACGCGCTTACTGCTTTTACATCAGAATACAACGGTTACTGCAATTGGTACCGTATGCGGCACGAGCCGAAAAGTACGAATATAACATTTTAGGGGGCTCTATGGTTACAAGAGACATTCAGACCCCGGAAACGTATTACACTGACACGTTTCTAGGATACAACGCTAAGCAGCGCATAGGCGAGGGAGAATTTTCCGCAATGCGCAACATGACTTCCAGATATTATCCCCTGCTTTCGGCGCGTGACAAGCGCGGAAGCACTCCATACAGCGGTCTGTATGATTTTGTACCTTGCGATACGGCAGGTACTCTAGAAGGGCTCTCGCAGGGGAATATAGCTGCCGTGGCAAAAGAAAACGGTGAGACGGTTATAAAATTTCTAAGCGGCAGCGGTTCAGAGGCGAAGGCAAGCAAGACAATAGGCGGCGACGCCGAGAAAACACAGCTTATTTCTCAGGCCGGATATGTATACGCCTTTCCGCAGGCAGTAAGAGCGGGAACGATAACCACCGACTTTACTCCGCTTTCAAATGTTACGTCTGTTTGCCGGAATCCGGATATTGAAGACAGCTCCGTTCTGTGGCGAAGCGCGTCTTTTGTCATGCAGCCCTGCGACGAGAAAGGCATACTGGATGATTCTCCTAGAGCCAAAACCACGGCCAATCAAACCTACTCCGGCACCGGCGCATTTCTAAGAGGGACAGATCAACTTGTTATTGTCACTGGCGGCTCTCCGCAGGTGAATGAATACGGAACCACGGTTTATGTAGGAAGCGACGGAGTTGTTACGAGTGTAAAGATATCAACCGCGGAAACAATATCTGTTACATCAGGCGGATTTGTTCTTACCGGAAACGGCGTTCAGTCCGACTGGCTTAAAAACAACATATCCGCCGGAATGTTTATTACACTTACCAACCTTACGGTTAAAGTATATGACAGCGCCGCGTCTTCGGAGGTATTGACAGTTAAACCGGACAGTCCGGCTAACGGACAGAGATGGCGCGATTCTATCACCGGCAGTTTATACGTCTGGTCCGCCGCTTTGCAGGAATGGGTAGCGCAGACACAGAACTATATACTTCTGTCTTTCGGCATCAACGATGCCGAGGAAGGCGGGGGATTTGCATTTATAGGAACAAAGAACGGAGTCAGGCAGACAGATGCGCAGGGGAATTACACGGTAGATCCGTTTGAGGCTTTCGCCGAAGGGGACTGTATTCAGATTGAGGGTATCGGTTCTGATTATGATTCGTCTTATGTTATATCATCTATCGACAGCAGCGGCTTGATTCTTAACGGCTTTATAGACAAAAAAACAACCAGATCAATAACCGGCACAGGGTCTGTAACTATATCAAGAAAGGTCCCCAAAATGGATTTTGTTGTTGAATCAAACAACCGTCTGTGGGGCTGCTATTACGGGCTGAAAGACAACTCTGGGCGCGAAGTGCTGAACGAGATATACTGCTGCGCGCTGGGAGACCCGACAAACTGGTATAAATATGAGGGCACGGCAATGGATTCATGGTCGGCCTCTGTAGGAATAGAGGGCGCATGGACGGGAGCTGCCGTGTACGGCGGATATCCCGTATTCTTCAAGGAGAATGCCATAATACGCGTATACGGCACTGCGCCATCCTCCTTCCAGCTTGTAACATACAATTACAGAGGGATAAAGCCGGGGAGCAAAAAAAGCGTCGCTATTGTAGACGAAGTTCTATACTACCACAGCTATGACGGCTTTATGGCCTATTCCGGGAGCGTTCCGGTAAAGATAGATTCAGCTCTGGGAGACGAGGAATACAGCGAGGCTGTCGCCGGTTCTTTCGGCGGTAAATACTTTGTCAGCGCAAAAAAAGAAAATTCGTATCGTCTTCTTGTGTTTGATACGTCTTTGAATCTATGGCATATAGAGGACGAAACCAAGGCGTTAAAGATGTGCCGTGTGTCTGACAAATTCTATATCCTGAAAAACGACAATACAATAATGTCGCTTTACGGAAGCGCAGAGGATGATGTCCCGTGGTACTGTGAAAGCGGCCAGCTGGGATATGGCGATATTTACCGCAAGAGGGTAAACAAAATAAAAATAAAACTTATGCTTCCTCTGTCAAGCACATTTTCAGTGAGTATTTCCTATGACGACGGAGACTGGGAGAGGTGCGGCGACTATGTCGGCGTAGACAATATGCCCATAGACATTCACTTTATTCCAAAGAGATGTGACAGATACCGTCTAAGGTTTGAGGGGAAGGGAGACTGCAAAATAATTTCTATATACAGAGAAACGGAGTACGCGGGATGATTATTGAACAACCAAAAAGTTCATCGGAAAAAGATCTGTATGAATGGGCGAAGCATTTGTGCGAAATTTTGAATATGGAGGATGAAAGCAATGGCAACAAAGATTCTGAGCGGAGGCGGTAATCTTAATGTTACAGCGAGCTACAGCCCACAGGCCAGGAAGAACAAGTACGCGCAGGAAGCAAATAACGCGCAGGAAGAACTTGCGCGCCGCCGCGCCGCACTGGACAAAGGAAGCTCTTACGCTTCACAGTACGCCCAGGCGATAAACGACTATATAAACCGCGGCAAGTTTACCTATGATTTCAATGCCGATCCCGTTTACAACCAGTATAAGGACAGCTACACAAGGCAGGGTAAACTGGCGATGAAAGATACTGTCGGTCAGGCCGCCGCGCTCACGGGCGGTTACGGCAACAGCTACGGGCAGACGGCAGGACAGCAGGTATACAACCAATATATGCAGAAGCTGAACGACATAGTTCCTACTCTGCGTGAACAGGCATATGAAAAATACAATCAGCAGGGGACAGATCTGCTGAAACGCGCCAGCCTTTTGGGCGACGCCGATCAGAGCGAATATGAAAAGCTTCTGAAAGCGTACAGTATCGCTTCCGACGAGTTCGGTACATATTCCAATCTTGAAAGGCAGTATGCAAGCGACGAGCTTGCAAGGGAGCAGTTTGAGTACCAAAAGCAGCAGGACGAAATAGCAAACAAACTGGCTCAGGACAAGTTCGACTATCAGAAGCAGCAGGATGCGCTTTCCCTTGCGCTTTCGTCTTCTTCCGGTTCTTCTTCCGGTTCTTCGGAGGGCAACATACTTTATACGTATCGCGGAACGGACGACGGCAAATCTACCTTTACTGGTCCCGACGGCAAAACCTACACTTACGACATAGGAATAAACCCATATACAGGCACGAGAAACAAAGACGCAGCAAACGGTACTTTTTCAAACGGCTATCAGCCGAACAACGTGGACGGAAACAAGCTTTCGAGCACGGGGTACACATACAACATGAACGGGCGCGAGCAGTCTATATGGTACGCTAAAGGAACCTATTATATCTGGGACGGAACGAAGAACAATTACATAGCTCTCACCAAAAGCCAGTTAAAAAACGAACTGGGAATAGACGTAAGCAGCAGAAACAAAATATCCGGCGATTATTAATCATCATTTGCGAGGTTTAAAATGGCGATAAAGTACGAGAACGCGAAAAAAAGCGGTTTTAAGCTTGACCCTTCAAAAGTATCGGTAGACAGCGTTGAAATTGAACGTCAGAGAAACGATTTTACAAGACGGCTGGGCAGCCTCATGCACGATTATGAGGACGAAGCAGAACAGCGCCGTCGGTTTGCTGCCGGAGAAAAAAGCAAGTACGACGATTACCAACTTCCGGGCGGTGCACAACTTACAAGCGACAACTACAAAACACGCGCTTCAGAGCTTAAACAGGAGCTTGAAGAAAAGAAGCATCTATACTCTGCTCAGGAATATCTTGCGCAGATGCGCAGGCTGAACCAATTCACCGAGGGCGATTTTTCCGACTACGACAAGAGCTTTTCCGACACGTTTAACGCATATAACAGCGTAAACGGGTACGATAACTACAAGAAAGCTATAGAGGCGTATCTTAAAAATCAAAATACACTGAAAAAAGCCGGAATCACTGAATCAAGCGGTTACACAGATATCGAAAAAGCATTGGCAAACGGTAGTTTTGACCAAAGTGAAAAAGCATATCTTACCAATCTTATGCAATCAAAAGTAGATACGCTATCAAAAGACGAAGTTCAGAAACGTGCTTCGGGCGGCACTGCGGAAACGGAAGCTATACAAAAATCAAACAAAGAAACAGCCCGAAAAGTGGGCGCAGCTTTGATTGACTTGAGCACGTACAGAGACGGAATAAACACCGAAGACGAATTGAACAGTTGGCTGAGCACTATTAAGGCTTTTGACGCAGAAAACGGAACAAATTACGCGGATCTGTTTGAATCTAATGCGCTTACACCGGAAAAAGCCGTTGAATTGTCGGATGAACTTATGCTTCCGTACAGCAATAGCAAATACTCAAAATCTGATGTAGCATATTATGAAAAAGAATACGATAAACACGGTAAACTTGTAAGCGTTAAACCCGTAAGCTGGTCTGATTATTACTATGAACGAGATACCGGAGCAGCATATAAAGAACTGACAAGCGGAAAAAACGCGGCCACAGAGTACTCAAAAAAACTTTTTAACGAAATAAAAGATACTAATGACATTATCAGCAATTTCAACTGGCTCAAAGGCAACAAGCGTACCAACAAAAACGCGCGGGAATGGGATCAAAAGCAAGCGGTAATCAAAGCTTTTGACGAAAAAAACGGAACAAATTACTACCACGAAAGCGGAATATATTCTACAGACAATACAGCCGCATATTCGCAGGAAATCAGGAATACAATTTTGTCAAAGCAGAAAAAGGCTTTTTCAGAAGCAACAGGGCATGATTTTGACGACATAGAGTATTATGAAAATCTCCAGCTTGACAAAGCCAGAGCGGCAGACGTAGACGCCGGGGTGGACGCTGCTATTGATTCTACCGGTGGATTTGCCCCTATTATGTCCATTGCTGCAAGAATCCCGTTTTCTTTGGTTTCAGGTTTTGAGGCGTTAGATAACATGATAAGCGGCATAGGCCACACCGACGGCGATACTTCAAGTTACAGACCGGTCAATACATACGATGACTACGCGACTAACATATCGAACCGCCTATCTGAAAAGTCAACAGAAAAAATACAAACAAGTCTTGAAAACATGGGGGTATCGCGGCCGCTTACTAAACTTGCCGTCATGACTTACGGGGGTCTTGATTCAGGCATAAACAGCATTGCGACAGTAGCAGGAAGCGTTGCGCTGTTCGGTCCTCAAGCAGGACAGGTAGTAGCTTCAACAATCCTTTCCGGACAGGCAGCTTCTTCGGCTGTGCATGACGCCGTGGAAAACGGCAGTACGTCCGGCGAAGCTCTGGCATACGGTTTCGCTTCCGGCGTTGCGGAGTATCTGGGCGAAAAAGTGTCAATTGGCTCTCTTGTGGATAAATATCTGAATTCCTCTGTTGACGGTTCCGGATTTAAAAACTGGCTTAAAGGGCAGCTGAAGGACTTTCCAAAAACGTTGGCGCAAGGTGCAGTAGAAGGAAGCGAGGAAGTATTTACAGAAATACTTAACCGTTTGGCAGACAAGATAATTAATGCAGATCATACGCAACTGAAAAACGCCGTATATACTTACGTCGAAAACGGCATGACCGAAGAAGAAGCCAAAAAAGCGGCGTTTAAAGATTTTTTGGCTAATGTGGCGGAACAGGCTTACGGCGGATTTATAGGCGGTATGGTTGGCGGCACAATTTCAAATGCCGCAGGCGGAGTAAGAGCGGCGCGGAACACTGTTTCAAACACAAAAAATCAGATCGCTTTGGGAAAACTGCTCGGCGATACAGAAACAATAGAACAGCTTAAGTCTTTGGGTGCGCAAAACGATATCCGCACAGACAAAATAGGACAGCAAGACGAAACAGGCAAAAAAACCGGCGTAAGCAAGCTTTTTTCAAAAGTAAAAGAAACTGTTGAAGACCGTCGAATCGGAAAACTGGCGCAGGATGTTGTAGCGGCCGAATTTACAAATGCACAAAAGGCGGCAATTGAGGTTCTTGGCGAAGACAATCGCAATTTAGCGACTGCAATTGCAGGAATCGCCACCGGAACCGCTGATAATTCTATATTATCTGTGTTCATAGATTTAGTTGATAACAGCAACACTGATAAAGTGGAAGAGGCTTTCTCCGCCATACGCAAAAATACAAATTCCAATGTTGTGCAGGCAATATTGGGAAAACTGCTTGGGGACAACGTTGACAGCAAAAACACAGCGGCCAATAGCGAATACGGCGAATACGGCGAGTACGCTAAGAAAATGAGTTCGGAAGACCTTGCCGAAATGGACAGCGCATATCAGAAATACGGCAAAGGAATGGATAAAAACCATTTTAGCGTAAAATGGAATTATTTTCGCGCATTGGGCGAAGCCGGTTACGACAGCCAAAGTTCACGGTATATCAATGCAAAAGAATCTGATATTGGATTTACGGATGATGATACTTTAAACAATGTCCTTGCCAGTTCCGCGCTTATGCAGGGGTTCAAGGCTTACCGCAAGGCCGCAGCGAAGAATACCGCAGTTCAGGCAGCTCAGCGCGTAGTGGCAAACAGAGGACGTGCCAAAGGACTGGTGAGCGGGGCGAAGACTCTAGCAGACAACACAACAGGCAAGGCGGCGAAAACGCTTGCGAATACTCTGGCGCGTCTGGGGTATGACGTTGTGTTTGAAAGCTCTGAAAACAGCAAGGTCCTGACCGGGACGAAGAACGGCGCATACGACAGCTCCACCAACACAATATATTTGAAAAGCGACGCGGAATACAACAGAAGTTCCACCAAGACCATATTGGCGCAGACCTTGTCCCATGAGATAGTACATTCCGTGAAGATATGGAACAAGGAAGGGTATACTCAGCTACAGAAATATGTAATGGAGGCTATGGGCGAAGACCAATTCGACACGCTTCTTGCAGAAAAGCTCACCGGGGACGACTACGGCGCCGCTTACGACGAAGTGATTGCCGACAGCTGTGAAATGCTGCTGCGCGACAGCAAAGCGCTTGAAAAAATAGCCCGGGAAAACGCTTCCCTTTTCGTAAAAATAAAAGAAGCCGTACAGAGCTTTATAGACAAGCTTAAAAAGGCTCTGAAAGAGGCTTACGGAGATACGGGAGAGCTGCACAGCGCCGCCGAAGCGTTAAAGCTGTCCCTGTCGGATATGACCGAGATACAGCAGCTTTTTGACGATGTTCTGTACAAATCAATATCCAACATGAAAAATGCCCTTGCAGAGGCGGAAAACGCCAAAACAAGGGGGAATCTTGAAATATTGGAAAATGCTGCGGAGAAGGAAAAGCTTAAGTATAGTATTGAATATACCACCGATAACAAGCCGGTTGCGATAATTGACAACGATATTCTTGACGGTGTTCCTAAATCGCAATGGATACAAACAGTAAAAGATACTATTTTAAATAAATTTGCCGGTGGAATTCCAATCAGCGGAAGGCTGATAAAAGTCAATAAGATCAGTCGCAATGAATTTACAAATTCGAGAAATTCACGGCGATACGCTAATAACAATCAAGTAATTTATGCGGATAAATTCAAATCGGCAAACAATCTTGATGATATAGTGCTAGCTTCAACAAATTATATAAACGAAGAGTTAAAACATAGTAGAAAGGATAAATTCACAGAATTTGCACGCGGCAATGTACTGATTAAAGTCGGAGATACAGAGTATTCGGCGAAGGTAATAGTAGGCTTCACATCGGGCAAACAAATGGTTCTTTACGATGTTGTTGATTTTTCACAAACTTCGTTTGAAATCAAAAAGACAGATGCGAGTTCGCCGTCCAACCGCATAAACGCGGAGAACAGTAGCAACACATCTGTCTCTAATACTATGATATCCGAAACCGAACAAAATGTCAAGACAAAATTTGAATTTTCTGAAGAAACTGATGATGTACAGTATTCCGAAGAAACAAACGGAACAGATCCCCACTCGATACTTCTTGCGGATATGGAGATGACGGCGAAAACGCAGACGGAGAAAAACTTTGTTGAGAAATACCGCGAGAACGCGGAAAAGGTAGTTGAGCTTGAAACGGAGCTTGAATATCTTAACAGTGAAATAAAGGAAATATCCTTTACAAAGGGTTCGGACCGGAGCCGTCTTCCCGGTTTGAGGGATCAGAAAAAAGCTGTTCTGTACCAAATAAACCTCTTCGACTCCAAGTTGACGGAATACAGAGGGTACAAGGTGTTTCAGAACATGATCGACAGGAAGAAGGCGAAACAAAAGGCTTATCTAAGTGAAAAATTTAACAAAAAGCTGGAGAGCGTCAAGGCTGAGGAGCGTGAGCGCAGCAACAGGATTAAGCGTGAGCTGCTGGACCGGGCCGTAGAGCTTGCAGAGCGCAGACGAAAAAAAGACGTGATGAGCGACATTGCGAAACGTCTGACCGAGATCGACAGGCTTGCGTCCTCGGACACGCGCCACAAGCACCTGCCCAGCGCTACCGTTGAACTTGTGGCAAGGATGAGAACGTCTCTCAACAACGGAACACAGGATTACGGCGCGAAGATTGAGGCAGCGGAAGACGCTATTGCAAAATACAAAGACGACATTAAGCGGCATAAAGCCACCCTCGACAGCGGCAAAGGCAATGAAAGCAGTCTCAAGTCCTCTATAGCCTCACGAAAAAAATGGATAGCGCAGAAGGAGGCGGTTATACAGACATACAAAGAGAGAGCCGAAAAAGCCGCAGAAATGATAGAGCAGATGAAGTCTTTCTACGCCGAATACGCGCCGGAGAAAAGCGGAGAGAAAAAGAGCACCTACGAACTGCCCGACGACGAATATAAAGCTGTTGCAGACAGGATAGAAAGCACAGCGAAGATGATAGACGGCAGGGCTTTTTATCAGCTTAATCTTTCGGAGCTGAAAGAAGTGCTTGACACTGTAAAGATTGTACGAAAAACCATAAGCAACGCAAACAAGCTTTTTGGCGAGACAAGGAGCTTGAAAGCAGTCGGCGAAACCGTGGAAAAGGAACTGGGCGGCCGGCAGGAGAAGCGCGACAGAGGAGCGGCCACAAGAGATATCGGGAAGTTCGCCGGCAGTCTTTTGAAACCCGCGCAGCTGTTTGAAGGAACCGGAAGCGCAACGCTTATGAAACATTACAGGGAGCTTCAAGACGGCGAAGTTAAAAGCGCCAACCTCATATTCAAATATCAGAAAGCGTTCCAGACGGCGGCAGAAAAGAACGGCGTTACCAGAAAACAGCTTGAAAAACTGAGTCAGCCTATCGAAATAGATGTGAGCTCCACAAGGGTGTCCTTGGAAAAGGATATTGACGATCTTGGGAAGAACATATCCGAGCTTGAAGAAAAAAAGACAGAGGTCACAGAGGAAAAAGCAAAGAAGAAACTGGACAGCCAGATCAAAAAGGCGAAAGAAGCTTTGGCCAGCAAAAAAAAGTGGTTGGGAAGCCTGCTCCGTCAGCAAGGCGACAAAGCAATGGTGACTATGACAATGAACGAGGCCCTTTCATTCTACGCCACAAGCAAACGCAAACAGGGCATGCAGCATCTTCTCAGCAAGAACGGAGGGTTCAGCATAGGCGGAGAAGGCAAGATACGCAGAGGAAACGGAAAAATGTACAAAAACGCCTCTCTTATGAAGGTCAACAGCGAAGTTGTCAAAACAATCATTGATTCCATTCCTCAGAATTTAAGGACGTTTGCCGACGAGGTTCAGCAGTATATGTCTACGGAGCTTTCCGCAGACGGCAACGAGATTTCCATGCAGCTGTGGGACATTAACCTGTTCAAAGAGGACAACTACTTCCCTCTTACTATATCGCAGGACGGATACTTAAAAACCGAGAAAGCGGGCAAGGAAAGCCGCAGTCTTACCTTCGGCTGGCTGAACGAGACGAACCCCAACGCGACGGGCGGCGTTGTGATACTTCCCTTTACCGAGGTATGGGCGAAACACGCTAAAGAAATGGCTACATGGTCATCGTTTGCGCTGCCGCTTGAAAACATGAAAAAATTGCTTAACGTGAAAGTGGACGGCGGCAGGGTCAACAACCTGATAGGCGACGTCAGACGGGAGCAGATCGGCAAATTTCTTGTAGACGTAAGCGGCGGTATACGCTCAGACGACAACAGTTTTTCATCAAGGCTTTTCAACAAGTGGAAAGCTGCAAAGGTGTCCTTTAACCTCAGTGTGGCAATACAGCAGCCATGGGCGGTCATCCGCGCTTTTTCCGAAATTGGCCCGAAGTATTTTGTCGGAAAGAATCCGAACAAAATGTCCGGAGCCGAAAAAGCAAAAATCCAAGACGAAATGCGGCAATACACGGTCTGGTCTGTAAAGGAGCTTGGCGGCGTGGACATGAATACCAGCGCGAGCCTGACCGAAAGGCTACAAGACCTCGGCAAAGGCGAAAAGCAAAGCGCGAAAGCGCTGAACAAGGTGCGGGAAGCCGGATTCATCGGGGCAGAAACGGGAGACAAAGTAGCATGGATGTGTCTGTGGCAAGCCTGCAAACGCGAAGCGGCGGCGCATCAGTATACCGGAGAAGATATGCTTAAAAAAGCCGGAAAGCGTTTCAACTACATCGCCAACAAGACGCAGGTATATGATTCTGTATTCTCACGCGCCGGAATCATGCGCACCAAAAATCAGTTTGCGGCGCAGTTTACAGCCTTCATGGCGGAACCTATTACCACGCTGAACATGATGACGGAAGCGGTACAGCAGTTTTGGAGCGGAAGCAAAAGAAAAGCCATGCGCATTGTCAGTTCTGTTTTGCTTGCAGAAATCGTTACAAAAATATTCCGTTCCTTCGTTGACGCTATCAGGGACGACGACGATGACGAGACGTACACGGAGAAATATGCAGAAGCTCTTGCCGCCAATATTGCGGACTCCCTCAATCCTTTCGCATACATACCTGGCGCAAAAGACCTGAATTCTATACTTCAAGGCTACAGCGTTAACCGGAGCGAGCTTGACGGCATTGAAGACCTCGCAAACAACATCAAGCGCATACAGAAGCAATGGGAGAGGGACGGCGGACTGAAAAATTTCGCAAGCGCGGATTCGGTTATATATGACACTCTGGCCTCACTCATAGATCTGAGCGGACAGGGCGCAAGCTCGCTGAAGCGCGACGTCACCGCCATTGCGAACACTGCGGCGGACATATTTGCTAAAACAGGAAAATGGGACGAAACCACCAAAACAAACATGAAAAACAAGGTACTTGAATCCCTTATCAGCAGTCTTCCGGGTTCGCTTTTCTACAGCAAAGAGAAAACTCCCGACAGCCTCATATACTACGCCTTTACTCACGGAGACGAAAAGTATATTGAACAGGCAAAGGAGCTTTACGGCGAAGACAAATTCAACAATTATGTTGTGAACGGTCTGAAAAAGGAGGATTTCCGCGTTGACAACGCGGCAGCGGCTCACCTGGACGGCAATACATCGGAATATCTCCGTCTCATAAACGAAATCGTTGGCGACGGCTTTGCACGCGAGAGTGTTCAAAAAGCGGTGCTGTCTCTGGAAAACGAGCAAAGGGACGACGGCGACAAGGTCAGAGCAATAGACGGTCTTACTGTTACGAAAGACGATATACTGAACGCAGTTGAAGACGGTGACTATGAATACCTTGAAGATTACTACAAGGCAAAAATAGAAAGCCGCAAAAGAAGCGATGAGGAAGAAGGGAAAGAGAGGGACGAGGACGAATATGAAAGCTTAGCGCTTTCGTCTGTCCGCTCCCTGCTGACCGAATACTACAAACCTGTATACCGGGCGGCGGATTCAGAAGAGCGCAAGGAACTGGAGGAGAAACTTCGGGGTATTGAGGTGGACGGCGAAACCGTATACCCGAGCCGCAAAACTATACGCCGGTGGGAAAACGACTGAACCAAAAAAGCGGGACTCCCACTCCTGCCCCGCTTTATGCTATCCTATTTCACAGGAGGTACTGAGAAATGTACGAATTTACACTTGACACGACAAAAGGCGGTTTTCAGGCCATTCTGGAAGGATTTAAAACCGGTGACACAAACACGCGCAAAATTTCCGTTCGCTTTATGCAGGGACTGATTCCCTATCCCCTGCCGGTTACTGACGGAGAGCTGCCGGGCTATACCGCCACATTATATATCAAGGGAAACACTGCCGAGCATTACAGCGAATGCGAGGTTTTCACGGACCATGTGGAACACACGTTTTTAACAAGCGAAATCGAAGCCGGGATATCTGAATGCGAAATCAAGATTGTGGCTGACGGCAAAATCCTTACAAGTCCGAAGTTTAAAATCATAGCCGATGTCCCGATACAGTCGGACAGCGCGATTGAAGCGACAAATACCTTCTCTGCTCTGAGCGCGGCTCTTGAAAAGGTTCTCGGCGCACAGTATGTAAACGCAACGGCGGTAAAAGAAGACGACACTGCTACGATCACAGTGACCGATAATGAAGGTATCGCCCATGTCGTAAAGATATATGACGGCGCAGAGGGCAAGCAAGGCCCCAAAGGAGCAAAGGGAAACAAAGGCGACACTGGCCCTCAAGGCGAGCAGGGGCCGAAAGGTGAGAAAGGCGCACAAGGCGATAAAGGCGAGAAAGGGGAGCCCGGCACAGACGGTTCCCCCGGCAAAAACGGTACGGACGGAATTTCTCCAACTGTATCTACAGACACAGTGACAGGGGGAACGAAAGTAACCATATCCGACAAGGAGGGTGAACACAGCTTTACTGTTTTAAACGGCGCTGATGGCGCTCCGGGTACAAACGGTACAAACGGTCAAGACGGATCGCCGGGCGCGGACGGAATTTCTCCCACCGTCAACGTATTCAGCGACAACACGGGAAAAGTAATAGTTATCACCGACAAGGACGGTACAAAAACTTTACGGGTCAATGACGGAGTTTCTCCCACTGTAGAATTCAACTCGGTTACAGGCGGTACTGCTTTAAAAATCACGGACAAGGACGGCGCACACAGCGTAGTCATCTATGACGGGAACACCCCCGAAAAAGGTGTTGACTATTGGACAGAAGCAGACAAGTCCGAAATGATCGAAGCTGTTCTTGCCGCGCTGCCAAACGGAAATGAGGTTGAATACTGATGTCAAACAAACTATATGAAGAAAGCAGCATACAATCAATTGCGGCCGCTATTCGTACAAAAAACGATACTGACAGCACATACAAGGTTGCTGATATGGCAAACGCTATTCAGTCCTTCCCGCACTACTTCAAGTGGTCGGGAACAGTAAGTGACACGATATTAGGACCTACAGCTTATATCACTCTTGTTTCAGGAAGCACAATATTAAAAAACCACAGAACAGACGAAAGCCTGGCAGTATGCGTCAGATTTTCTCCAACGACTGTAGAGGGCAACACTGTACTGCTAAACCGGGGCTATAACAAACATACGGTTGAAGTAACTACTATAACTGGCTATTACCAATATCTCATACGATATAACGCCAGTGCAGACTTATCGGCGGGATATAGTGAAGATCCCCTATACGAAACAGAAGGTTCAACAAGAGTCGGGCGAATAATAATAACCGAGCAAGGCGATCTGCGCGTGTACAGTATGTCCAACAATTACGCAATACGTCCGGGCGCATGGTCTGTCGAAGTCACATGGTAAAGCATACGCGAAAATATTTCAGAAAGGAACAGGATATGACACCGTTGGAAATCGCAAGTACGATAATCGCTATCGTGGGAACCGTCTGCGCTATCGTGTTCGGCGTTATTGCATTTCGGCGCAACAATAAAGCCGATGATACTACCGAGGGCAAGAAAGACGGCGTACTGCTGACTGAAATCGGTTACATAAAATCCGGAGTAGACGATATCAAGCGAAAGCAGGAAAAGCAGGACGAGCAGTACGTCGTCGTAGTTTCACGGCTCAGCGCCGTAGAATCAAGCGCAAAACAAGCCCATCACAGATTGGACGGGCTTGAAGACAAAATAAACAGACAAAACACGTAAAGGAGACAAAAACATGAGAAACTGGAAAAATTGGATCAAATGTGCAGGAATCAGAGCGATCAAGACTGTAGCACAGACTGCTATTGCCACAATAGGAACATCCGCTGTTATTGGCGAGGTAAACTGGGTAGCTGTTGCAAGCGCTTCCGCTCTTGCCGGTATTATATCCCTGCTCACAAGCCTTGCCGGAATACCTGAGGAGGAATCAATATGACCGGTTCTTCTCTCAGCTCAAAGTATATTCCCGCCGCACAGGAAAATTACTATGACGGCAGAGGAAACGCAGGGATAAACCGAATTATTATCCACCACATGGCAGCGCACTGGACTGCCGAGAGATGCGCCGAAAGCTTTCAAAGTCCGTCGCGCGGCGCAAGCGCTACATATTGCATTGGCTACGACGGCGAGATCATACAGTGCGTAGATGAGGACAATGCCCCCGGTACTTCCGGGGGCTATGCGGCAGACCAGACGGCCATTACCATAGAGTGCGCCAACAGCAAAACGACAGACGAATGGCCCGTGTCTTCAAAAACCCTTGACAGCCTTATACGCCTTTGCGCAGACATAGTAAAACGGTACAATTTCGGAAAACTTGTAAAGGGAGAAAATCTGTGCTGGCATTCCATGTATGCCGCTACCGCATGTCCGGGGCCGTATCTATTATCAAAAATGGACTATATTGCACAGAGCGTGAACGACAGGCAGAGCAAAAAGTCTGTTGCCAAGGGTTACAGCTGCACTCTTGCCGGTAAAGACGTTCCGCGCACGGCGGACGCGCTGATTCTTTACCAGAAGCCGGGGCGGACAGGTACAAACGCTTACGGATATGAAGTGGCGCTTGACAAGAACAAAATAGCCCTTACAGACCCGGTATACGGCAAGGGAAACATGGAAGTGCCCACAGCCGGTTACGTCCTTTCCGGCCACGGAAGCGCCGGGGAATGGCTCCGGAGCCATATTAAGGCCGGGTACCTTATATGGTTTGACGAAAGCGCCCATTCCATTGTCGGGGCGTACCGTTCTGTCGATGTTGTAAACGGTATACGCACAACAAACACACTGGCCGTATACAACAAGGGCACATATGCCAATACTAACCCTTACGGATGGGAGGTAGCTGTGGACAGCTCAGGAACGGCGCTGAATGCGCCTGTATACGGCAGAGGACACATGCCTATATCCACAGGCGGTTACGTCCTTTCCGGGCACGGAAGCGCCGGGGAATGGCTCCGCAGCCATGTTAAACGCGGTCATAAGGTTGTTTACAACGGAAAGTTTGTTGAAGCGAAATAAGCGGAGATGCTGAAATGAAAGATATACCGTATATTGTTTATGAGACGGAAATGTGGTATCACAAAAAAACTGTAAGCCGGTTATCTGCTGTCATTACAATTCAATCTCTTGTTATAGTCGCCGGGTGTGTTTTATGGATATTGCTGAAATAGGACGATCCCGAAGCGAGTGGGAACAACTTATAGACGAGTGGATTTTTTCCGAAAGAGATCGCTTGATTATTAAACGGCGTCTTTTGGACGGAATTTGCTTTGAACCTTTGGCAGAGGAATTTCAGATGTCAGACCGGCACATCAAGAGAATAGTAAAACGTTCTACCGATATATTAATGGCACACATCTGACAGCAAAATATCATTTTAAAGACCCTTGCACGACATGGCGCAAGGGTCTCTTTTGTTCTAAAATTTAACTGTAAGGAGGGTTTGATATGTACCGTATGTTTAACCCCAATCCTCACGGTAAGCGAGTGGGCGACTGCGTTGTCAGAGCCTTGTGCAAAGCAACGGGACAAAGCTGGGAAAGCGTAATGACCTGTCTGTTTGTCAAAGCGTGCGACATGGGGGATATGCCGTCCTCAGATGTTGTATGGGGCGCATGGATACGTTCTCACGGTTGGGAACGAAACATTATAGAAGACACTTGTCCCAACTGCTATACAGTGGCTGAGTTTTGCAGCGATCATCCTGACGGAACCTATGTGCTGGCACTTGGCGGCCACGTAGTATGCGCTGAGAACGGTGACTACTACGACACGTGGGACAGCGGTGACAGGACGCCGCTTTACTATTATTCAAGGAGGATATAACAAATGGCATTAGGATATTACAACGGTTTTCCGGCGACATATGCGCCTGTTGCACAGCAACCTATGCAAACAACAATGCAGCAGCCTCCGTCTCCGCTTATATGGGTACAGGGAATAGAAGCCGCAAAGGCATACCCTGTAGCTCCAAACGCAACAGTGCAGCTGTGGGACAGTGAAAGGTCATCTGTATATTTAAAATCAGCAGACAGCAGCGGTATGCCTAATTTGCGTATTTTTGATCTTGTCGAAAAGACTCATGCTGCAATCGGTGCGGAAATAAGCACGGATGAACGCTTGAAAAACTATGTTACCAGAGAAGAGTTTGAAGAACTCAAAAAAGCTTTGATTAAACCTATGGAGGTAAATGATGAGTAATCCGTTCTACGGCGCTTTTCAAAATGCGCCCGGCTCTGATCCGATGAGCCAAATGATAGCCAAATTTAAACAGTTTAAATCAGCTTTTCAGGGGGACGCCCGACAAGAGATACAACGGCTATTAAACAGCGGAGAAATGACGCAGAATCAGTTTAATCAATTGCAAATGATAGCTAACCAGTATCAGTCATTTTTTAAATAGTTTTCGACGTGCGCATGCGAAAAAATAAATTTAAAACAAAGGAGAATTAATTTGACAAATGAAGGAATGACCCCTGCGGATTTCGCGGCGGTCACAAGAAACAACAACAACGGCGACGCTTTTGGCGGAAATGGGGCCTGGTGGATAATCGTACTGTTTCTGTTCATGTGGGGACGCGGCGGTTGGGGCGGTGCCGATGGTAACGCTTTTCAGGGCTATGCCACTCGCGCCGACATTCAGGAAGGGTTTGCTACAAGCAATATCCAGAACGGAATCCAGAATCTACAGAACAATCTTTGCGAAAGCACACATGCCGTTACAAACGCTGTAAACTCCGGATTTTCCGCAAATCAGCTTCAGCTTTGCAATCTATTTAACTCCTTGCAGTCGCAGCTTGCACAGTGCTGCTGCGATAACAAGTCCGCCATTGCAGACCTAAAGTACACTATGGCTACAGAATCATGTGCAAACCGTACCGCCATAGAAAGCGGAGTCCGTGATATCATTGAAAGTCAGAGGAGCGGAGTTCAGACTATTCTGGACAAGATGTGTCAGAATGAAATTGACGCGCTCAAGCAGCGGAATACAGATCTGCTCACTGCAAACAGCGTTTTGCAGAACCAGATCAGCCAGAATGCTCAGAATGCTTTTATTACTCAGGCGCTGGCTAATCAGACTTCCGTACTTAATCCTACCCCGGTTCCTGCGTATGTTGTGCAGAATCCCAATTGCTGCAACAGCTACACAGGCGGCTGCGGTTCATATTAAGGAGGTGACAATATGCCCGAATATACGAGCAATCCGGTACAAAATGTAGCGGCAAACGGCAACGTGCTCTTTACTGAGACCGCCATCCCCTGTACACGCGGATATGTCATACACCGCGAGGGGGCAGGAGTGATCACTTTGAGGGGTATTGTCAATTCCTGCGCCGGAAGCGCACGATACAAGGTAACATTTGGCGCTAATATTGCTGTGCCTACAGGAGGAACAGTTGGAGCAATTTCCACTGCTCTTGCAATAAACGGCGAAGCGGTTCCTTCTTCGTCTTCTATAGTTACTCCGGCAGCTGTCGGGGATTATTGGGGGACTTCTGAGAGTATATTTGTCACAGTACCTAAAGGGTGTTGTACACAAATATCTGTCCGAAACACAAGTACACAGGCAATAAATGTTCAGAATGCGAACATAATAATCGAGCGCGTCGCATAGCAGGAGGTACATGTATGGAATATTTAAACAACCTGAAAGAAACGCTCTGCAAAGAGATTGAAAATCTTTCAAACAAGTCCGGTCTCAGTATGGGTGATATTGAGTTAGTCGCTAAGCTTACATCGACAGTCAAAGACATTATGAAAATAGAACGGATGAAAGAAGGCAGAAACGGGGAAGCAAAAGGAAGCTACAGCCGTGATAATGACAGCGGTTACAGTAACATGCATTATGTGCGCGGTCATTACAGTCGCGACGAAGATTCAGACGGACGGCGCGCAGACGCGCGTAACAAGCTAATACAGCTTATGAACAACGCCGGTGATGATCGCGAGCGAGAAATGCTCCGCCGCTGCGTTGAGATGTTTTGATACGTCTATTATGATGTCAAAACCTTGCGAAATATTGTTGTGATTGGGTTCTGTAATGGTTCGAATCCAGTCACTCCGACCAACGCAAAAACCGCTTAAATCCTTAGGTTACAAGGGATTTGAGCGGTTTTTCTTTTTCTGTTTTTAACCGGTTTTCGCCTGTTTTTGAGCAAAAATGATGTCAAAATCGATGTCACGAATTCAAAAAAGAATTGAGCTGCTCGGCGACGTCGCCGAGACGGCTCTCCCTGATGTGCGTATATATATCCATTGTCATTTTTAGCGAGGAATGCCCTAGAAGTCTTTGCGCAATTTTTACATCAACACCGGCATCATACAGCATGGTGGCATATGCGTGTCTCAGTTGGTGCGGCGTTACCTCTATTTCAAGGCGCTTGCAATACTTCTCCCACAGCGTTTTGAATCGGCGCAGGGTTATATCATCAAATATCGCGCCAGATTTATTTTTCGGTATCTGCTCTCTCAGAGCTTTGACGAGTGGAACAGTGCGTTTGCCTGCATGAGTCTTTGTACGGTTAACAAGGTGCGGTTCGTTTGATTCAAATATAATCTCTTTATTTATATTGACTGTTCCCTTTTCAAAGTCAAAATCTTCATATGTCAGCGCAAGCGCTTCTCCACGCCGACAGCCTGTATACAATAATATCTGCGGATAGAGCCAGTCTCTGTCCGCTTTTATTTTTTTAAGTGCTTCATCGTCCGGAGGAAGTCGCAGTTCCTTTGACAATCCCTTGGGTATTCTTGTTACAGTTGCCGGGTTTGTACGACACATTCCGTGAAGCATTCCGTATCTATATATAGTTGAAACGACTGTTTTTTGAGTTTTGACCGCTTTTAATGAATAGTTCTGCTTTTTCAATGTTTCCAACAGTGCCTGTATTTCCATAGGTTCTATATCGTCTGCAAACTCTTTTCCGAACGCATCAATCGCGCGTTGCAATGACGAGCGATAGCAATTTCTTGTACCGGGAGCGAAACTGTCCCAATATTCGTTTTGCCATGCTTTAGCAATTTCCGCAAACGTTTTCGGACGGCTTTGATCTCTATCATAAGCTTGTAATTTCTCATATGCTTCTGCACGAGACCCGCCGTAGAAATACTTTCGTTTGCCGTTGATAGTTTTGGCTATCTGAAACCGTCCGTCTTTTCTTTTTTTCATATTTTCTCCTTAATGTCTTATCCAACCTATGTTTCCGAAGAAAAAATCTATAGCTATCGCCGTAAAAACAAACAAAAGTATCGCCGCAAGGGCTATAGCAAGGATTTGTTTGTCCTTTTTTAGCGATTTAATGTACCCTGCGTAGTTAGTGTGCAGCTCGCGCAAGCGGTTTTCGTAAAACTTTTTTATCATTTCAATGCTGCTTTGCGTTTCTTCGGAAACGTCATTTTTGACGTCGAATTCGGCAAGGTCATTCATAGTATACCCCATAGCCGTAACTATGCGAAAAATCGTTTCATAGCGCGGATCAGATGTTTTACCCGACATTACTTTGCGCACTGTTGCTTCTGGAAGATTGGCGGCAAGCGCTATTTCGGTACAATTCATTCCGCAGGTCTTTTTCATCTTTTCAAGTTCCGTTTCGATCATTTTTGATTACTCCGTTCGGCTAATTATATGGGAAAACCGTAGTTTTCGACGTTTTACAGTAAAACTTGTATATTGCGGACTTTTTCAAAAGGAATATACTGGAAGAAAGAAAGGAGTGTAAAAAAATGGATAATGCTATCATCATCCGAATAATAAAAATATTTTCAAAGCTGCCGCCTTCCGAAAAAGCCGAATTCATACGATTAATAAAAATACTTATTGACAAGAAATGATTCGGAGGACAAGCCCCTTTGCAGGGGCTTGTCCTTTTCCAATATTGGAAAAGCGTTTTTAAAGGTCTAATTCATGCGCGAGCTTTGTCTTCTCATCGGCCGTTGACTATATTTTGTCA
>ULUO01002735.1_pt1 | contig 34097 bp, 48 predicted proteins | sample 1958611 | NCBI WGS metagenome assembly ULUO01 (sample SAMEA4835762, study PRJEB28245) | human gut metagenome | biome: gut microbiome; material: fecal sample | place: Denmark | collected 2008
TATACATAAAATGCAAGCGAGGCGCGAATTTCAAGGAAATTGTAAAGAATTGTAACAAATTAACACAAAATACTTGACAAAATATAAAAAATAGTTTATAATAAAAATATAGAGATTAATCGGAGGATAAATGGCAAACATAATGGCAGATTTAATTCTATTTATTTTATTAGTTGGTGGTATATTTGAATTAATTGGAGGATAAGTAAATGAAAAAATTAACATTTACAATCGGAACTCAAAACAAAGACACAAAAGAATTTTACGCAGTAAATTCAATACGTAATTATTTTACACAAGGATTAGATAATGCGACATTTACAGAATGCGTAGGTAGTTATAAATACAAAGATGGCACTATTTGTAACGAGCCAAGCTTAAAAGTTGAAATAATTCTTTTTGATGACGATTACAAAAAACAAGTACAAATATGTAAAGTCATTGAAAGCGCTTGTAACTTTTATAATCAAGAGAGTTACTTATATGAACTTCAAACATCAAGCAGTTATAGTGCAACATTAATTTATTGTTAACTTTTGTAAATAAATGATTAATATGTGTTGTAAATAAAATAAACTGGGTATAATATAAATATAAGGAGGATTTAATTATGACAAGTTTTGAAGTTTTTAGAAGTACAATTGAAAAATTATCGGGCTCACAAGGATATTACGCAAGAGCATATAATACATACCTTGATATGACAGAAGAAGAAAAAATAAATCTTGAAAACTATATTAATTTAAACAAAAACTATAAAGATAGTATTGATGTAGTAATGGACTTGGAGGGATAACAGATATGAATATTTACGATAAAATAGTAATGGTAACAGATAATGAACTAAAATGTAAATCAATAACAGATTTAATAGATAGACATAATTGCTTTTTTGAATATGTTGTAAGTGATGGATGCGGTTACTGTAAGTTTAATAATACAGATGATGTAGACAACTTTTATAGTGATTTATGTGAATTAAAAGATAAATTATTCTGGTTACAATGTTGTTATAATAAAGATTACGAAATGTAAAGATTATGTTATAAACTTTCATAAACTGGGTATAATATAAATGTAGTACAAATATAGGAGTATTTATTATGGCGAATGAAAAAGCAAAGCAAGCAAGTTCAGGATTGAAAAAGTTAACTGAAGCACAAAAAGAAGCTATTAAAGCACTTTATGAAGCAGGCGACAAAAGATTTTCAGAGGTTGAAAAACTCGTAAATAAATCTGAATTATTTAAGATTACTGGCGATACAAAATATGCACCAAAAGCTAACAGAAATGAAAAAGCAAATTTATTAAACTCAATTTTATTTTCATAATCCTCCAACCCCGATATTAATTAGAGTATAACTGTATAATTAATATTTGTTACACCTTTATTCTATCAAGTTGAAGTTATACAACATACTTGATTTTCTTTAATCAAAAAGGAGTTAAACATGAAATATAAAAGAGTTGTAAAAACATATACTAATGAAATTCTATATACGGATGTTGATACTTCATCAGGGTTTATTGTTGGTAAATATGACAATAATCAAGCTTTTATAATAATAGATGGTGATTGGTACATTATAGAAAAAGAACGGGTATCCCAGTTCTCAAATAACCATAGAGCACTTAATTACATATTTAACAGTACTAACAAGCAATACTCAAAGGATGTTAGGCAATACGACAACTTCCTTGAAGCGTCACAATATATCAATGAAATAATAATAGGAAAACACAATGATTAAAATGTATTTTGATAAGGTTCATAAAAAGTCATTTACTTGTCTAACAGATACACAACTAATGCGATATATGATACGTAACAAAATATGGATTACAGATATTGAACTACTATGGGATAATGGAGAGGTAAATAATGAAGCGATACTTAACTAGTTACTCAAAAAATTATATAAAAGTTCGTGATAGAAAACTTAATCTTGAAACAGAAATATATACAATAGATAGAGAATTAGCAAATGCTGTTCAGGACGCAATTAAAAGTACTAACTATCATTTAACTAATCGAAAAAATGGTAAAGTTCAAGTGAAGTCTATCAATGATTTACCTCTTAAATTATCTAAACATAGACCTAACTGGGGTGATATGCTACCAGAAAATATAACATGGGAAAGCGATATCATAAAGCAAAAGGAAAAAGAAGCAAATAGACAACTTAATAAAATATTATTTGGAGAAAATAAAGACTAATTAACAGTACATCTAACAAAGGAGTTAACTATGGATATCGACGCAAATATTATTGTAAGCAATGACACAAAAGATGAAGCACTTAAAAAACTTGATGAACGTATGAAAGCTTTAAAGCTAGATTATGAAGTCACTGAAAAAGAAGTAACATTTACACAACTAACAATAACTTTGAAGTTATCTAAACTAAGTATGATTAAACATATGTTTAATTTGGTAGCAGCGCCAGAAAATGAAATTAAATACTTATGTAAAGTAAAATCAGTAGTTATGGCTACAGCTCGTGATATTTTAAATAATGTGTTACAATCAATAAAAGGATAGAATATGAACGAAGTTATTTATGTTGGTGGAGTACCAGTAACTTACGAAGATATAGAGGAATTTACAAATGATAAACAAATTGAAACAGACGATTAAAGACTTTACAGTAATGAAATGTATTGGTCTTGATAAAAATGATACACCGTTGTTTTCTAACAAAAAGTTGTTTAATTTTTGTTACAAGGCACTAAAAAACTATATAAAATTTAGATTATCATTAATGCAAGATGAAACTGTTCAAAACATTGAAAAAGAAATTCTTGAAGCAGGAGTAAAAGCAGGAATTAAATACGCTGAAAGTAAGTTTGGAGTTGATATACCAGAACAAGGAGAAGAACAGATACAGCAAATAGCAGTTGATGTTGCTAGATTAATTATTGAACGTAGAATAGGTTTATTCCTTTTTGGTCTTGGATATGCTACTCATAAGTTAGGAGAGGATAGCACATGTAATGAAAAGAATACATAGAATACACAAAGCTATATTTGAAGAAAACATTGATTTAATTCAAGATTATGGATGGTACTGGTTAGATGCATATTCATCAAAAGATGTATTATATGTAGATGAACTAAACTTCATAGACGGTTCAGGATATACAGTGATAAACGGTGTATATAAATTCTACAATAGAGATACTATGCTAAAGTTTATGCATGACTATGGTATAACTTGTGGATGTGAACGAAGATTAATTAATGGTAGAGTTCAGCTATGTTATAACGGTCAACCAATGACAAAAGAACAATACAATTACTTATCTAAGCGAGTAAACATGTTAGAATATACAAAGTACAATAAAGGATGTGGATGTGTCAAAAACAAAAGATAAAAATAACTTTATAAATATAATACTCAATAAGATAGAATTAGCTAAGAACTTTCATCAAAGAGTAGCACTATCAATTACTTCAAAAGCAATAATGAATTGTATAACTCTAAAATTTTATCTTAGACGTAGGTATCAAAAGCTATTTTTATACACACGCTTCCAGAAATGTTCACTTGGTAATGTATCTAACAGACATCAACTCATAAATGATATTAAAACTCTAGTACCAGAGTTATCTATCGAAAGTACAAAAGGACACCATCTAGGATTTATACTCGAATTAAATAATGATACCAAAGACGCGCTAATTCAGTTCTTAAAAATAATAGCAGTATTAGCTAGTCCAAAAGACTTTTATGTAAAAGATACACAAGTATACAAATCTTTTTGGAACTATCGACACACTTCATCAATACCAATTCATTTACAAATAACACAATCGTTATTCAGAACACTAAAGAGCACAGATTTAATATATTATTTATCAGAGGTACAACAGTATGACAAAAATCTTGATTTACATGATGCTAATATCAATAGTATTAATGATACTACTAAGTAATACTGCATGTAGTTTAACACTTGGTGAGGAAGTAAAACTAAAGCGTAAACTAGAGAAAACTTGCATAGATTATAATAAAACATGCGAAGTTATTTTTAGCACTAGCAGTAATGTACAAGCTTTTACAACTCCGTATAATAGAATAATAATCACATCTGGACTATCAAACAAGTTAAACTATGATGAAGTACAAGCAATAGGTCTTCATGAGGTAGGACATGTCGTACTAGAACATTGTAAAAGACACTTTGAGGCAACATATAAATTGTATCCAATATCTAAACAGCAAAAAATAATTTTATATCACACGCATGAAATTGAAGCTGACTTATTTGCAACTATGATTGCTAGAAAAGAAAATACGAAAAATTATTTACCAATTGCATTAGAGAAAATAGTACCTAAGTATTATAGAAACAAATCTTCATCAACACATCCAAGTGCTAATCAACGAATTAAAATAATGAAAAGTTATTAAGGAGTAAACATGCAAATACTATATTGGTTCTTTATGACCGTGGTAGTTATAGCAATAGCAACTACATTAGTGTTATTAATAATTGATTTAATATCTGGAGGTAACTAATGAAAAGAATAATAATACATCATACAGCAGGAGCATATAAACCTAACATTACAGATTTAAAAGCATATCATTTCTTAGTAGATAACTTAGGTACAGTGCATTCAGGTGTATATAAACCAGAGGATAACGAGAATTGTAAAGATGGTAAATATGCAGCTCACACATACTTAGGCAATACAGGTTCAATAGGAGTATCAGCTTGCTGTAACTACGGATTTAATCTCAAACATAAGCAATCTTTATATCCATTCACGCTTAAACAGTTTAATACGATATGTAAATTATGCGTTTATTTAAGTTATAAATATGATATTAAAATATCAAATATTTATACACACTACGGTTTTGATAAATCTAAAGGAATTTATCAAGGAAAAATTGACATTACTTATTTGCCTTGGAAACCAGATTTAAATCCAGACGAAGTTCAAAATTATTTTAGGCAGGAGATACGTAAACTTTTGTAAACAAAGTGTTAAAAATTTATAAAATATGGGTATAATATATTATATATGTATTTTATTTTAGTATTACTTTTAAAATTAAGGAGTTCGAAATGACAGAAAAGAAACAAGTCCGTAAAAATCCAAGTCCATTAGTAGTAAAAGGAGTATTCTATGTAACTGCTACTTTTGAAGATAAGCAATATGTAGTGTCCAATGGTTTATCATTCTTAAGATTTAAAAAAGAAAATGATGATATTAACAAAGGCGATTATGTTGAAATTCATGGCCCAGTTTATCAGAAAAAAGAAGCATCTCATCCAATTATTACAGGTGAAGCAGTAGTAAAAAAATTATCAGAAGCAGAAGTTGATGAGTACAAAGCAAAAATTGCAAAGGCAACAGGAAAAGAAGCAGCTAAACCAAAAGAAAAATCTAAACCTAAAAAAGCAACTGAACAGAAATTACCTTGGGAAGATTAATAAATGAGTGACTGGATTGATTTAATTAAACCTTATACTAAACACATAGTTATGAATAAACATGAAAAGAAGATAATTTTAGTTCATCCACATTTTCAAACAGGAAAACAAGGATATAAGAGTTTAATTAAAGCGCTTGTTAATAATAAATATAATGGCTATGAGGTAACTGCAACGGGATTTGTAAGTTTAAAAGGCTTAATAATAATAAGAACATTAATGAAGCACCTACAAAAACTAAAAGTAATTGAGAAATATAGTCTATCTCATAGTTTACCAAGTCCACTTTATACACTAGTAGTAACTTTAAAATAGGAGTAAGACAATAATGTCAATGAATGTACCAGAAAATAATATGACTAATCAGCAACCAGAAATAGTAGACACAACAGCAACAGAAGTAGTAAGTCCAGATGCTACTACCATAGATGAAACTACAGTAGCAGAAACAGCACCACAGGAACAAGCTACAAATGATACTCAAGTCGTAGAAACTGTAGCGCAAGGCTTAGCTAATGATGAAGTAACAGCAGAAGATATATTTGTGGCAATGCTAAGCGAACAGTTTGGAATATCGCCAAGTAGTGCAGTAACTTTATTACAATTATTACTTCAAGATATGATGGACGATACTACAGAAGTAGAAGAAGAAACAGAAGTAATAGACACACAGCAGTAATTTAGTGAGGTAAACATGCAGACAGTAACATCTACATTTTTATACTTACCTATTGGTTTAGTTAATGATATAATATTCCATATTAACTTAGTTGCAAGTGAGATAGTATCGATTAAGTATGCTGGAGCATCGACATACATTACTTATCTCAAATCACTAGATGAAATAGAAGAAGACTTAGTCAATATGGAAGTTATTTACACTGTAGAAGATGGTATGGAGCATAGTTTCCCTATTTATATTGAAAAGTTAATTACAAAGTTAGTGGAACAAACAAAGACACTGAATAAATGCTGGAGCTTAACAAATGACTAACGTATTAGATATTTATAAATCATTAGCAGTAAGAATTAATTATCCAATAGAACCAACATATAGATGCTTACAAAAAATAATAGGATACTTAAACTTATTAATATCTTTAACAAATACACCTCAAGTAACTATTGAAGTAGAATTATCTGGAGAACCAGGAAAAAGATACTATAATAAGGTAGGAGAAAAGGTAGCCTATCTAAAAAGTGGTAAACCATGTAAATTAAATCCTGATGGAACTATTAACACATCTGAAAAAACTGGATATGTTATTAGAACTGGATTATTTCAAGATTTTAATTCAGGAGCATCAAAGAAATTTGTTACATCCGAAACTGATGTACTATCAGATGATTACTATCTACAACCAATTTTAACTGCATTATTCTTAGCAATAAGTGGAGTTAGTCCAGGTGAAGCAGTAATGTATATTAATGATGCTTGTACTAAGTCAGTTTCAAGTGTTGATACATCAATGATAGATGTAAACAAAGCGAAACGGAGACTGTAGTTTGGAACTTTACAATATCAGAAGCTTAAAAATTCATATCGGACAAGTGATAACTACTCCATGTGGAAATAGATTTAGACTAAGTTCGAAATTTTTAGATACAAGTATTCAAGATTGTAAGTACATATGTTTAATATACAGTGGTAAACAAAGATTTGTTGAAATTGGATTTAACCACACAGGCGTATATAAAGTTTTAAAAACAGTTTTAAAGCTTAAAGATATTAATAAGATTGTTATAAAGATACAGGAGTTTATTAATGGAATTAACAAATAATGAGCTACTCGAATTAGCATCAAAAGATATTGAAGGAGTAGACCTATTACAATACATCCAGAATAAACATAAAGACTGGCATCCGATTAAATGTATAAACTTCATTGATGAGTTGTTTAAATACAAAGAATATAATAAACTTGTAGCATCATTATTGACTGTTAAATTTCAGCGCATAAGAAGTAACTTATTAAAACAAGTAGATACTTTAATGCAAGATGGTGATACTGATATACTTAAACAAATCGATAAACTACTTGCAATTGTTGTAAAGTTTTCTCAACTTGATGATGATGAAGCATCTGATAACAAATTAATAATTAAGACAGCAGATAACAATGAAGAAAAATTCAGACCAGAAATATCGCAGTAAATTTGAAGCACGATTAGCAGGGCATTTAAAGCACTTAGGTTTTGAGTATGAACCATTTAATATAAGTTACACAGTACCTGAAAGTAAACATAAATATAAACCTGATTTCGTACGAGGTAAACTAATATATGAACTTAAAGGTAAATGGACTTCACAAGACCGCAAGAAGATGAAACTATTAGTTGAACAGCATCCAGAGTATGAGATAGTAATGATATTCCAAAATCCTAACGTCAAGATTTACAAAGGCAGTAATACAACATACGCAAACTACTGTGATAAAAATAATATTAAGTGGATGCACTATAAGGAGCTACTAAAATAGCCATAATAAAAAATTTGAAATTGATGAGGAATAATAAATGCCAATTGAGCACTTTAAAATAATAAATGAAGATGGTACAACTAATCAAGCAGAATATGAACGTTGTATAAACTTTCTTAATGATTATATCGATGGAGTAATTAAGGTATATCCAGAGACAACATGGACAAATCCATTCGAGATTGATTTATCGCAACAAAAATCAGCATACACACTAATAAAAGAAATAGTAGAACAACCAACAAATAGATTACTTAATAAGACAGCATTTGAAAGCTTAAAAAAGTTATTTAATGGATTACTAAGTAGATATGGTTCTACTATTCATACATACGGTAGATACTTAGAGCAATCAAAATACTTTCTTGATGGACCAGGATACATGTATGATGTACTTTCACAGCGTGAAACTCCAGTACTAAAAGAAGTAATAAATGGTGATATTACTATATATTATCTTGACGACGAAAATCATACTGTATTAGAATACAATGACACAGCGTATTCACAGACAAATAATAGTAACTTACCAACATTAAACTTTCCAGAATTATCATATAATAGTAACTTCTTAAATTCAAACATTGAGAATTATCCAGGTGTATATAAAGGTAATCTATGTGGAGTTTATTCAGATTTTCAAAGACTATCAGGACAATACGTAGGTTCATCAACATTATTTTATTACAGTGAATGTAATGATACTTTATACACATCTGGTGCAAATAGTGTATCGAAATCTGATATAGGTGTAATAAACTTTAACTATAATGCAGTTGTATCTAACAAATCAAAACCAACACGCGGTGTAGATTTATCATTAGTTAAAGCATCTCAAGAAGCAATAGTTAATCCAGGTGAAGTAAACGCATATATACCTACATCTACAATTAATCCAAGTGTAAACTATTTATCACCTACTTTCTTTACAGCTCAAGATAAAACAGAATGGTTAATATAAAATGGTAAAATCAAATCAACGAATAACAAAGATAAAACGTGACCCAATTGAAGAACTACTAAAAAAAGCAGAAGCTACTCCTGTAGAAAATGCTTGTACAATTCAACCACAAGGTATGGATTTAACTCCATATCCAGACATGAATAATCTTAGACTATGGGTACACGATTATCTACTAAACGGATTAAATGCAACTTACATAAATAATATTGATACATCTGGTCAAACATATTTAACAACTATTGTAGACGGATTACCACTATTTACAAAACTAACAAAATCATCATATCTTGGAGCAGGATTTATTAATTTTAATCAACCAACTTTAGATAGTAATGGAGAAATAGGCGGAGCATCTTTTGCAGTAACAGCAGATAGTGAAGTTGTACCATATGCACTTAATACTGATATACTTACAACACATGGCTCTCCACAATTCAATCCTTCAACAGGCGTAGCCTCAGGTTTTAGTAATTCAAATTATTATACATTACCAAGTTCAACTCAATCAGATACAGGTACTACATATATATTTGAATTTACTCCAAGTGAAGCTTACACACAATTACAGCGTATTGCTCACTTTGAATGTAAATTTGCTCTCGAAATTCAAGATAATGGTGGTCCTTTAATTTCTTATTGTTGGGATACTGGAGCAGATGTGATTTTAGATAGTGTAACTCCTAATACTACTTATCGAGTTAAAATTCAAATTACATCTAATAAATATAGAATTGTTAGCTTATGGCAAAACGGTTCTTGGGTTGAAAAGATAAATCAATACGACAGTGGTATAGACTTTTATATTAATTATCCTCTTACTATTGGAATAAGTTCTTTTGATAACACCCTGCCGTCTGTTAATACTTCTATAGATTTAAGTAATTGTTATTACTATAATGATACTGCTCCTGATACTATCTATAGATTTACAACTGTAGCTAATGATATGCGGGCATATCTTGCTACTAACAGTACAGATGGATACTGGCAATCAAATAGTGATACTACAAATCATTATCTTACATACTACAATCCAGAAGCAATTAAATTATCAAGTATTGAATTTAATAACTATTTATGTACAGATAGTAGCTATATTCCTACGAACTTTACAATTCAAGGAAGTAATACAGGAGATGCATCAGATTGGATTAATATTCAAACTATTGAAAATAGTAATACTACCGTAGGTACTAACTCTCCATATTCATTTGATGTATCTACTCAATACTCATATAAGTACTTTAGAGTATACATTAATTCACCTCAATCAACAATTCAAATAGGTTATATGAAACTAGTAGGAACTTTTGAAAGTTCTCAAATACCAGTTGAAGTAACTAAACCAGGATTATGGTTATCTAACTTATGTAAACCTTATCAAGTATCATATGCAGGAGGTTGGTTAAGACAAAATTTAATAAATCACTCCAACAAAGAGTTTGATACTATAAATAGTGATACAATAGGTAACTATTCTTTTTCATTCTTTCAACGTGGTATAATACACAGAGATGCAGGTTCAACTCATGCAGACAACGATAGCTACTGTCAACATTGGTCACCAAGTGCACTAGGCTGTATATCTCATGATAGTATAATTATTCCAACAAATAATCTAAGAAACACATATTCATCATATCAAACTTTAGCAGTACCAAGTGATGTTAACATGCAGTACTATTCTGAAACGCCAAGTAAAGATGTTGAATTTACTTTTGTAGATAACAACGATAATATACCTTTAACTACTACATCATTTAATGGTCGAGTAGTTGGTGATGGATGGACTTTTGAATACTTAGTATCAGGAAATCATCAAGGCTCAGGAACATGGACACCTGATGCAGGATGTGATTGTGATGCTGAAACTGTTAATTGTGAAGAATGTCCACATTGTTGGTCCTGCGTAAGCGAAGATATAAGAAATTCTGGATTATGTATTACAGGAGAAATAAAATATCAGAATGCAGATGGTACAGTGTGTATACAAGCAGTTAATGAATGCTTTCAAACAATACAAGCTTCACTACAACCTGATAATCCTAATACTACTGATGTTCTAGTTAGTTCAGATGCTAATATTTGCGTTGCTACTACGACAGGACGTTTAGTAGCTGATTATTATATACAAGGTAGAACAGAATACTGGGGATGTGGTGATGACCATGGCTATTTCATTCCATCACGTGGTAATGGTACTTTATGGCTTGGTTCTGAATGGAGTTTGCAAGGAGGGCTCTCTCATAGAATTGAACCTGAATATGATATAACATGTAATGGAACAATTGTAGCTTATGTATATGGTGGAAAGACTGTATTCTATTCTCAAACACAAAGTGCAGGATATTGTAATCCGAGTGGCTCCTACTGTGAATTCGGACGTAGAGGTTTTTCAGGTGGTGCACTACGCTGTGGACGTCTTAAAATTGTATATAGTTTAGATGATACTACACCGGATTTATCACAACCTCAATCTAATGTAAATGTATATTTTTGTGTAACTGATGAAAAGAAAAAACAAGAAGCTCAAGGAATACCTTGGAACTATACATGTGGTTTAGTAGATAGATTTTCATTCTCATTCAGTACTACACAATGTGAAGATGACTATACTAAATCTTACTTAGTTGCAGAAAATATTTCAATATCAGCACTAGGTGATATAACAGGATTTAATGAGAATTAATTTATAGGAAATTAATAATGAACTTACTGGAATTACAACAACGAGCAAATATATTAGTTGATAAAGTTAATCAATATGAAGCTAGTCTAACAGGAACAGAACTTGATGAAAATCAAGTATTAAATCAACACACATACGCTGATATATTTTGTTTAAGACCAGTTCTTAAACTATTGTTTGGAAAAGATGTATCCGATAAACTATCTAGAACTTTAGAAAATGATATTGAATTACCACTTGTATCATCTACAGCTCCAGCATGGAATACATTCTTTAATTTCTTTAATCAAGAAGTAACATCTAATCAACATGAGTTTATTCAAAACATAGATACATATAACTCAAGCAACATGTTAATGTTAGATACTCAACAATACACTTTAACAGATAGAGATACAGCAATATCACTAGGTATAAGATATTCATATGGAGCTAACATTGGTGATGCATTAGTAACTGAAAGTCAAGTATCTAATTTATTTAATTGGAATACTACAAATGATACAACAGTACGTAATAACACTCAAACAACTAATAGACAAGTACCAGGAATAGTACTTTATTATCTTGGTAATGACTATAATGGAGTTTATACTGCAACTATTCCGTATAGTAGAGTTCTATCAAACATCAATACAGTAAATGATAATAATCCACCACTTTATGGAGCTTACTATGATAGTTCAGATGTTACTAAAAGTCAAGTAGGACTTGACATGGGAGCTGAATGTTGTAGAATATTTATACCAGGATGTAATTATCTTGGTGGAAAATTAATATCACCACAGCAAATTTGGCAGCCAGATAGAAAAGTAGGAGATGATAATATAGGCTATGGATATAATTGGCAAGGTAACGCTGTTTATCATGAATTAGTATTTAAAAATAGACGTAGTGGATGTAGTAATAATGGTGTTGATTTTATACCAGGATTAGATACTATACCAGATAATGATGTTCAAGGACTAGCTACAAGAGCAGTACTAGCACAAATGAAAAACTACTACTACAATAGACCTTGGTTTAATGAACTAAATAGCTTGTATGGAGTTGATACATCTAAACTCGTTAACAGTATAAAAAATGCAGCTACTACAGAAGCTACTAAGTTTTACAGTTTTAATTTAAATGGGTATCAGCAATTAGTTAACGGAAGAACAGATGATAATACAGGAGTATTAAGTAATTCTACTGGATTATATACTATTAATAATACTAATACGGAAGAACAGGCAGAAAACAGTATAATTATTAATTTAAATAGCTTTACAAATATGCATTACATCTTTAAATACAAGAAAAATACAACTTCTGACTGTGATTTAACAGCACTTGGTAATATTCTTTCGCTTTATGTCGGTGAAGGTGGAGAATTTCATCTAAGCAATAACGGTTCATGGTTTACTAGTACTAATGTAAAAGCAACAAATGATAAATGGGTTATATTAGACATAAATGTAACTAAACAATCAGGTAGTACTTATAATTTCGTTGTAAAGTCAATTATAGATACTGTAACTACTGAAATATATAATACTACAACAGAGATACCTAGTTTTCCAATAAAGCTAATTTTAGGTTCATTCTTTAGACCTGGTACGTTAAATATAGATTTACCTAATTCAAGCATTGCAATTGATGATAATCCAGAAGTACCAATAGCATCACTTGTAACAACAGCAAATTTACCAATAGAAACATATAACGTAACTATAAATGAAGATAATACAATTACTGATTATGGTACTAATGGATTAGTTTATAACCATTTTCAAACTACAGAAAACACAAAGCGTATCATAAAGTCATACTTTACATTAGTTGAATATGATGATACAATCCACTCACAGACTATTACTTCTACAGATACATTTAATTGTTTTATTACACAAGCTACAGGAAAACTTGGTATTAGTAATAATAGTGCAGATTATGTTGTATATCCAACAGCTGTAACATTTAGTCCTGGAGATACAATAGATAGTACTGTAGAAGTTGAACATGGAAAATTAAAATGGACAATAGTACATAATAAAATACATGTTTATGTTTTATCATACGATACAACTGATTTGTATAATTTCACAAATACATATTTCAATTGTAGAAGTGATGGAGCTACAAAAACTAAAGCTATTATTGACTTAAGTAAGACATCGATTGTACAGCAAGCAAATAATATGACAATGAACGATACGCAATTCTATAATAGTTATCAACTTAATTATGACACTTTTGCTGATGCATTTGGTTTTTCTAAATAGGAGTGTATATAAAATATGGAATTTAGCAACGAAACAAGAATTAATCCAGAAGTAGTAGCCAAGAGTATACCAGTTATACATGGACAAGACTACTATATTGATGACCAAGGATATGTATGTACATATACAAGAGAAACAGAACATGCATTTTCCTACGGTACTGATAATTTAGAAGTTCAGTCTATTAATCAGATAACAGAATTTATATACACTGTTAACAACCAACTAGCATTTAAAACATCTAACGGAATACTAGTTACAGATTTACAAGCATCAAAACAAAAATATCAAGGTGGATTTCAAGGTATAGTAGGATTTAATGAAACAGAAACAACCTACGAGTATATCAACAATAATAATCCACCTCAATCAACAGTTACTTTTACAGGTCGTATAAATAACAATAAACAACTTGAATTATATATTGAATGTTTAGATACTTGGATTATTCCTCTTGGTGAATTTAGATGCTTTATTTCTGGAACATTCTATAACATAAATTATGATACAGTATTACCTAATACATTTGGTGATACATTTAATGTTACTCTTGCAGGATGGACTACTGTTAATTTAAAAAGTGCAACAAATTACATAAGAGATATTATTGTTTCAGGAAATACATTATATCTTTCTTGTAGATTAAATATAATAGGCAGTGAGCCATATAATTGGTCAAACGTAGATACTAGCAGTAAAGCTGTAGTTTGGTCAGAAGATACCAGATTGAATGGATGTTATTTCGCAGGAAATCCATCAGCATCATACTTTTTTCTAGTAAACTATAATACATCTAGTATTTATTACGTAGATAGCTTAGATTTGTCAATCAAACAAGAGTATCAACATAGAACTCCAATTACAGGAGTTGGTATTATAGATAAGTTTATGTTAGCAGTAGTTGATAAAGAAGCATTAACACTTCTACAAGCATATGTATCTTTAAATACTTGGCTTACAAGAAGTAAAGCCTACTTGAAACTTAATCAATTAAGTGCATATGAAGACATGACAAGCAACTACATAAGAGAGAACGTAGTATTTGTACAAGACCTGGACAGTTTAATAGTTGTATCTAATCAACGTGCAAATATGATGTTTTTTATAGTTGGCGATAAGATACTATCAGGATGTCATACTGTACAAGATATTAATCCAGGCTTATTCCAAGCTTACTGGATTAACGATAAAAAACTATATAAGTATCAAAGAGTAGAAGATAATGGAGATTACAATGAGATTAACAAAGAACTAGGTATTGTTGATTATAATAGTTGGATTTATATTGGTTCAGATTTAGAACCAGATGTAGGAGGTTCAACACTACAAGATACAGAAATAGTATTTGAAGGTAAAATAGCTATTGCTGAAGGTGATGATGTTTGTGTTGAAAGTTCAGGAGATGTACCAGTAAGTGAAGATTTACCAGTAAGAACGGACCAGGTTAATCCTAATAATTGGTGGTTTTTATACACTAAAACATTGAGATACCCGGTTAGTTACACAGATTGGTTAAAAATTAGTATGATGCCAACAACTAAAATATTTAACATAGGCTTAGTACAAAAATCTAATATAAAAGGAGGTGATAAGTAATGGGATGTCGTGGTAAAAAGGGAAAGAAATAAATAGGAGTTTAATATGATACACATATTATATGATGGTGATATATTACTTAGGTCTATGTTTGCAACGAAGCTGCCACCACACATAGCAGTACAAACAATGCTAAAGATTAAAGACCGAGAGATAAGAGAAGCAAAAAGATACTTCAAAGAATTTAATAGATTAGACCCAAAATTCTATTTTTGTATAAGTTTGAACAGAGGATTTAGAACTGTTCTATTTCCATATTACAAAGCTCAACGAATAAATAGCTACGCTAAGAACTGGATTGAGTTTAAGAATGAATGTATTAAAATACTACAAGCCTTTCATGTAAATATTGTATCATCAATGGTCTTTGAATGTGACGATTTGATTTCAATCATAGCTTCTAATCTGGTTGAAGATAAACGAAATAAAGTAATGATTATCTCATGTGATAAAGACTTCTTACAAATTCCAAAACTAACTATTAAATCTAAAAAGAAAAATGGTATTAAAGTATTTGAAACTACTGTAGAAAGTAGTATGCATGAACTAGCAAAGCAATTTTTACTTGGAGATAGAATAGATAATATTCCTGGTGTACCAAAAGTAGGAGTAGTAACAGCAGAAAAAATACTTGAAGATAAGAAATTAACAAAACTGTATGATGTTTATGAATTTGTTAAAGGTGTATATAAAGAACATGGATTAATGTTCTATTTTCCAAGTAATCTTGTTTTGTTACGAATGTTGACAAAGTATAATGTACCACTAAAAGAACTGGCTAAAGTACTAGAGTTTGATTGCTTACATCCACAAAACACAATCAATGACCATACTAAAATACCATTCTTACGTAAGATATTTAAACTCATAAATAACATTAATCAATTTAGAAGTGAAGGCTATTCTCGAAAAGGAAAGTTACCATAATGAAACTTAAACATTGTACAGATTTATTTATACTCTCAAAGGATAAACGACCAGTTGATTGCCAAGGAAGGTATTCAACGATTGATAATGCAGTACATGTACCATATCAGCAATTTAAGAAAGCTAAAGAACGTGGATATACTGTATCAATCAAACTTGGACCTATAGGCGATACTGGTTACTCTATTTTCTGCATTGACTGTGACCACTGTGATTTCAAGTATCCAGTATATAAATGGATGCAATCTATGATAGATACTCCGCAGCTTGTAGAATTATCTCAATCTGAACTTGGAGCACATATATTTATAATAAAGAAAACAGACATTGAACTAGAAACTAGATTTATGGATTTCACAGGTCAACAATTAGAAGTATGGACTAGAGTAAGACACATTGTAAGTCCCTGTATTGATAGAATAGTTGATGTTGAACTTAAAGAATGTAACGTTCAATTATTTGATAAACTTATAGAACTTAGTGATGAACAGGAACGCTTAAAAGCAGAACAATATGAACGTGACAGACAGAAGATTGAAAAAGAGCATCAAAAGAGGAACTACAATTTTGTTGCTCCAGAAACAGATATAAGTGTATTCAGTAAATCAGATAAACGACTTTACGAAATATTAAATGCAGAACCAGAAGATGTGGATAATAGTGCAAATGATTTAGGACTTGTCAGAAAGATAGTCTATTACTATGACACAAAGGATAAAGACATTGTACAAAATGTATTTGAAAGAACCGATTGGTTTGCTAAAAAGGATGAGTACCATATAAAGAAATTCTATAGACCAGGATATTTAGACAGACTTATATCACTTAGTTAATAGGAGGTGTAAACTTGAGATTTACAGTTCGATTAGAGAACGACAATTACTTAGACTTAGAGTTTGATTTAAAATCTGGTACTCTTTACATACACTCTCCAATTCCAGAAATAACTAAGGATGAAATTCACAAACTAGCAGCGATACTTGGTTACAAAATTCATCTGGTTATAACTAATGAAGAAATACTTCCAAGAACCTATAAAAGAAAATCAATGAGTAACTATTCAAGACTTCTAATTGTATGTAAGATGCTAGAAATGGTAATAACGGATAAATAACATGTACAAATATAAATTAATGCCAACTAAAAATGTAAACTTTGATAGTTTAATCTTTAGAGAATATGCTGATAAGAAATATTTACAATCACTACATAGATTGAATAGACCTGTAATTTGTGTATTTGATAAGAAACACGATAGTCTATTAATTGGATGTGTAGTATTAAGTCAGCGTAAACGTGCACTAAAGATATGTTTATTTACAGTGCTAGATAGCTATAGACATAAGCACTTTGGTTCAAGCCTAATGAAACTAGTTTTAAATTACGTTAATGATGATTTTTCTGATGTAGATTATTGCTACACAGTATGTCCATGTAATATAGATACTAATGAATACGAAGGATTTATATTACGACATGGATTTAGTTTATCAACAATTAGAGCTAATGGAGATTTAGTATATACTTATGCGAGAACAATTTAAAAAGGCAATAGAAAGAATTAAATCAGGTGAGCAGACAATTCATCTGATGCCAGTATACAAATTTAACTTTCAACTCGGCAGATTAAATCTATTACTTGGTTCACCAGGTGCAGGTAAATCACTAATGACTATGCATGTTATGTTAGAAGCTATGAAGCACTCAAAGAAAATATTACTTCTGTCATCAGAAATGTCAATTTATCAATACACAATCAGAATTTTAAAACATGAACTTGCTATACGTGGTAATGATGAACTTGTAATAAAACAACTCAATAGTCCTCTTTGTCAAAACATATTAGATAAGCTAATAGCTCAACTTGATAATAACATTGATTACAGGAATGTGTTTAAAGAAAATCTTGAAGAACTACTATCTGATACAGACTTACCGAACAAATATGATTTAATATGCTTGGACTATATTCAAAATACTCCATGGAAAGCAGCTACAGATGAATATAGTAGATTAACTTCAATATGCGGAGCAATAAAAGCATTTACGCTTACAGGACTAGATAAAACAGGAGTTATTTGTAGTCAAGTATCAAAGGCACAATTCAATGAAAAAGGTAAAGTTAATGAAGATGTTATACTAATGCCAAAAGGCAGTAACGCTATATTTGAAAGTTCAGACTATGTAGTGCAATTATTACGTGACCCAGATACAGGTATAGTAATTGTATCTAACACAAAGAACAAAGATTGTATAGTAGACCCAAAACAAGTCTACAAGATAAACGCAGATTTAAGATTTACAGAGGTTAAGTAATTATGAATTGGTTTGAGTTAATCGGTATATCAGTTTGGATGGCTATTACTGTTTTAATGATTATTGGAGTTGGTGAAAGTGAAGAATAAGAAAACACTTGATGAATATAGATTTGAATTAAGATGTTACTTGGTAAATGCAGGAGTAGAGAACGTGGATAATTTTATAGATAACTACGAGAAACTTCTTAAGCTAAGTGAGCCAATTAAATATAAACATATAGGTCTATTAAGAGTACCGCAAGATATTTATGATGCATGTAAAGCAGTGGTACCTAAAGAAGTTCTAAGTAGATTTGAAAACAGATTACAACACTATCTTAATACTGAAAAAGATTTAAATAAGATTTATAAATTTCGTAACAACATAACAGTACAATTTATAGATTTATACAATGAGTGGTCAAATGTCACAACAGAAGAAGCAAAAAGTAAATATAACTAACAGAAAATTACTTAATCGACTACTACGGTTAGCTATTGTAAAAGCACTACCAGTTGAAAAAGTAATAGCATACATAGGATTATTACTAGTCAATAAAGGAAACATAATCACAGTACCTCAAGCACTAAGAATAATTGAACATAGTAAACTTGATTTAAAGATTAAAGTCAACAGTGCAATTCCTTGTGATAACATATTAGATGCATTGATACATCTAGTAGTATACAAACGAAAACTTCTCAGGTTTTTCTTTACAAACCAGAATTTACCAGTATGGAACTACGAGCATTCAGGACCTTTGTTTGATACAATGTATGACATCAGTAAGATTTACAAAATATAAAGGAGATACTATGAACCCAAGTGAATTACTACATCAAATGCAAGTCTATGACTATCGAAAAGATAATAAATTATGTCCGTTCTGTGGTAAAGATATGAGTAATCCAAGAGGACAGTTCAGAGATGCGCTAAGCTACAAAGAATTTCAGATATCAGGACTATGTCAAGATTGTCAAGATAAGGTTTTCAAATAATGAGAATATATGAAATAGAACATAAACTAACAGATGATGAACGCAATACGTTGTTATTCTTAACAGGTGGACTAAAGCTTATTAAGAGTAAAGATTGTACTAAGGAAGATATATGGAACTTACAAGAGTTCTTTGGATATAACCATACTAATAAACATATTATAAAAACAATTATATTCAGGGATAAAGTTGTTACTAAAATAAAAGAGGACTAATTGTGAAATTAAAAGATTTACTATCACGTGCTACTAATGAAGAAGAACTAGATAAATTAAAAATTCTACTAGCAGCAGTATCAGTTTATGCATCAGGAATTAGTAGTATTCCAGTAGATGTATTAGCTAATGTTATTTCTGAAATACAACCAAGAATAGATACACTTTTAGAGTATGAATTTGATGATGACTTTTACCAGAGATTATAGACATGCAAACAATATTTGATATAGAAACAAATGGATTTTACCAAGATTGTACAACTATACACTGTATAGCTTTAAAAAGAATTGGAATAGATAATGATGTTCTACTATACACACAATCAAATATCAATGATGCATTAGATATTCTTGAAAATTCAGAAGTACTGATTGGACACAACATAATTCAATTTGATATACCAGTTCTTGAAAAGTTTTATCCATCACGAAAGTTTACACATAATGTTCTTGATACATTCAATTTATCTTGTATTGTTTTTCCTCAACGTCAAAAACATGGTTTAGAAGACTGGGGAAAAGACTTAGGCTATGAAAAGTTCAATCCAATGACTGGTAAAGAGTATACTGATGAAGAATGGAAAGAACGTAAAAAGACTAAGAGTGAAGCTTGGGATAAATACACTCCTGAAATGGGAGCTTACTGTCAACAAGATGTAAGAGTAACTGAATTAGTTTTATGGCAGTGTAACGTAGATGAAATACCAAAATCAGTAATTGAACTTTCTAATAAATTCTCTTGGTGTATATCACAACAAGTAATAAATGGTCATAAAATAGATACTGAAAATTTGCTTAAACTAAATGCACAGATTGAACAAGATGAAGTAGTAGCTGCAAATGAACTATTAAGTAAATTACCTTCATTCACTGATTATACATTTAAAGTATACAAACGAGCTAACAAAAATAAGAATATCAAAGCAGGTGATATTGAATGCATAGAAGTTATAACTCCATTTAATCTAAGTTCTACTTATCATTGGATGCGATATCTAAAAGAAAAATACGACTTTAATCCACCATTAATACGTAGAAAAGGTAAAGATGAACCAACTCCAAGTTTAGATGATGAAGTACTAGCATCAATTGAAGATAAGTATCCAGAAATAAAAGATTTATTGTTGTGGAAAACAGCAAATAAAATACGTAAAATGATTTATAGTTCTGATAATAGCTTGTACAACTTACTTGATAAAGACGATATTATTCATGGTAAAGTATACACAGATGGTACTGTGTCTGGTAGATGTTCACATAACAAACCTAATCTATCAACAATGCCAAGTGTAAGAACAGATGATAATGGTCCAATTAAAGGTATTAAAGGTAAATATGCATATGAAGTAAGAAGCTTATTTATACCTCATGATGGATATGTACAAGTTGGTTTTGATGCTAAAGGACTTGAATTTATGTGCTTAGCTCATAATATCAACGATAGACACTTTAGTGTTGATATTATTGAAAATGGTGATATACATACTTGGACACAACAAACACTAGGATTTGAAACACGTAGACAAGCAAAAACTTTTGAGTATGCTTACTTATATGGAGCAGGAAAGAAGAAACTAGCGGAAGGATTGTCAGCAGGTACAGGAGTAAAATATACAGTTGATGATGTAAATAAAGCGATATCAAAGTTTGTTGAAGCACTTCCAGGATTAGGCACACTACAAGATAATCTAAAAAATCAATATCAACAAAAAGGTACAATTACAGGACTTGATGGTAGAGAACTACAAGCTAGAAGTGAGCATAGTTTATTAAATCTTCTACTTCAATCTTCTGGTGCAGTTGTAATGAAAAACTGTTTAGTGTACTTACGCGAAGAACTAAGTAAGACTGATGTAGATTATAAATTTACTCTTAATGTTCATGATGAAATTCAAGCATCAGTTAGACCTGAACATGTGGAAAAATACAAAGAGTGTGTATATAAAGCAGTTGATAAAGTTAATACAAACTTACACTTAAATTGTAAACTACAAGTTGATATTAAAGTAGGGAGGTCTTGGGCAGAGTGTCACTAAAATACTTATGGAATAAACTTGAAAAGATGAATAGCTTGGAACAACAGGCGTATATCGAAAACATATTCAAGCAGTTTGATATAACTCCGTATTATCCAATAGCTGACAATTTTAAAAACATTCCAGGAAAACAAAGTCAATCTAAAAATCCACTTGGATATATAGTTATGCATTTACAACTTGACCAATTAATGCAACTTATACCAGAATATTACAGAGAGTTACTACCATCTTCATCATTTAAAACAGTAGGGCAACTTGATATTCTTGGAATAGTACAAGACGTAGTTAGTGCTATAAAGAAACATGATACTAATAGCTTACCAGGATTAAAAACAATAGATATTGAAGAAATGTTAGAAGTATTTGAATTTGGTGTAGGCAAGTATCACCCATGGTCATTCCTAGACTTAAATCCATACACACTTGTACCTGCATTATTTAGACACTTGTACAAATATCATTATGTATCCAAGACTGATGAAGAAACTCATGTATCACATTTAGCTCACGCAGCTTGTAATGTAAGAATGATACAACTAATACTTGAAAGAGGTAAACAGAATGCATAAATTAGAAGTAGTATTCATACAAGGAACATCATTAATTTCAAAAGCTATATCAAAAGTATCGAACATGATGTATCGTGGTAGTCAAACATCTGATTTTGTACCAAGTCATGTATTACTAATGCTCGATAATAAAATTATCTTTGAGAGCTCAACATACAAAACTGATGATACAAAAACAAAAACATTTGAAAAAGGTACAAGAATATTACTACTAAATGATATTGATGATAAACATAAGAATAGTCTAATTAAACGTACTACTATTTCTGATGACTGTGATGTGTATTTGGCACTAAAATATGTTGCGAAAGCAAGTAACTACCACTACAGCTATAAATCAATATTTAAGTTCTTAACAAACGGACATTTAAAGAAAGATAACAATAAATCTAAAGATGAGTATGTTTGTTCTGGCCTAGTACTTGATGCACTTAGAGAACCAGTATTTAATGACAATAAATCTATTCAATATATAGTCTCTAAGTTTAAGGATATAAATAGTAACTCTGTTACTCCACTTGATTTATTTATGGCATTCAATGAAGCAGGATTTAACTTTAAAGAAACAAGAGGTTACAGTTTTGTTAATAATATTTGACCTTGATAAAACATCAATATATTGTCCGATAGCTAATTTTATGGATAGATTTATACCTCAGAATAAAGCGCTTAAACAAATATACTATAAGATTTATCCATTTATACACACACTCGAGATGAAGTTTGGTTTATGTAAAATCAACGAAAAGATATACAATCGTGTTAAAGCAATTGAAACTATTAATAGTGGAAATATATCATATTTAGTTCTAACTGCTAGACATGAAACTTATGAAACATATAAACATGTAGAATTAATATTTAAAGAGTATGCAGACTTTATTAACGTAGAATGTGTTGCTCAAGGCATTACTGGACTTTCCAAAGCAGATTTCTTAGAAAACAACTTTTTTATATATGATGATGAAGAAATAGTAATGTTTGATGATAATTATAAAGAACTACTAGAAATGAAAAATAAATTTGGTTCAAGATTTACAGGTTTTAAGGTTAAGATTGATAAAAATGGTAATGAGGTATTTGCACTAAAATGTTAATAGAGTTACTTCCAACACAAACAAAAGTACTAGACGATGTTAGATATGCACGACCTAGAAGTACAAATATTATAAATTATGTAGGTGGACTTGGTTCAGGTAAAACATTTCTAGGAGCATTGATAACAGCATGTTATATATATACTTATCCTATGTCGAAAGTATGTATGGCAGGTCCAACAATTCCACTTGTTAAAGATAATACATTTGCATATACTGTAAAGTTTTTAAAGATACTAGGACAAGAACCAATATCATTAAACAAAGAGAAAACTATGTGGTTATGTCCGAATGGTACAACTATAATGATTACTCATGGTGCTAGTTATAAACAGATATTGACGTATGAGTTTAACTTTATAGATATTGAGGAAGCTAGTAAAATATCAAACAGTGTATTGAAACAATTTCAAGGTAGATTAAGATATGTTAATGGTAATGCACCTCTAATATTACTAACGCATACCAATCCACCAAGTTCAACTAATCACTATTGTTTAACTTCTGGAAAAGTCTATATTGGAAGCTCATATGAAAACACTAATTTGCCAGAAGGATACATTGATGGTTTATCTAAGAATATGACAGCAGAAGAAAAGGAGAAGTTCATCAATGGTAAAATAACTCCAGCACTTGATGATGCACTAATATCTAACTTTGACCCATTGTCAGTAAAGTGCATTCCAACTGAAATTCCAACAAATAACTATTCCGTATTTATTACATGTGACTTTAACTACTCACCTCAATGTTGGTTATCTGGATTAATTTCTAGTGATGGTCGCTTCTTCTTTCTACATGAGCACTTTAATCTTAAAACACATACAGAAGTACAAGCTCAATCAGTATTAGAGTTTTTAATAGATACTTATAACTGTAATAAGATTATTATATATGGTGATAGTGCAGGAGCATACAACCAAAGACTAGATAACGATTATGTTCTAATAGAAAGAGTAGCTGATAGCTTAGGACTTCTTACTGAACTAAGAGTATTACCAAGTAATCCAAGAATTACACAGCGATTATCAATATTTAGAACACATGTATTAAAAGATAAATATAAGTTCAATCTTGATAATATGAAAAAAACTAACTATGTATTTGAAAATACACGTATCGATATAACCACTGGTAAAATTTTAAATCCAACAAAACAAGAACTGGATATAGAACCAGATTTAATTTATACACCACATGCGATTGATGCAATAAGCTATTTAATGTATTTTGAAGAAACAACAAAAGGATATTAATAATGACACAAGTAAAAACATTTAATGGACTACCATTCTTCATTGGTACAGGAACAAAAGTATCTACAGAGCGAGATTTAGCTTTGGTACAATCAGCACTATATAGAAGACTTAGAAATGTTCAAGAATGGCACACTAGGTATAGAAAAGGTCGTGAGATTAGAGATGCAATAAATAATAAAGAGCAAGGAGTAATAAAGAATGTTAATATGACCTATGCATATAATGCATACTTTAAATTCCTTCATCAATCTCTATTATCTCTAAGAGATAGTTTTAGACTTACATCTAGTAACTATAAAGATGATTTAGATAGACCAACAGAAGTTCTAAAAGGATACCTTGATGCACTTCAATCACAAAATGATTTACTAATTGATGATGCTATAAAATACGGATGTGCTACGTTAGTATTAGACGTAAACATGGAAACTGGTACACCATTACCAGATATTCTATTAAATAGAGTTAAATCAGCTAAAATAGTTTATGATTATGAACAACCAGGTCCAGGATTTTTTACTATACGAGTAACACCAGAACTAGCATTTAGTTACACATTTTTAAGTGACTATCGTAGAATGGAATTATTCAATCACGCTACAGCAGATGCAGAGGCAGTAGCAGAAATAAGAGTATTTATAGGTGATTTAGTTGTAAACAACAAACTTGATAACTACTTAATTATTGTATTTAGACGTCAAGTTATTTACGCAGAAAAAGGTAGAGATTTAACTACTATACGTTCTATTAGTATCAACGATAAAAATGATGATTGCTCACCAATTTATCCAGTTTTAACAGCATCAGAATTATCAAGGGATGTGTATAAAATACTATTTGATTATTCGGATAAGAATGTAAATCCAATTAGAACTGGACCTTATTCACTAGATGCAAAAGCTTTTAAAGAAGCTGAAATAACTAAGTATCTTAAACTACCTTCTACATATACATCTCAATTAGGAGCATTATTACCAGGTCAATTAGATGTAAACGGATTAATATCAATTCAGACTAGTACTCAACTACTATCACAGCAGGCAACAGGACTTAATGAATATACTCTAGGAGAAAGCGGAGGTTCAGTTAGAACTTTAGGTGAAGCTATGATGTTAGCTGATAGCGCATCTGGTATATTAAATATCTTATCAAACAAAATAAAACAACAATTAATTCTTCCAGCACTATCTGATATACTTGAAATTATGAAATTTGCACTAAAAGGAATATCTGATATATTTCCAGAAAGTTTACAAATTGACGTAGATATAGCAAAAGACCAACAAGAAAGTAACGTGCTGCTATCTTTAATTAATATGCCGATGTTTGGTGCAGTTATTCAAGGATTACAACCAGTACAAGCATTAATGTTATTTAGATGGATTTTAGAAAAATTACATATATCAGGTATTAATTCAGTGTTTGATGATATGATAACAAATACAATAAATAGTAACAATAATAACAATCAATAGGAGTAAATTATGACACATTTTAATGAAAGTAAATTATCAAGTATTCTATCAAGAGCAGTTATAGCACCTGCTGATAGAAGTCAACTACTACCGTTTTCAACTCCAATATATTGTCCTAGTAACAATGGAGTTAGAGCATCAAGAGTAACTATTATAGTACCTAATCCAGTTGTATCAGGTGATGTACTAAAACAAACAGGTACAGATAGTGGTAATTCACCTGTAGATACTACTACAACTTCAACAACTAATTTTACAATAGGTGGAACAAAGACACAAACTGATACTTTAGCAAACGGAGAAATCACTGCATCAACATATAAGATTGATAATATTGATAATACTGTTGACATCGACTTAACTCAATCTCTAAAACTATCTTATACGATTCCTAATGAAGTAGATTTAGAAACAAATGTTGATTTACAAAATATGGTAAAATCAGACTTTGCAGTGAGATTTAAAAATGCTATATCTCATGCTATTCAAGCTGATATTGTAACTAATATTGCTGAAATATCTAAAATTACCGCGCAACCTACTCTTGCTGAAACTCTTGGACATGTGATTGCTGATAATCAATACAACGGAACTGGACAAAAATACTCAATTTATAGATATGATAATGGCGCTCCAGTTACACATAATATTTCTTCTGACCAACCAGACTATGATACAAAAGTTATTGGAGAAACAGCAGAAAATTATTATGCATCTAAGGATGCTGTAGCATATCCAGCACTTTACTATATGAATTTACCTACAGTTTTACTACCATACACAACATATCAAGAATATCAAACAGCATTAGTAAACGGAGATATAAAACCTTATGTTGCAACAAGAGTAAATGTAGATACTACTGCTGAAAGCTTTAGTAGTATTGGTGACGGTGTAGTAGGTAGTAATGACAGTTATGCAGTAGCATTCACAGAACCAAAAGTAGTTCTTGCAAAAGATGTAAATACGTTCTCTGATGTATTATGTATAACAGCATTTTATGGTATTAAGTTAATTAATACAGCAAATTTAAGAATTATTAATTCATAGTATAATAAACTATAGTTATTTATATACACTTGGTAAAATTGTTAGTTATATACTAAGTGTAAGTGTTAGAACTAACATTAATTTAAGGAGTTAAAATGACAGCATTTACAACCGAACGTTGGGCAGAACAAATGTTATTCACTTTGAAAGAAAGTACTGGTGGTTTTGCAGCTAGAATAGTTAACCATAACTTTCATAATCCTGGTGGAGATAAAGCCGATGCAGTAAAAATCATTAAACCTGATTTATCTGTAGTTGGTACAGCTACTACCGCAGGTATGACTATGCCAAGTGGATACGGTAATGCTAATTCAACAACAATAACTTTAAACCTTGATACTCCAATTCGATATGCAGTTGGTTTACCTTGGGAAATGCAACTAAAAACTTATCATGACATTGAAAAAGGTTATAGACTTGCATGTGAAGATATTGTAGTTCAGCAGCGTAACACAGCAGTTATGGCTGCTATTAACGCAGAAAGTACTATTCCTGTTATTGGTGGTGGTACAGCAGCATCTCCAGTATACCTAAATGTTGATAATGTTCTAAGTTACTTAACTAAATTTAGAATACAACTTATGAAAACTGGTGCTATTATGGAATATGGTAAATATCGATTTGTAGATGAAGAAACACAGGACAACGTATCAGAACTATCAGGCGAACAAACTGCGTTTGATGGTGAAGGTGGTGAAGTACCAGGTGTTCTAGGCGTACAAGTTCGTGAAGCATTACCAGTATTAGCAGTGCCAGGTGATTTGTATGAACTAATTATCGAAGCAGATACAAAAGCAGGTTCAAGAACAGAGGCTAAAGAATTCTATGGTAATGTACCAGTTATCAGAGGTTTCGAAATAGTACTCGATGAAAGCTTAAACCACATGTCAGATGCTTCAAATAAACACTTACAAATTATTTGTGGTACTAGAAACTTGGTAACAGAAGCATTTACTCAAAGTAGAGCAGAAGTTATACCAGACCCAGATAGTTATAGAGATATTCTTAGAGGTTTAATCGTTTATGGTGCTAAGGTAACTAATCCATTATGTGGAGCTCGTGGTTACTTTACATTAACAGCACCATCAGGAACTTAATCAAAGCAGGACAGCTAACGCTGTCTTGCAAATTGAATATTTTAAAATTGATATTTAATTTACAGGGCAGTGTATACAAAGAATAAGGACGAATATATGGCATTAAAGAAAAATCAAAAAAACTACAACAAACAAGTAATGCAATCAGGACTTAAATCAAATGAGTACATCAACACTAACTTAGGTTTAATTCAAGATTACGTAACTGATTACTCTGGTCGAACTGATTATTGGACTGATAAACTTAATAACAGACAGCTAGATTTACTATCTGATAAGTATCTTGCGCAGAATGCAAATATGTTAAGAGGTAACGCTGCGTTTGGTAGTAACAGTGAAACTAATAGACAAATAGATGAAAATGCTTATAGCCAACAAAATTATCTAGCTAATGTGTTAAACCAGAATGTAGCGCAAGCTAATCAACTTCAACAAAATGAATTAGCTGCACTATCAGGAGCTACACAACTAAATTACGCTAATAGAAACTACGGAGCTACAGCAGCAGAAAAAGTAGATGAGGCTAATAATGCTTGGCTTGGCTCATTAGGTAAAGTAACATCAAGTGTAGGTGGTTTAGTGAGTATTATACCAGGAGGTCAAGCTATAGGTGGAGTACTAACAGGAGTAGGAGGTACATTATCTGGATTAGCAGATACTTCATCTTCTAGTTTTAATAATGACCAACAAAAATATATTGACCAATCATGGACTAAATTTGTTCAAGCTCCACAAACTCACGGATTTTTTAACAACTTAAATCAAGCGGTTAATAAATGGAGTGTAAATAGAAGATATGGTAATACTGGTGATTTTGGTGGACGAAATACAATTGCATAAAGGAGATTACTATGGTAAATAAAAAAGTAATAGAAGTGCTATACGGTGGATTTAAAAATTCTACACAGGCACAAAAGTTCTTACAACAAGCTGGTAATAAACTACAAAAAGGAAAAAAAGAAACAAATAAGTTTATAAATTCTATATTTACAGAAGGATTACGAGGTACATTAGATGGTACTAAGAAGTTTCTACCAATAGCAGGTCTGTCATTAGTAGCTGGACAACCAGTAAATGCTAAAGATAATAATTATTCAAATTTACATAGAAAGTCACTTGAATTTTTCAATCAATTAGCATTAGCTCCAGCCCAAGTAGCCAATAAAACAATAGAAAATCCAGACATACTAATTGATACTTTAGTATCGTTTTTACCAGTTGGACTAGCTATGAAGGCTCCGCAAATAGCAACAAAAGCACTTAATGTATTCAAGGATAAAGGAGCTAAAGTAGCTGCAAAATATATTACTGATATAGCTGGTAAATTTAGACAACAGGTTGTTAAAAAACTTCCGGCTGTTACAGAAAAAGTTAAACAAGGTAGCACATTACTAAAAGGTTCTATTGACGATGCCATATCAAAATCTAAAACATTTAGAGCATCAGGTAAAACAGTTGAAGAAGTTAAACTCGCAAAAAGAATTGTTGAAAATGGTAAAAAGTTAAAACAATTATCAGATGAATTAGGAATAAAAAGCGCAAAAGAAATTCCTAATCTACTAAAATTTGTTGACCAATTAGGAAGTATCATTAGGAACTCACCAAAATACGTTATAGCAAAAGCTAAAGGTAGTAATGGAATACTAGGTGCTATAGGTAATGTAGGATTGTCTACCTATGATTTATGGCAAGCATTTAAAGAAAATGATGATAGTTTAATTCCTAAAACAGTTGCAAATACAGCTAGAATTGGTACAAGCCTTATTCCAGGAAATTCATTATTGAAACTATTATATGGTGGACTAGGATACGTTGCAGGTGATAATCTAACTAAGGCAGCACTAAATAAACTAGGTATAAAAAGAAATACTACTTCTGAACAGGAAAAAGAATACGAAACTGGAATGGCTTACCCAGATTTAGAAAGTTACGTACCAGAGTATCTTACAGGAGTATCAGGAAGAAAGTATCATGTAGTTGGTGAAAAGATATATGATTTTTCAACTGGTAACCCAGTTAATGTAAATGAAGCTTTAACAGATGCAGATAATTATTTAACAATGCAAACTCAAAAAAATAATGATATGCTTGCAAATGTTAATAATCAGATTGCAGAGATGGAGAAATTAGAACAACGCGGTTACAACATTCCTCCAGAAACAAAAGCTCAATTGTATCAAGAAAAGGATAGCTTGTTAGCTGCGGTTCAAAATAACCAGCAAAGCTACTTAGGTAGTCTAAATGAATATGATGCAGATGGAGATTTAGTAGAGCAGTATCGACAAAAATATGTAGTACCTCAAGAAATTGAACAACAGCAAATTCAACAACAAAATCAACAAAACTATATCAATGCATATCAAGAGATGTTTAACAAAATAGCTAATGACACATTTAATGATTTAGATAACTACTATACTCCAGAAAATCAAGCTATCGAATACTATCAATATATGACAGGAGTACCATCAGGTTCTGTACCATATTTATCTCCAGAAGAATTTAGTAGAATACAAAAAGTTAAAGCTATGCAGCAAATAGCTCCAGTTATGCGAGAAAAAGCTCTATCACAGTTAAATAGTATTATTGCTACACAACAATCATCAGATAAAGATATTAGAGATTATAACTTAGATGTTCGTGAACAGATAGCTACTGAAAAGCAAAATTATATTGACAACTTAATAAATGCTTACGAAGCAGAAGAAAGAGCTAGACACAATAGAGTTGGTGAACAAATTGACACATATGAAGCAGAAACTGGTAGACAAAATGCTCAATCTAGTTCTATGAATGCAATAACAAATAGAATGGAAATACCAATTAAGCAAGGTCAGTTACAAATTAACCAAGATGAATACAAGCGTAAACAAAATCTACTTCCTTATCAACAAGCTAGTTATGCTAGTGAGGCAGTAATGAACGCAGGTATGTCAGGATTAACTATGGACCAATTTTTAAATAGTAATCAATCAGTTATGTCACAAGTATTCCCAGGTACTCAGCAAGGTAATAATCAACAACAACAGTATAAAAACTTTAATTTAGGACAATAATTATGGCACTATCATTTGACAATAGCAATAGTAATTCACAATCATTCAACTCATCATCAGGACTATCATTTGGTACACATAACAATAGTACAAGTAATAGACCACAAAGTGATAAATCCGATATAAAGTTTGAAGGCTCACTATATACTAATGCAAAGAATGACTTAAACGAAATAGGAGCTGGAATAACAACTTTACTTGGTGGAATATTTGGATATGACCAAGATGCAAGAAAAGCTATGATTGATACTTTTGATGCAGTAGCAAAAGACCCAACTCAACTAAAACAATTTGGAGATGCACTTCTATCAACATATAATCTTGCAATTGATGATATAGGTAAAATGCCGTTAGGAGAGATGGTAGGAAATGTATTAACAGGAGCTTGGAAGCATCCAATAACAGCATTAATAGATGTAACATCACTAACAGGAGCAATAGGACTAAAACTACCAAAATCAATCAAGAAAAAAATAAAAGTCATTGATGATAATTCAACAAGAATAAAGCTAGCTGAACAAGTAGCAAAAGATAATATTAATTTAACTAATGTCGGTAATGACTTCTTAAAACAAATTCAAGCTATTGAAAGTAAATATTCTCCAGAAGCAATAAGTAAAGGAATGCAAGCAATTGAAACAGTAGGTTTTAAAAAAGCACCAAAAGAATTACTACCAGTAATGCAAGATTTATCAAAAGCTAATGATACTTATAAGCAATTTACATCAATGGCTGGTGCAGAAATATTCGATGATGTAGACTTTGCAGCTAAAGAAATGTTAAGTAAAGAATATGGAGTACCATTTAGTGACTTGAATAACTCTGATTTTATGAAGTCACAAGCATACAAAGAAGCAGTACAGTATGTTAAAGATAATGATGTTCAACCACTATTCCACCTTAAACCTAAAGTACATACAGTAGATGATTTAGCTGCTGATAAAATTGAAACAAATCTTTTGGAAAGAAAGTACGGTACTATTGATTATGTGGATGCTCCTAAGAACTTAGCAAAGAAGGCAGGAGATTTTGTAGATAGAGTAGTTAGAAGTAATACATTAGATAGTGCATCAAACTTAAATAAAAAGATACGTGAGTACAATAAGTTAAATAAAACAGAAGTTAAAGAACTTGATACACAATCAAGTGTATTTAGTAATAAATTTCTAAATGAACTAAATAGTGAACTAAAGAAAACTATGTTAGCAGGTGGTACATACTTAGGAGCTAACGTATTATCTACTACTCTATCAATACTTAATAACTTTGATGTTAATGCAGTAGCTAAAACATTTAAAAATTTACCAAAGTTTAGAATGGTTGAATTATCAGAAGCTACTACACCTATACTTAATTATATATCTAAAATAAATAATTTCTTGTATCGACCAGTAGCATCAGTAGATAAGTACATCGAAAATATTGCACTTGAATATATTAATAACTATGGAATTGATAAAGCTAAGTTTTTACAATCTACAATACCATCAAGAGTAGTAGCTACTAATCCAGTAGAAGCAGCAGTAAAAAGTTTTGTACCATTTGGTAACTATCCACTAGCAGCTATCAAAGAAACAGCTGCACATATAAAAGGAAGACCAGTTAGAAGTTTTGTTTATAACCAATTACCAAAATTAGGTACATCAGTAAATGAAACTGTACAACAGCAAACTCCAGGATTAATAGAAGCAGATACAACTAAAGCTATTAGATTTGACCCAAGAGAAAATAAGTTAATTCAAAGGTCAACTGTTGTAACTCCTATACAAGCAGCAAATATGTTTTTACTAGGCCAACAAGGTGATGCAATTCAAGTACCGCTATTTACATTCCTTAATAAATTAATTAGTGGTAAAGGTGACCCGAATGTTTTTGAAGTTGAAGGTAAAACATATAGAGTTAATAATGGAGAGATAACAACAGAACAAGGTAGTTTTAGTTTACTACCAAGTTTATCGTATATTGGTAGACAGTTATTAGGACCAGTTCAATTCTATAATCAAGTAGTAGTACCACTTATGACTGATAAGTATGTTAGAGATGAACAACAACTATTTAACAGACTTGTAAATGATAGCCAATATTCAAACATGAATGCTCAAGCTCAAAATAAAGTTACTACTGCTGCAAGAGAAAAGTTAGGTAAAAGAGTAGCTGGTACTTATGAATTCAATTATTATAAACCTTATATACCACGGAGAATTAGACGAAAAATTCTTCAAAGACAAATGACCAAAAGAAACATTAATGATGTTTTAAATAATTAATCTCCTTTGTACACACACGTGGTTTACTAGTTAAATCACGTGTTTTTATTTTAAGTTTTGTAAACTTTCTGTAAATCTATGTTAGAAAAACATGAAAACGGGTATAATATTAATATAGAACATTAAGCAGTGTATATAAAGAAAGTGAGGTCGAACACAAACACCAGTAGATATTTAGTTAATCACAAGTATCAACAGTAGATTAACCTTATTTGATTAATATAGTATATAAAGATATATAGTAAATCATATAATAGTATATAAAGATAGTTAGTTAACTAAGATTGATTTATTTTTATATACAGTT
>ULUO01000313.1_pt1 | contig 31319 bp, 27 predicted proteins | sample 1958611 | NCBI WGS metagenome assembly ULUO01 (sample SAMEA4835762, study PRJEB28245) | human gut metagenome | biome: gut microbiome; material: fecal sample | place: Denmark | collected 2008
TAAAAGACTCGAGGTGTTAGGTGCAAATGAACCCGTGAGGCAATTCAGAAAAGCTGGATTGACAGACAGTTTCGATTGGAGTTTTAGAATAAAATTGTATAATAACGGTAATAGAGAAAGCGTAAAAGAACAGAGAAGAGGTGTGATTATATGTGGACAATAAAGAGAATTGACGAGGCAGATTTCGGCTGTGAGGAGAGACTTCCGGGTGAACCGCTGATGGTGCTGGTGAGCCTGGAGAGCGATGACGGAAGAGTCATACAGTTTGAAGCTGCGGACAACTGGCTGACAGTTCAGGAACTTTCTGAGGGTGATGAGTGGCCGGAGGATATAGAGGCACCTGACGCGGCCGACGAGAGAACAGTCAGGCAGACTCAGTGGATGGAGAATTATTTTGAGGCACTGGAAGAACTTGAATAGGACATAGATTGATCAACATATGTAAATATGGGAGAGTGCTGACAAAATCTAACATTTGGACAGTATAATCATGCAGAATTGCATTGACTGTTTTCCCTCTTTCCTATAAGATGTGGCTGGTGATTGGAAATAGAAGAATTTATTCGTGTGAAAACGAATAAAACAAAGTCTGGTCACCCATAATATCACCACAAAAATGTAGATAAGATGTAGATAAGAACACATAATACAAAAAAGGAAGAGGAATAATATGAAAAGTAGATTGACGAGAAAAGAAATGCTTCCGCTTGTGGGAATGACCATTTCGGCATTCATATTCAACACATCGGAGTTTATGCCAATAGGACTGCTGACGGACATAGCGGGTTCGTTCAGTATATCAGAGTCGAAGGCGGGAATGCTTATAACAGTATATTCATGGATAGTTATGCTACTGTCCCTCCCGCTCATACTTCTGGTGTCGAAGATCGATTTCAGAAAACTGTTCATGGGAACGATTGCATTGTTTGGAATATGTCAGATCATGTCGGTGCTTGCACCGAGCTATGGAGTGCTCATGGCGTCCCGAATCGGTGTTGCCTGCACACATGCGATATTCTGGTCCATAGCCTCACCGGTTGCAATAAGACTGGTAAATGAGGAACACAGGTCATTTGCACTCAGCATGGTCGTAACAGGAACCTCCATAGCGACCATAGCCGGACTACCGCTTGGAAGACTTGTGGGACAGTATATGGGATGGAGAGTTACGTTTCTCGTTGTCGGAATCATAGCGTTTGCAGTGCTCGTATATATGGCGTTTGTTTTCCCGAAGATAGCGAGCGGAGAGCAGTTCCATGTAAGGGATCTCCCGGCACTCCTGAAGAATCCGGTACTCATCTGTCTGTATGTCCAGACCATACTTTTTGTGCTTGGATATTACACAGTTTACAGTTATATAGAACCATTCATGCAGCAGGTCGCAAAGCTGCAGAATAATGTCATAACCATAGTGCTCCTGATATTTGGTGCCATGGGACTTCTTGGAAGTTATCTGTTCTCAAAGCTGTATGACAGACATAGATTTGCATTTATAGGTACAGTTATGGCTACGCTTCTTGTATGGCTGCTGTTTCTGCTTCCAGCATCAAAGAGCCTGGCAACTATGGTCATTCTCTGTGCATTCTGGGGAATCACGGCCATGGCGTTTAACGTAACTACTCAGTCGGAGGTCATCAGAAGTGTGGATGAGAAGGGGGCTGCCGTGGCGACTGCCATATATTCCGGACTTTTCAATCTCGGAATCGGAGGTGGAAGCTGGATCGGCGGAATAGTGTGTGACAAAGGTGCGATATCGTATATAGGATTTGTGGGTGCGGTATTTGCGGTTATATCAGTTTTATTCTTTGCATTTGTACTTCTAAGAAAATTGAGACAGAGTGTGAACTGACAGTGTATTTGCATATAATTAAATGTAATTGAAATATAATGGCGCGGCAGTGCTGGCATACAGGTTCGGTTTGGAACATGGCATGTCAGCACTGCCGTTTTTTAGTAAGTTTCAAATAATAGGTTGACAAATTATCAAAATGATAATATCATGTAAACAACTTGCAGATATTATCATTTTGATAATAACGACGATGGCGCATGTAGATATATTTATATGCTTTATAAGGAATCCGTGCCTTTGTGGATTTCCCCATGAAAGCAGAGAGTAGAAAATTGAAAAATCGAAAATTTACCAATCAAAAATTTTAAGTTGATAGTTGAATGGAAAAGGAGAAAAATTATGGACAAAAACAGGAAAAAGACACTTATAGTAGTTGACATGCAGAATGATTTCATCGATGGAGCACTCGGGACAAAGGAGGCTGTTGCCATCGTGGAGAATGTGAAAGAAAAGATAAAAGAGTATGCTGACCGCGGGGATGAGATCATCTTCACCAGGGATACGCATTATGAGGACTACATGGAGACAAACGAAGGACGTCACCTCCCGGTTCAGCACTGTATAGAGGAGACTGAGGGCTGGGAGATCGCAGCTGGTCTTGAAGTCCCAGGCGCTATATACATCAACAAGACCAGCTTTGGATATACAGGCTGGGGAGACTTCGATCTCCAGGATGTAGAGATGGTAGGACTCTGCACAGACATTTGTGTTGTGTCCAATGCTCTGATCATAAAGGCACTGTACCCTGAGATAAATGTGAAGGTTGATGCGAGGTGCTGTGCCGGAGTGACACCGGAGAGCCATGAGGCTGCGCTCGCCACCATGGAGATGTGTCAGGTGGATATAATCAGATAAGATACAGCGGCTGGCATGAGGCTGCCGATTTTTCGGCAGATAGGTGTGGATAAATGCAGACAAAAGCAGATAGATGCAGACAAATACAGATATAGGCGGAAATGTATAGGAGGATGAAGCAGATTTATGAAGACATATGAGATGAGTGACGAGGAGAAGGAATTCCTCGCCGGATATGACCTGACAAAATATGACAGGCCATCTGTTGCCGCGGATGTGGTTGTATTTTCAGTTATGAAGGATGACGAGTGCAAGGATGTAAGAAGACTTCAGGAGAAGAAGCTCAAGATACTCCTGATAAGAAGAGGTGGATTTCCATATAAAGGATGCTGGGCTATGCCTGGTGGGTTCTGCAAAAAGGGAGAGGATGTCATAGATTCAGCCAGAAGAGAGCTTTGCGAAGAGACAGGTATAGACGATGCATATGTAAAGCTTGTCGGAGTGTATGGCGAGCCGGGCAGAGATCCTAGAGGCTGGGTCATATCATCAACTTATATGGCACTTATGAATGCCAGAGCCTGTCATCTGAAGGCAGGAGATGATGCACAGGATGCGAGATGGTTTACGGTTGAACTGACAGATGTTTCAACAGAGATGTCAGGTGCAGGTGGACATTCTGTGAACGAGATGTCAACAAAGGTGTCAGGCACAGGCGAAGAAATTGTTAAAAATGAAGATGAAGCTTCACGTAAAGTCCAAAATGAGAAAAGATACAGGCTGGTTCTCAAGGATGCAGATTCTGATATAAAACTTACGGCAGTGTTGCGCAGAACAGATATGAGCTCATGTGGACGAAGCTCGGACAGTTACGATATAGAGGAATGTGAAGGACTGGCATTTGACCATGCAAGGATCATAACAGAAGCGGTGCTCGGACTGCGGGAGGATGTCAGGAGAGACATGAAGCTGGCATTTGACCTGCTGCCGGAGAGATTTACACTTACTGAGCTTCAGAATGTATATGAACAGATATGGGACATGGAACTCACCACACCTAACTTCAGAAGAAAGATTGCGGAATATGTTGAGGAGACTGATGCATATCAGGCCGGTGAGAGATACAGACCTGCCAAATTATTCAGGCGCAGGACAGACGTAAGATAATGAGGTGTAGCGTAAGGGACTAACATAGAGAGAAAGGGGACAAATATATGACTTTGAAAGAATTTGTGAGAAATGAGATAGAGGGCTGGAAGAAGCTGGAGGTCGCCTGGCTGCTTATAGCATGTGCGGTCATCGTGGGACTGTCCATATACTGGGATGATACGGTTATGGGGATCATATCATCAACCACAGGCGTGATCTGTGTGGTATGCACGGGAAAGGGAAAGTTGTCAGCGTACATATTCGGTCTTGTGAATACTGTGCTTTATGCAATCATATCGTATAAGGCGGCGTTGTACGGAGAGACGATGCTCAATGCGCTATATTATGTGCCTATGCAGTTTGTTGGATTCTATGTATGGTCAAGGCATATGGACGATGAGACGCATGAGGTCAGAAAGAAACACATGAAGGCGGTTGGCAGGATATTTATGGTGCTGGCGGTGGCGCTTGGCACATTCCTGTATGGGCTGCTGTTAAAGAGACTTGGGGATGCCATGCCATTTGTGGATGCATTTACAACGGTTTCATCGGTTGTGGCGATGGTCGTATCTGTAAGGATGTTCGCGGAGCAGTGGTGGATATGGATCGTAGTAGATGTGTTTACAATATATATGTGGGCACGAAACTTTATGAGTGGCAATGACAACATAGCGACGCTGCTCATGTGGATAGTGTACCTTGGAAACGCCGTTATTATGTGCGTCAGATGGGAGCGTGAGGTCAGGAGAAATCGCTTGGACGAAGCACACGTTTTCGAAGACAGTACGGCGGCAGAGTAAGGGAGGCTGACAAATGATGTATAGATATAAGGTAGGAATGTATGGGGGTTCGTTTGATCCACTCCACATAGGGCACATCCATGACATCATACGTGCTGCGGCGATGTGCGGGGAACTGTATGTGATGATAAGCTGGTGCGAGGGCAGAGAGTCTACCTCTAAGGAGCTGAGATATCGATGGATACTCAACAGCACAAGACATCTGCCAAATGTGAAGATAATCATGATAGAGGATAAGGCGGTCTCAAAAGAAGAATATAATACGGATTATTACTGGGAAAAGGGAGCACAGGATATCAAGGATACGATAGGAAAGCCTATAGATGCAGTGTTCTGTGGTTCGGATTATCTTGGAACCGGCAGATTTGAGAGCTTGTACTGTCCGGAGAGTGAGGTCGTGTACTTTGACAGGGCGGAGGTTCCGGTATCCTCGACAGAGATCCGTGAGTGGGCGACGGCACACTGGGAGTATATTCCAAAGGTGTGCAGGGATCACTACGTCAGAAAGGTTCTGGTGGTCGGCGGTGAATCCACAGGAAAATCTACACTGGTTGAGAATCTTGCGCTGGCATATAACACGAATTTTGTACGGGAGATAGGGCGTGACACCTGTGAGTATGCGGGTGGAGAGGAGTTCATGGTTGAAGATGATCTGGTGGAGAACTTCATCAGACAGAAGGACGAGGTCCGCAGGGCAGCCAGGCATAGCAACAGACTGTTGTTTGTGGATACCGATGCGCTGACTACAGGATTCTATTGTGATCTGCTCATGGATGATGACGAACAAAAACGCAGGCTCACGGATATGGCAGGCGCGATAAATGCAACAAATAAATGGGATCTGGTGCTGTTCCTTGATCCTGATGGAACGGATTTTGTCCAGGACGGAACCAGGAATGAGGATATAATGCGGGAGAGAAGGCATTACAGCGATTTGCTCAAGGCGTGGTTTGACCGTCATGGAGTAAGCTGCGAAACTATATCCGGTGATTATCTTGACCGGTTCAACACGGCCAAGAAGCTTATAGAGGAACGACTTGCGATAACCACTGTATTTTAAATGACAATTGATCGTATATATTAACATCCACAACATGGTTTTAAAAACAATGTGTTGTGGATGTTTTTGTCTGTTTTTTATCGTATTTATGACTATGAATAAAAAGCCAATGATGATACAATAGTAGATAATGTAACAATTATATAGTAGGAAAAGGCTGAAAAAGTAAATGAAATGCAAAATTAAAACGTACAGGTGAAGACAGAACCGTACAAATATATTGGAGAGGTGGACAAACATGGCAAAGTATATCTTGAGCTGCTGCTCAACAGCAGATCTTTCAAAGGAGCATTTTGACAAAATAGACGTAAAATATATATGCTTTCATTACGAGCTTGATGGTGTGGAACATCCTGATGACCTGGGACAGACCATGCCATTTGAAGAATTTTATAGGAAGATGACAGAAGGTGCGGCTACGAAGACCTCGCAGGTGAACTCGGATGAATATTATGATTTCTGGAAACCTTATCTTGAACAGGGGTATGACATACTTCACCTGACATTGTCATCGGGAATAAGCGGGTCTATAAACTCTGCAAATATTGCCAGGGATGATCTGGAGGAAGAATTCCCTGACAGGAAACTCTATGTGGTTGATTCTCTGGGTGCGTCCTCGGGCTATGGTCTCATCATGGACACGCTGGCAGGAATGAGAGATGAAGGCAAGTCCATAGACGAGCTGCATGACTGGATAGAACAGCATAAGCTGGACCTGAACCATTGGTTCTTCTCAACGGATCTCACGTTTTATATCAGAGGCGGAAGAATATCCAAGACTGCTGGAACAGTCGGCACAATACTTGGAATATGTCCACTTCTCAACATGGATGATGAGGGAAGGCTGATACCGAGATCAAAGATAAGAGGTAAAAAGAAGGTTATTCAGGAGATAGTAAAGCGCATGGAGGAGAATGCACAGGATGGGCTTGATTATTCCGGCAAGTGCTATATATCGCAGTCGGCATGTATGGAGGATGCCGAGGCTGTGGCAAGGCTTGTTGAGGAGAGATTTCCAAAACTTGACGGCAAGGTGGAGATCAATTATATAGGAACTACCATAGGAAGTCATACAGGACCTGGCACAGTTGCCTTGTTTTTCTGGGGCAAAAGGCGCCAGGGGTAGGATAATACATTGTGCATTCATTTCTCCACTGCTATAATATAGGAAGAGTTTATATTTATTAATTTTTGATACGCTTGGGCCGATTTTGATATTTAAGACCGGACGATACGGGCTATGTGGCGAAGGCTGGAGGAGAGAGAATGGATAATACAATTGATAAAAGCATACAAATGGACAGCCGGATGAAAGAATTCTTCGAATGCATAAGCGGGGACGCGGATACACAGCAACAGAGAATCCAGTGTATAAGGAATGGCCTTGCTGCTATTGCTGACAGGCTCAGGCTGGGAAAGGCGGAGATTACTGTTGATATTCCGAAAAACAGGTTTATGCCGCTTGGAGAAAGAAGCAGCGCGGTATTATACGAGAGAGAAGTGACTGAATTGGGCACCCCCGTTGATATAGAGATGAAGATCAGAACCGGTGGTACTGTGTTTATCAAGGATTATCCATATGGTCCGGGTTATTCAGAAGAGGAGATACAGACACACAGGTTTATATTTAGGGAGATATTTATTCAGTACAACCGGACATTGGCTCAGTGCATGCTTGAAAAGATCATGAAAACAGATATCAACACGGGTGTTGCCAGTCAGGATTTCCTGATGTATTATGCGGTCAATCTGATAAAAAACGGACGGATTGGTGATTATACAGGCATATTTTTTAATATCCACAATTTCAAGTATGTGAATAAGGTTTTTGATTATTCACAGGGAGATGTGATACTTAGAAATTATGCGCAGATGGTGAAGTCATATCTTGATAGCGATGAGGAGATAGCAAGGCTTGGAGGAGATAATTTCGTTGTAATCTGTCGGAATGAGAATGCGTCTGATTTTATAAGCAAGATTAAAGATGTTCATATGAGTCATGAGTTCAGATCTGTCAAAAGAGAAATCCAGCTGGGAGTTACAGCGGGGATAGCCTGCCTGGAAGGTGTTGATAAGCCGAGGGAAGTTATGGCCAGAACCAGCATTGCGTATCAGGCAGCAAGAAAAACCGGAGCGGGCTCTATAGTTGTATATACAAAAGAGATTAAGAAGCATCTTATGGATGACCAGGAGATTCTGGCTGCTTTCCCACAGGCTCTTGCTGCAGGTGAGTTTGTAGTATATTATCAGCCAAAGGTGAGGATTGTGGATAAAAGTATATATGGTGCGGAGGCCCTTGTCCGCTGGGTGAGAGATGGACAGGTGGTCACACCTGCGAGGTTTATACCGCAGCTTGAGAGAGAGGGAAGCGTGTGCAGGCTTGACTACTATATGCTTGAGCAGGTATGCGGTTTTTTGAAAAGCAGACTGGATAAAGGTCAGAAGATAGTGCCTGTATCAGTCAATTTTTCCAGAAGGCATCTGGAAGAAATAGATCTGGTGGAACGTATAACCGGTACCATCGACAGATTTGGGATAGACAGAAGCTATATTGAGATAGAACTTACAGAAAGTGAGGATTATCAGAATTATGAGATCATGTCCAGCGTGATAGGAAGACTCAAGGAGCGGGGCATAAGTACATCCATAGATGATTTTGGTACAGGATTTTCTTCACTCAACATGATCAAAAAGGTTGACCTTGATACAATCAAGATAGACAAATCGCTGATACCTTTTGATGATGTAAACAATAATAAGCACCAGGATATAGTAATGTTTTCAAGCATAATAGACCTCATAGGCAGACTCGGGAAAAAGTCAGTTGCGGAGGGCGTTGAGACAACTCAGCAGCTTGACTATCTGGAAAAGCTTGGCTGTGATATAGTACAGGGATATGTGTTTGATAAGCCCCTTCCAAAGGATGAATTTGAACAAAGGCTGGAATCGGGATATTAAAAAGCGGCAATGGAGCCATATGAACTCCATTGCCGTTTTTTGTGTATGTAGTAAAACGGTAAAATATATATACATGGGGACTTGTTTCTTCACCGTGAAAATGATAAAACTGTTGAGAGGATTGATAAAGAAACACAGCAAAAACTGCTGCTTGAGATGGGGGCTGCCAGGGAAGTGGCTGACCGTGTTATATTTATGGCCGATGGGATCATAGTTGAGGATGGAACTCCGGAGCAGCTGTTCGGGGATCCGCAGAATGACAGGACAAAGGCTTTTCTCAGTTCAATTCTCAACACATAATAGAGTGCCTGTATGTTGTAAGCTGAGGCATTGACTAAAAAGAACGAGAGGTTTCAGAGATGAAGAGTAGACAGGTAAGGAATTCACTGCTGCTGGTTTTGACAGCTTTTATATGGGGCGTAGCCTTTGTTGCGCAGAGACAGGGAGGAGATGCGGTTGGACCGTTTTCTTTCAACGGAATAAGGTCACTGATTGGCGGTGCTGTTCTCATACCGGTCATATTTATAATTGACAGGATAAAACCATCTGATAGGAAACCGAGTAATAGATCAGATAGAAAGAGACTTGTGATTGGTGGTATATGCTGTGGAACTGTTCTGTTCCTGGCAAGCTCTGCACAGCAGCTTGGACTTTATATGGGAACATCGGCGGGAAAAGCGGGATTCCTCACAGCGTGTTACATATTGCTGGTTCCAATTCTGAGTCTGTTTTTGAAGAAGAAGTGTGGCTGGAATATATGGCTTGGAATAGTTATAGCTGTGGTGGGGCTTTATTTGCTTTGTATGAGCGGCTCACTGTCATTTCAGAGCAGTGATCTTATGGTGCTTGTATGTGCATTGCTTTTTGCAGTACATATACTTGTGATAGACCATTTCTCACCGCTTGTGGATGGAGTCAGAATGTCATGTATACAGTTCTGGGTATGTGGGATTCTCAGCATATTCCCGGCGTTTTTCTCTGAGATGCATCACAGTGTGGCCGGGATTGCGGCGTGGGTTCAGCCTCTCGGTACATTGAGTGCGTGGATTCCTATACTATATGCGGGAGTATTGTCGTGCGGAGTGGCATATACACTTCAGATAGTTGGACAGAACGGACTAAATCCTACAGTCGCATCAATGATCATGAGTCTTGAATCGGTATTTTCTGTCATTGCCGGCTGGATCATCCTTGGAGAACGTATGGGGGTAAGACAGCTTGCAGGATGCGGACTGATATTTGCCGCAATACTTCTGGCACAGATCCCGGTCGGGAGAAAAAAGAGAGATACAGTCTGAACATTAGGAATGTTGATGGTAGAAATACTTTGTTTTCACAAGAAAAAATATGCAGCAGGTGTACATATATCGCTGAAACACTTGAAAAAAATACGAGTTTTTATTTACTTGCAAAAATGGGTTGACATTAAAATACTTCAGTGCTAATTTAGGTACCGAACAAAGAGCAAATGCAAAGAACAGAATACGGTCGTCAAAGATCGCATACTTCAGAGAGCCGCCGGTTGGTGTGAGACGGTGTATGTCCTTGATGATTATCCTCTGCGAGCAGTGCACTGAATTTCCTGGTCATGAGATATCAGGGACAATAGGTGTCACCGGTTTTCTACCGTTACATAGAAGCTTATTTCAATAGACATTGAGTAGTGGTCAGGCGAGATGAGATCAGAGAGGTCATCCTTTTATGATGGCAAATAAAGTGGTAACGCGGAAGTATACAGGCTTTCGTCTTTATGAGATTGCATAGAGACGAAAGCCTTTTTTAATGTGTTTTTTATGTATAAACTCTTTGTACGAATAAATCATGTATCAGCCAGCTTGAGGTCATTACGGATTCATGAGCAGGCATATACTTAAAAAAGGAGCCGCTGCAAGGCGGGAGAAAGGAGAAAGATATGAATAGTTTAGTTATCATTCTTATCGCAGTAGTAGTTTTAGGTGCTGGCTATCTTGGCTATGGAAGATGGCTTGCAAAGAAGTGGGGCGTAGATCCAAATGCAAAGACCCCGGCAGTTGCAAACGAGGATGGAAAGGATTATGTTCCATCATCAAAGCTTACAGTATTTGCACATCAGTTCTCATCTATAGCAGGTGCCGGTCCTGTTCAGGGACCTATCATCGCAGCCATGTTCGGATGGGTTCCAGTTTTACTCTGGCTGCTTGTCGGAGGCGTATTCTTCGGTGCAGTTCAGGATTTTGGTGCACTTTACGCGTCAGTTAAAAATGGTGGTAAGTCGATAGGACTTGTCATCGAGAAGTACATAGGCAAGGCAGGAAGAAGATTCTTCTCACTGTTCTGCTGGCTCTTTACACTTCTTGTTATAGCAGCATTTACATCGATGGTTTCATCGACATTTAACGGTTTCACAGCAGGTGCTGACGGAGCTGTGACAAAGAACTTCAATGGCGCTGCAGCTGCTACAGTTTCAATGCTGTTCATAGTAGTAGCCATGGTATTCGGTGTGGTTATGAAGACATGCAAGAATATGAAGGAGTGGCTCAAAGCTATAGTAGCCATCGTCCTCATCGTTGCAATGTTTGCAGTAGGTATGAAGCTTCCTTGGTACTTAAATGGTGACCAGTGGAATTACGTAATCATGGCTTACCTCTTCCTTGCATCAGTACTTCCAATGTGGTTACTCATGCAGCCAAGAGATTACATGACAACATTCATGCTGGTAGGCATGCTGATCGGTGCATTTGTCGGTGTACTGGTCGGACATCCGGACATGAACCTGAATGCTTTCAACGGTTTCTCAGTTGTATCATCAACAGGTGTTAAGAGTTATCTGTTCCCAACACTGTTTGTAACGATCGCATGTGGTGCTGTTTCCGGTTTCCACAGCCTTGTTTCATCAGGAACATCATCAAAGACAGTAAAAAATGAAAAAGATATGCTTTTCGTAGGTTACGGAGCAATGATACTTGAGACACTCCTCGGAGTTATCTCACTTATAGTAGTTGGTGCGGTAGCAGTCGGAGGCAAGGCTCCGGAGGGTCTTACACCTTTCCAGATCTTCTCACAGGGTATCGCAGGATTCCTCGAGAAGTTTGGACTTCCAAACTCAGTCGCAAATGTATTTATGACCATGTGTGTATCAGCCCTTGCCCTTACATCACTTGACTCAGTTGCACGTATCGGACGTATGTCATTCCAGGAGCTCTTCATGGGAGACACAACAGATACATCCAAGATGCCTGCATGGCAGAAGGTGCTCACAAACAAGTATTTTGCAACAGTTATAACACTGTTCTTTGGATATCTTCTCTGCAAGGGTGGATATTCAAATGTATGGCCGCTCTTCGGATCAGCAAACCAGATGCTTGCAGCCCTGGTACTTATAGGAGTAGCAGTATTCCTCAAAGCAACCAACAGAAAGCATGCAATGCTCTACCCACCTATGCTGATAATGCTTGCCGTTACATTCACAGCGATCGTACTCAATGTAATTGGTAATATTCAGAAGTTCCAGGCTGGAACAGCAACATTCCTTGTAGAGGGACTTCAGCTTATAGTAGCAGTATTCCTTATCGTGCTTGGTATCATCGTGGCCATCACATGTATCAAGAAGCTCGTTCTTATGAAGAAGGAGAATGCTGAGAAGGCAGAGGCTTAATTGATGAGTGGGGGGAATCCCCGATAAAGATTTTAAATATAATATCTACCAAAAAATCAGGCAATTGGTGAAATACCGATTGTCTGATTTTTTATGTTTACATGGCATGGCTGTAACCAACATTAAGGATTGACAGGCTGAAGTCTTTGAAGGAAAATAATAGGGAAAATGAGGGATGTCATCATCTATAAGATCTATGGACATCTGGAATAGTGGAGGAAATACAGGTATGATACAGGATATAGAACCACAGAGGTTTAATAATCAATATAGTAACAGGAGAGAACCAGAGGATCACGATATGGTTCTCTCTTTTTCTGAGAAAATGATATTTGCGAAAGTTATGGATGATGAGAACCTGCTTGGGTTTATGACGTATGGAGAACTGCAGAAAATAACCGGATGCGATGGGAAAATAGGGGATCTGGTTTACCTCTTTTTGATAGATGATACTGCATATTTTCTGTGGAATGGAGATACTAGGCTGACAGCTCCGGGATATGATTACCGAAGCATGTATAAGACAAGGGCGTGCCATCCGAAGACTGCGGTTCTTGCGGCGGCTACCGGCTGGCATCTGTCACTGTGGTACAGAACCAACAGGTTCTGCGGTGCCTGTGGAGAGAGAACTGTACATGATGAAAAAGAGAGGATGCTCAGATGTCCGTCCTGTGGCAGGCTGATATTCCCGGTCATAGCCCCGGCTGTCATAGTGGGTGTGATCGACGGCGACAGGATCATACTTACCACATATGCGGGCAGGGAGTACAAGAGATATGCCCTGATAGCGGGATTTACCGAGATAGGGGAGAGCGCTGAGCAGACCGTCAGACGGGAGGTCATGGAGGAGGTCGGCATCAGCGTTAAGAATATCACTTATTACAAGTCACAGCCATGGGGCTATGACAGCAATCTTCTCATGGGTTATTTCTGTCAGGCAGACATACCGGAGGGCGGTGACGGACATCTGACCATAGACAGACAGGAGCTTGCAACCGGAGAGTGGGTGAACCGTGATGATATTCCAGACTATCCGGAGCACCTGAGCCTCACACATGAGATGATGGTATACTTTAAAGAGCACGGACAGGAAGTGTTTAAGTGACAAGTAGAGCTAAGATGTAATATCCATTGAATATCCGGACGGGCAGCATAAGATTATTTAAGTTTTAAACGGTTGTGTAAATGTATGGAGTTATTGTATTATAGACAAATCGAGGATATGGATACTTGAGAAAAATATGGGAGAACGTTTCTTTATATTAATAAGACATTAAAAATGGGCTTATATCGAGAAAAAAGGGTAAATGGAATATGAAAAAGACAGGAATTGTGATATGTGTGCTTGCTGCACTGGTGGGACTTGCGGGATGTTCATCAGTGGTAAGCAGTGATAAAACAGATAGAACCAAATCGGGTATAGAGGGTCAAGGAAAGTTCAAGGTCAATACACCGGATGAGGAGTGGTTCAAGGAGACTGCCCTGGATGTGGCGGCTTCGGTGAACGAACTTGCAAATGATGAAGCTTATATAAAGATAATGGGAGGAAGTGACGAGGTTGCTGAAGTCGCAAGTGACTGGGGTGACAATATAGCCGACACAAGTGGCAAGATTGCAGTTGTGATAATCTCGGATAAAGCAGCAAAATTCATTATGGGGCAGACTGATGGTGAAACGTCCCTGTCCGATACGGCCAGAGACCGTGTTGAAAAAAATGCGTGCTTGGCATTTGGAAATTATGTGACCGCCAGCGCTGGGGGAGCGAGTGCATTGGCGGCCTCATCAATACTTAGGTATGATCAGGCGTATGTAGTAAGTGAACCGGTGCTGGATCAGGTGTGGGTGATCCCAGCTGGGGAGAAATGTGCACTGTGGATAGCCTATAGTAACTGTGGTGACGGAATAGTGAGCGTGAGTGGAAGTTACATGGTACTCCCTGATGGTCAGACTGTGGAGGAGGCTGCGGATTCACTGTTCAGCACGTGGGGGTTAGAAGTAGAGGTGCACGAGTGGTAAAGTCACTTTGATATATGTGTTTTAAATAAACGGCGGAGACAATGACTCCGCCGTTTATTTTGTTTATATTCCAGAGCGGTGTGGACGGTCTCGGTCTCTAAACACTCTATTTTTGATAACAGGGTGCTCCGGCATTTGCAAGAATATAAAATATGATAAAAATAATAAGCAGCAATACGGAGTTGACTTTTAAGTTTATTTATATACAATAGGAATGTGCCTTTTTAGACTGAAAATTTATATAAAGGGAGATAAAGAAAAATTACACATTTGTTACCGGGTTGAAGCGATTGGTTATTGCGGGGGTCGTTGCGGCGATGGTGACAGCATCTATGGGAAGTGTATGGGGAGATGGAGTTGTAACTGCAAGCGCAGCTACAGCCAAGGTCAAGATTGATAAGAAGGCATTCCCGGACAGCAAGTTCAGGTTATATGTGAAGTATTATTTTGACACCAACAGCGATGGCTATTTATCAAAGAAAGAGCGGAATAATGCAGCATTAATAAGTGCGAAATATTGGAAGATCAGCAGTTTTAAGGGAATTCAGTATTTCCCTAATCTTAAGTATCTTGATTGTGGACACAATAATCTCACATCACTAGATCTTTCGGGAAACAAGAAACTGGAAAAACTCAACTGTGATTATAATAAGCTTACAGCGAAGGGCGGCATTATTGATGCAGATAAGGGCGTAAAAATTATAAAAAAGTAAATAATATAGCTCTCATAGACGGATTCAGGATGATTTTATAGATATAAAATACAATTATCCATATCATTTTGTTAAATACAGTTGTAAAATAACAATAATGATGTACATGGTATATGGACGGCGATAATAAAGGGCGATAAGCCCTTTATTTCGTGTTATACGGGATTGCTGTATGGTGGTGGTAATAGCGAAGAGAAAGATCTTTCGCCAAGTCACATAAGGAGGAAAATAAAATGAAACTGAAAAAGATAAAAAGATTGGCTGCAGCGGGGGCAGCCATGCTGATGACACTCTCCCTTGCCGGGTGTGGTATCGGTGGCAGTTCGGTGAAGCTGGGAGCCGCGGGAGTTGGTGGCGGTTACTATGCGTTCTTCAACGCATTTGCACAGATAGCATCCGAAGAGGATGAAGATCTTGATTTTGAGGTGAAGGCCACTGCGGGATCCTCGGCGAATATCAGACTTCTGTCCGATGGATATGTGGACATGGCGATTGCACAGGCAGATCTTGTGGATGCAGCCTACAATGGAACAGGGGTCACAGATAAGAAGCGGTATCGTGGTTACTCGGCGGTTGCCAGTCTGTATACTGAGGCGTGCCAGATCGTGGTGAGAGCTGACTCAGGAATAGACAATCTGGATGATCTTCAGGGAAAGAAGATCTCTGTGGGTGAGGAGGAATCAGGAACCCAGAGAAATGCAGAGCAGATACTGCAGATGACAGGTCTTGTGGAATCCCTTGTAGACACAGTAAATCTCGACTATGTGGACGCGGCAAATGAGCTCAAATCAGGCCAGATAGATGCATTCTTCTGTACAGCAGGTATACAGACTTCAGTGATCGAGGAGTTGTCTAAAGAGTGCGATGTGAAGCTTATCGGAATAGATGATAAATGCAGAGACAGACTAAAATCCGTGTATGGCTTCTATACAGATTACACCATACCGGCGGGAACCTACGAAGGACAGGATCAGGATGTTGAGACTCTTGGGGTCAGGGCGGTGCTTCTTGCAAGGGACGATATGGATGAGGAAATAGTGGAGGAGCTCACAGGACTTCTCTTTGAACATTCGCAGGATATACAGTATTCCATAGCACTCACTTTCCAGATCGACGAGAGCGAGGCTGTGAAGAACGTGACCATTCCATTTCATGATGGTGCGAAAGCTTATTATCAGAAAAAAGGGATAGAGATCCCGGCTGAACAGTAGTTGTCAGCTGATGATAATAAATATACTGAATGCGGAAAAGAATATATGCAGATGATATTGGGTGAAATGGTATCGACCCTTCGTTAGCGCTCAGCGGCTACTCGGGTATCGCCCCCTCGCTGGCGCTCAGCGGCAGGTCGTAGCCGCATTCCGAGATGCGCCTTCGGCGCATGGCGGCTGCTCGGGTATCGCCCCTTCGCTAGCGCTCAGCGGCAGGTCGTAGCCGCATTCCGAGATGCGCCTTCGGTGCATGGCGGCTACTCAGGTACCTGATCACGGATGTCTGCATGTGTATATAATATAGATAAGAGAGGTCTTACATGGAGATACAGATAGATATGTATCAGACACTGGCGGTGTCAGTTCTGGTACTTATATTGGGACAGTTTTTAAAGAAAAGAATTAATTTCCTGGAGAAATTCTGCATACCGGCGCCGGTCATAGGAGGTCTGCTTTTCGCAGTCCTGACCTGTGTGTGTTACAGTCTTGGCATAGCAGAATTTACATTTGACGATACACTTAGAGAGGTGTGCATGGTATTCTTCTTCACGTCAGTTGGATTCCAGGCGAATCTCAAGGTTTTAAAGAGCGGAGGAAAGTCGTTGTTCATATTCCTGGGGCTGGTTGTGGTGCTTATAGTGTCCCAGAATTTCCTGGCACTCGGGGTGAGTAAGCTGCTGCACCTTGATCCGCTTGTTGGACTATGTACGGGATCTATACCTATGGTAGGTGGCCATGGAACTGCAGGAGCGTTTGGCCCGGTTCTCGAGGATTTTGATGTCAATGGTGCGACCACTATATGCACGGCTGCGGCAACATTTGGTCTTATCGCAGGAAGTCTTATAGGCGGCCCTATCGGTAAGAGACTTATAGACAGGAAGAAACTTCTGGACACTGCAGTTGCCGAGGATGACAGTATACTGGTTGAGGATGAGAAGAAACATGAACGTCATACCAACATGTATGCGGCAGCAGTATTCCAGCTTATCATAGCCGTAGGAATAGGAACCATCATATCGGAACTTCTCACAAAGACAGGGCTTACATTCCCTATATATATAGGTGCGATGATCGCGGCTGCGGTCATCAGAAATATCGGAGAGTATTCCGGTAAGTTTGATATTTATATGGGTGAGATCAACAATCTCGGTGGTATCTGCCTGTCACTGTTCCTTGGAATGGCGATGATCACACTGAAGCTGTGGCAGCTTGCAGAGCTTGCACTTCCGCTTATCATACTGCTCTCAGCGCAGCTCATACTCATGATATTGTTCACATATTTTGTTGTGTTCAACGTGATGGGCAGGGATTACGATGCGGCGGTTCTGTCCGCCGGAACATGCGGATTCGGTATGGGAGCAACGCCAAATGCCATGGCGAACATGCAGGCTATATGCGATCGTTACGTTCCTTCGGTCAAGGCATATCTGATAATCCCACTTATAGGAAGTTTATTTGCTGACTTCCTGAACAGCCTGGTAATTACATTTTTCATAAACATACTTTAGGGGGGGGATAACCAACTATGAGAGAAAAAAATAAAGAAAAGCAAAAAGGACAGCATAAAGAGCATCACAGATTCAACATGTCATTTGACAATCTGGCTATCCCTGAGGTGAACACAAAGAGCCATGATGACAATGAAGATAATGTGGGGGAGGATGACTCGTCTGTGACATATGACACGGTGGCAATCCCGGAGATCCACATAAGGAAAAAGAAAGATAAATAGTGATTAAAATCGTCCGGTTGTGTTAGAATACAGTCGGGCGATTTTGTATTAAGATTATTTTATTATTGACAGGTTAATCGATATTGCTGCGAAATTGACTTGTTATTGGATATATGGGGGTTGTATATGGGTGACAGCAAGGTGAAAAATGAGAATATGATTTTGGATTTTACTCACGTATATCGTGATGAGGATATAAAGGATATAGATAGATTCAGATACATAGATTGCTCTGATATACAAGAGACAGATATGTATTGTTCGAAAAATGCATATGAAAAAATATGGGGCAGGATAGAGCCGTACGGAATCCAGGGTATACATTATATCGATTCGGGAAATTATCATTATATAACGAAGATTATAACAGATCATATAACCGAACCGTTTGGGCTGGTTATGTATGATCATCATACAGACATGCAGATACCGATGGTTCCAGAAATGATGAGCTGCGGAGACTGGGCGGTACAGGCTTTGAGTCAGAATAAAAACCTCAGGCAGCTTGTGATAGTGGGACCGCCGGAGTCAGATATAGAGCAGACTTTGGAAAGTTATAGTGGGAGTCAGAGCGGAAGATTGTTGACATTTTCCGCCGAAGACCTGCATGGTGATCTGCTTGAGAATAAGCTGAAACTTATTAGAACAGATCTGCCTTTGTATATATCTATAGACAAAGATGTCCTCGGAACAGAGTACACGGAGACGAACTGGAGTCAAGGGGATATGTCAATCGATGGACTTGAACGCCTGCTTAGTGTCTTTTTTGGCGGTCAGGGTGAAGAAAAAAATTCTGACGCTTGTCGTAATGATGAAAGATATGCCGGTGATATAAGACATTCAAGAATATTGGGTATTGATATATGCGGAGAGATTCAGACGGATATTCCGGTGCCTGAGTATCTTGAGGCGGAGGAGAAGAATGAGAAGGTCAATATCGAGCTGTTTCGGTTTATATCGGAGCATGTGAAGAAATTCAGATAGTATTAGACGTCACCGTTGTATACAATTATGAGTTCGATTAGAAAAATGTGAAAATTGGGAAACTAACAACGCGAAAATTAGAAAGTGTAAGGTGAAAATATGGAGGAGATTCAAAAGCAGCTGTTTGAACTACAGGATATGGCATACAGAGATTTTCACAGCAGGCTTATGCCAGGCATCGACAAGAAGACGGTAATAGGCATAAGAGTTCCAATGCTCAGAAAATATGCAAAGAGCATAGCTGGAACAGAACTGGCAGAAAAGTTTATAAAAGAACTTCCACACTGTTATTACGAGGAAAATAATCTCCACATGATGCTCATAACCGGGATAAAGGATTATGACAGATGTCTCACGGAGATAGAAAGATTTCTTCCATATATAGATAACTGGGCAACCTGTGATTTCCCTGCGCCGAAGTGTTTTGAAAATCACAAGGAAGATTTGCTGCCGGTCATTAAGCGTTGGATCGCCTCAAGCGAGACCTATACTATACGGTATGGAATAGGAATGCTCATGAGGCTTTATCTGGATGCTGATTTTGACCCTGAGTATGTGCGGATTGTGGCAGAAGTTAAGTCTGATGAGTATTATGTCAACATGATGATAGCATGGTACATGGCGACAGCACTGGCAAAGCAGTGGGATGCGGTCATTCCGTACATAGAAGAGCACCGCATGTCCGACTGGGTTCACAGAAAGACGATACAGAAGGCTGTGGAGAGTTACCGCATAACGGACGAGCAGAAGAGATATCTCAAGGAATACAGGTAGTTTATCGCTTTTTAGCTGAAAAATGAAAAAATATAAAAACAACAAGTTATGTAGCTGAGGTGAAAACTGGCAGCTAATTACATAATTGCAACACAAGAAAGGGAAAATATACATGACGACAAGAGAGGAAGTACTGGCATATGGTCTCTCATTTCCTGATACATATCAGGAGGCTCCATTTCACGACCAGAACTGGCAGCTTGTGAGAGTCAAGGGAAGTAAGAAAGCATTTCTATGGACTTATGAGAGGAATGGATATATCAATCTGAACGTTAAAGCAGATTCAGAGTCGCTGGATTTCTGGAGACAGGCATTTGAGTCGGTTATTCCAGGATGGCATCAGAACAAGGAGCACTGGAATACGATCATACTTGATGGAAGCGTGCCCGATGATGCGGTGAAGCAGATGATAGCGGAGAGCTATGACATAGTTACATACAGCCCTACAAAGAGAATCTATGATGCGGTGAAGAAGATACCGAAGGGGTGTGTTGCAACCTATGGCCAGGTAGCTGAGATGGCAGGCGACAAAAAGATGGCCAGAGCCGTAGGCAATGCACTCCATAAGAACCCTGATCCTGAGAATATACCGTGTTACCGCGTGGTGAATTCCAAGGGCGAGCTGGCAGGTGCGTTTGCATTCGGCGGGGCAGATGTCCAGGCAGAACGGCTCAGAGCGGACGGCATAGAGGTCGAGTATGGCCGTGTAGATCTAAAAAGATATGGAATAAAAAAGTGGATGTAAAAAATGATGCAGAGTTATCATAGCCTGAACTGCAATTGCAGACAATATAGAAAAAAGATAATGCAGACAGGAATACGGTACAGACAGAAATACGACACAGACAGAAATATGACACAGATAGAAATACGACACAGACAGGAAGGCAATACAAAAATATGACAACCGATAACACAAAGACAAACGAAAATCAGAATAACCCTCTTGGATATGAGAATGAGGCGCATCTGCTCACAAGATTTGCCATACCATGTATCATATCCATGCTGGTGACCGCACTTTACAATATAGTCGACCAGATATTTATAGGACACGGCGTAGGAATGCTGGGAAATGCTGCGACAAATATAGCATTTCCTTTGTCCACGGCGTGTACCGCCATATCGCTTCTTCTTGGAATAGGAAGTGCGACCAGCTTTTCACTGAAGCTTGGTGCGGGGGATGAGAAGAGATCTGCGGAGGTGGCGGGAAATGGAATCTGTCTCATGGCGATATTCGGTGTGGCACTCTTCCTGGTGACAAGCATTTTTCTGACACCGATGCTTAAGGCATTTGGCGCAACGGACAAAGTCCTGCCATTTGCGCAGGAGTATACAAGAATCACAGCGATAGGTTTTCCGTTCCTGATAGCGAATACCGGAATGAGCAAGCTTATTATGGCAGATGGAAGTCCGAGATATTCTATGATATCCATGCTGACAGGAGCCATCATCAACACTGTACTTGATCCAATACTGATATTTGGATTTGATATGGGTATGCGCGGTGCGGCTTTGGCCACCATCACAGGACAGATCATATCATTTGCCATAAGTCTCAGATATATGTTCCATTTCAAGACAATAAAGCTCACCAGAGAAAGTTTTGTTATGCGAGGAGAGACCTGCGGCAATATATTCAGATTCGGTGCGTCGGCGTGTTTCAATCAGATAGCCATGGCGATAGTCCAGGTGGTCATGAACAATACTCTGTCAAGATACGGAGCACAGTCGGTGTATGGGGGAGACATACCTATTGCGTGTTCAGGAATAATAAGCAAGGTCAACATGATATTTATGGCTATAGTAATAGGAATATCCCAGGGAACCCAGCCGATCATAGGCTTCAACTATGGCGCAGGAAAATACAGGAGGGTGAGAAAGACTTATCTTCTGGCGCTTGCAGCAGCATCAGCTCTGTCGGTTGTGGCATTTGTGGCATTCCAGTTATTTCCAAGACAGATCATCAGCGCATTTGGAGAGGGAAGCGAACTGTACTTCCAGTTTTCCGAGAGATATTTCAGGATATACATGTTCCTGACCATCGTAAATGGAATCCAGCCGGTGACCTCCAATTTCTTTAATTCTATAGGCAAGGCAAAACTTGGTGTGTTCATGTCACTCACAAGGCAGATACTCTTTCTGCTGCCGCTCATCATCATATTCCCTATGTTCATGGGAATTGATGGTGTCATGTATGCGGGACCAATAGCGGATGGAATAACTGCGATTGTCTGCGGTGTGTTTACGGTGAGGGAACTTAAGGAACTGACTTCTATAGACAGAGATGCAAATGAAAAAATCGTAAAAATATAGACGGTAATCAGGATCTATATATTGCGCATAGAACTCATCGTGTTATAATTGAGAAAAAATATCAATAAACACAAATAGACGGCATTCGACAGACGATTTTGTGGCATTGAAAGACTGCGGGGATGAATCTGGACGAATGATGAAAGAAGGATAATCAATTATGACACTGAGAGATTTGAAGGTGGGACAGAGCGCCAGAATAAAGACCGTTGGCGGTGAAGGAGAGCTAAGACAGCATTTCCTTGACATGGGTGTTATCCCCGGTGCGGAGCTTACCCTTGTGAAGCTTGCCCCGATGGGCGATCCTATGGAGTTTCAGATCCACGGATATGAACTTACACTCAGACTGGCAGATGCAGAGAAGATAGAAGCAGAGCAGATAGAGACAAGATCCAGAGCTCATGCCAGGGTTGAGACAATAGAGGAGAAGGAACATCCGGGACTTGGCGAGGAAGGAAAATATCACGTCAAAGGGGATGGCGATCCGCTTCCGGAAGGAATAAGACTTACATTTGCCCTGGTTGGAAACCAGAACTGTGGAAAGACGACACTGTTCAATCAGCTCACCGGATCAAATCAGCATATAGGCAATTTTCCCGGAGTAACTGTCGACAGAAAGGATGGTCCGATAAGGGGCAGGGAGAATACTTCCGTGACAGATCTTCCCGGAATATATTCGATGTCTCCTTATAGCAGCGAGGAGATCGTGTCCAGAAACTTCGTGCTTGACGATCACCCAAAGGCTATCATCAATATAGTAGACGCTACTAATATAGAGCGAAATATGTATCTCACAATGCAGCTTCTCGAGATGGAGATACCGGTTGTCGTTGCACTCAACATGATGGATGAGGTCACAGGCAATTCAGGATCCATAGATGTAAATGGGATGGAGGCAATGCTTGGAACTCCGGTTGTACCCATATCTGCGGCAAAGAACGAGGGTGTGGATGAGCTTGTAAGACACGCCATACATATAGCCAAGTATCAGGAAAAGCCTGGAAGACAGGACTTCTGTGATGAGAATGAGTTTGGTGGGGCAGTACATAGATGTATACATGCGGTGGCGCATCTCATAGAGGATCATGTAAAGGCAGCAGATCTGCCGCTTAGATTCGCTGCAACCAAGATCATAGAGGGAGATCATCTCATACTTGAAAGGCTTGGACTTGATGAGAACGAGAAAGAGACGATAGAACATCTGATAATCCAGATGGAAAAAGAGAGAGGACTTGACAGGAGTGCAGCCATAGCTGATATGAGATTTAATTTCATAGAAAAGGTATGTGAAAATTGCGTAGTTAAGCCAAAGGAGAGCAAGGAGAGGATCAGAAGCGAGAAGATAGATCGTATCCTCACCGGAAAGTATACAGCAATTCCGTGCTTTATCGGTATCATGCTGGCGGTGTTCTATCTGACATTTAACGTGATCGGAGCTGGACTTCAGAAACTTTTAGAGATGGGGATAGATGCACTTACGGTTCAGGTGGGAAAGCTTCTCACTGCAGCAAATGTAAATGTGGTGGTCAAGAGCCTTGTTATGGACGGAATATTTGCAGGAGTGGGAAGTGTGCTCAGTTTTCTTCCAATAATTGTTACCCTGTTCTTCTTTCTGTCACTTATGGAGGACAGTGGATACATTGCAAGAGTCGCGTTTGTCATGGATAAGATGCTAAGGAAGATCGGACTTTCCGGCAAGAGCATAGTTCCGATGCTGATAGGATTTGGCTGTACGGTTCCGGCCGTTATGGCAACCAGGACACTCCCGAGTGAGAGAGACCGAAAGATGACTATTCTGCTCACTCCATACATGAGCTGTTCGGCTAAGCTTCCTATATATGCGTTCTTTGTAAGTGCCTTCTTCCCTGGAAAGGGCGGTCTTATTATGGCAGGGCTTTATTTCCTTGGAATTGCGATAGGAATAATTGTGGCTATGATTTATCGGAGCACATTGTTTAAGGGTAATGCGGTTCCTTTTGTCATGGAGCTTCCAAATTACAGACTTCCGGGTGCGAAGAACGTAGGCCAGCTCCTGTGGGAGAAGGCAAAGGACTTTCTTCAGAAGGCGTTCACAGTTATATTTCTTGCAACTATATGTATCTGGTTCCTTCAGAGCTTTGATATGCACCTCAATATGGTGAAAGACTCGCAGGACAGCATACTTGCTGCGATAGCCGGACTTTTGGTACCGATATTTAAGCCGCTTGGACTTGGCGACTGGAGAATATGTACGTCGCTCATAAGCGGTATCATGGCGAAGGAGAGCGTGGTATCCACACTCGAGATATTGTTTAACGGATCAGTGACTGCAGCCATCACAACCAGGGCTGCAGCATCGCTGCTCGTATTCAGCCTGCTTTACTCGCCTTGTATAGCAGCCATTGCTTCCATCAAGAGAGAGATGGGGCATCGCTGGGCTGTCATGGTAGTGATCTGGCAGTGCGTTGTGGCGTGGATTGCAGCATTTGTGGTGTATATGATAGGTGGAATCCTGTGATAAAAGCATGGAGTATGGGGTGATACATTCTGGAATAAGTCTGGTTATTGTTTATTAAAACATTAAAAAATAGAAAATATAAATCAATTAAAGAATAGGCTGACGCTTTGACGATCAATATCTAATGATTGAAGATCGTTAGGGCACAGCCTCTTTCTATGTCTCAATCTTTTTTTCGTAATTTCGTATTGTATTTATCGCAAACAACTTCCAGTTCATCAAAAGGAAGACAATATTTTCGAGTCTTAAATTGCTCGTTGTTAATATATCTGTTATATAGAGCAATAGCTTTGTCAGATATCTCTCTGGAGTGTTCATTATTACTTACATAGTCGGATATGTATTTTAAGTCGCGTTTTCTAGCTTTTTCCAAACGAGAATCACTGTTTTTTATAGAATAATCATCCATGGGTAAAAGTTGCTTGGGAGTAATGGGGATCATGTCAATAAAATTTATTCCGCTAACAAAACGACCAGTGTCGGTGACAACTTTTGTATAACCATCATTATTTTGCAGGGTTTTTCTCTTTTTAGGTTTTCCATCATGTCTGGTAATAGGAATAGCATACATTCTATTATTGATCATAACAACTATACCAATAAAATGCCGGTTATCTTTACCTAATTGAGGACTGACAGATGGAACATGATCACAAATCTTATGTAGTTCTCGTATGTATTTTATATCTATTCGATATAAGTGTAGTTCGTTTCTTGCCATAGTTCTCCTTAAAATAATGCAAGGCCTTGAATCAATTGTAATATTCCAAAACCTAAAAATATTGATCGCTATCTGGACAAATAAAAAGGCTATGTGCAGGTTGTGCACATAGCCAATGTAGTTCCACCTCGGCAGAACTATCGCTTTTCGTCTTCCACTTAACGGCAGGAGTCTCCGATTGACTATGATTATAACATATACCGCAAATTTGTCAACGAACCGCTGAATAATAAAGGATGTTGATCCTGATTATTATATAGCCTGTATTCTTTGTTGCGTTTTCATCGAGAATACACGAATAGAATTGCTTTTGCAATGGTAAGAACAATTATTTAATGAAAGCTTTATAAAGATTTACAGAGTGGATAATTAGGGAGCGGTTTATCATCCAATGTGGATATTATTAAAGTAAATGGGAGGAATATTTTTTATGACAAATGATAAAAATGAAAAATATATTGATTATAGGAAAAATGCAAATGAATGCAGAAAATTTGGCTATGTCAGAGTGTCAAGCGTGGATCAAAATGAGGACAGGCAATTGGTAGTGTTAAAAGATCATCATATAAAAGATTCAAATACATATATGGATAAAATGTCAGGAAAGGATTTTAACAGACCAAATTATCAAAGGATGAAGAGAAAAATGAAACAGGGAGACGTTCTATATATTCAGAGCATAGACAGATTAGGACGAAATTACGAAGAGATTCAAAAAGAATGGCGTGAACTCACAAAGGAAAAGAAAGTAGATATATGTGTTATAGATATGCCATTGCTCGATACACGAAATGGTAAAGATCTTATGGGGACATTTATAGCGGATCTGGTTTTGCAAATATTGTCATTTGTGGCACAAAGTGAGCGAGAAAACATAAGGAAAAGGCAGGCTCAGGGAATTGCAGCGGCAAAAGCAAGAGGTGTACATATGGGACGACCACTGAAAGAACTTCCCGATGAATTTTATATGTATGTTGAAATGTGGAAAAGAAAAGAGGTCAGTACAAAATGGATAACAAATAAATGTGGGGTGTCGGAGTCGACATTTTTTCGTCGTGTAAAGGAGATTGAAAATAAAAAATAGCTAAGGATGTCAGAAGGTGTACCTTTTGACATCCTTATTTATGTTGAAATTATACAACGTTATTCGGATAAATTCAACAATAAATGACATCGTGTAATGCTGAAATATGACAAAATGATTGAATTATTTCATTTGAGTAGATTAAGTCAAAAGGTACACATTTAGAATGAGAAAGGGGGGGGAATTAGTTGCTAGAAGGTTACACAGATAAGAGGAAAAGCCAATGCCTAGATGAAATACTTAGCCATTATTTTGAAAGAAACTTTGGAACTATGGCAAAATCTGATTTTGAGACTCTTTTATTTCACATTTATATTGATTATAAAAGAGAATATGAAAAAGGTAGATGTGACGAATATGAGTTGTCTAGGGAGTTAGGCATAAGTCAACAAAAAGTGCGAAATCTTATTAAGAAAACAGAACTTATTTATCCAAGAGATAATTTTCAAGAAATGTGGAAGGAAATGTTTGTGGATGACATAAAATATGCAAATTATGATGACCGTTCAGGTCTTGTGAAAATGCATGTGTCAGATCCACTAGTCATGGACGAACTTCGGCATTATATGGAAGCAAATTCCTGGTACAGCGAATATCAGTTGAATCCCAAATTGTTTCAATGTCCGTTGAATATGTTTATAAGCTTGTGCCAAAAGCTTGATGGACAAGAAGATGTACATATTGACAAAGAAACAGAGAAGAAACTAAAGGAATTACAGAAAACACAGATAAACGAAGATGGGAGGTCTGCTATAGAATTGCTTATAGGTGGTGATATAAAGAATGGTCTTGGTAAACTAGCTGGTAATGTTGGAGAAAATGTTGTGCAAGAAGTGATTAGATGTATTCCTTTTGGAAAAACAGTAAATGTATTGTATGAGGCATTAACAAAGAAGTAATTGAGAGGAGCTGTTAAATATGAAGAAAAGATTGATGGTAATCTGTATGGCGATATTCATGATCCTAACGTTAGTCCCGTCGGATCTGATTATTGCAAAGGCGGAGGAAACTACAGAAATAGAGTACAAGAAAATTTATACCATAGCAGACCTTGCTGCCATAGAAAATGATATGTCTGGTCATTATATGTTAATGAACGATATAGATATGTCTGAAACGAAGAAAGGTGGTTCTTGGGATAGTGGATATGGCTGGGTTCCACTTGGATATAATAAGAAAGAGGAATTTAGTGGTGTACTTGATGGTAATGGGTATTCGCTTATAGGAATGAACTGCTTTGACCAACGGTGTGGTGGGCTGATATATACAGTTTCAGGTACTGTGAAGAATATAAGAATAAAAAAATGTGATATAAAAGAGGTTTATTGTGCTGGGGGTATTGCATCGAAATTGAATGGTGGAACAATTATGAGGTGTTCTTCAGAGAATGGCATAATAGAACAGAAAAATAATCTTGGATATAACTTATACTATGGTGCAGGAGGAATAGTTGGACAATCAAATATAGGTGAAGGTGTAATAGCAGAATGTTTCAATACATCTACGTTGTCGACATATGGAAGACTTGGAGCTGTCATAGGAGGGATAATTGGAAGTGGAAACAAAATAAATATTGTTGATTGTTATAATGCAGGAGATATAGAGGGAAAAGATGATTGTTCTAGTATTTGTGGAATAGGAATGGAAGGAAATTTAAAAAATTGCTACAATGTGGGTAAGTTGAAACAATTTACTTCTAATGGATCTGCACATGCATGTGGATATGCGTATAATGAAGAAAATTGTTATTATGATGTAAATTGCTATGTTAATGGAGGTTATGATAATGATGCCACTTCAAAATCAACAGAACAATTATCATATCAGGCTACATTCGCAGGATGGGATTTTGATAATACATGGATAATAGATTCTGCAACAAATTATAAATACCCACAGTTAAGAAATAATAGACAGGACACCGACAAAAATGTCGAGACAATCGAGTGGTCATCATTACCATCAAGACAAACCTATTATAAAGGCGCAGCTATTGATCTTTCGGGTGCAGAGATAACGGTTTACTACGTGGATGATACCAGTGAGACAATAAAGGTCACAAAGGACATGCTTTCAGAATATGATATGTCCAAGGTCGGAACGCAGCAGGTTACTGTTATATATAAGGATAAAACATTGACATTTGACATAACGGTAAAGGAGATTCTCAATGTAGATCAGATATCAGGACCGGACAAGACTGAATTTGTCAAGGGGACAGCATTTGACTTTACTGGATGGCAGGTTAGAGTAATATATACGGATGGAAAGACAGAGACCATTGATGTAACACCAGAGATGGCAACGGGAGCAAACATCAATGTGGTCGGAAGTTATACAGTAAAGTATGAGCTCAATGGACAGGTGTTTGAACAGGAGATAAAAGTAACTCCTATAAAACTCAGCGGTATAAAGATTACCAAGAAACCAACCAAACTGACATATATTGAAGGCGAGGAATTCGATTCAACGGGAATGGTTGTGGAGGCTGCCTACAATAATGGTACAAGCAAGGAGATAACGGATTACACTGTTGAGGGATTTGAGTCAGAACTTGGAACACACACTATAATAGTAAAATATCAAAATTACAGTGATGAATTTGATGTCGAAGTAGAAAAAGGCGTTCCGGTAGCTATAGCTGTCACAACCATGCCGGATAAGACAGAATATATAGAGGGGCAGGCATTTGACTCAACAGGAATGGTTGTGCAGGCTGTATACTCCAACGGCTTCAAGAAAACAATAACTGACTACACTGTTTCAGCCATACCATCAGGACTCGGATCAAGAAAGGTAACTATATCAAGTGGAAATGTTTCTACATATATCTATGTAAAGGTAAAAGAGAAAGAGCTTGAATCAATTGTGGTTGATACATTGCCAGAAAAGACATTGTATGTTGAAGGAGAAAAGTTCGATAAGAATGGTATAGTAGTTAAGGCAATTTATAATAATGGTAATTCAGAAGAGATATCGGATTATGTATTGTCGGGCGTCGATATGTCTCAGATTGGAACACATCAGATAACAGTGTCGTATCAAGGGCTTATGACTACATTTGATATCGAGGTTATAGGTAAATCGTTAAAGAGCATATCTGCAATAGGAGTCAAGAAGACAGAATATATGCCAGGCGAAAAGCTTGATCTTGCAGGTTTGGTAGTAAAAGCGATATATAACAATGGTACATCATCAGAGCTTTCGGCAGATGATTATTCGGTATCAGGATATACAGGAACAGTTGGAAATAATATAATTTCCGTTTCCTATGGAGGAAAGTCAGCTACATTTGTTGTAGTAGTACATAATCCTTCAGGTGAGTGGGTTGTGACAAAAGAGGCAACCTGTACTTCAGAGGGTGAGAAAGTACAGTACTGCAAAGATTGTGACAAGGAATTGTATAGAGAAAAAATTGAAAAGAAAGCACATACGTTAGTCAAGGATGCAGCTGTAGATGCAACTTGCACCACACCGGGTAAGACAGAAGGTACTCACTGTAGTGCGTGTGGTGAGGTGATTGTCAAGCAGGATGAAATCCCGGCACTTGGACATTCATTTGGAGACTGGGAGATTGTAAGCAAGGCAACATGTGAAAATGCAGGAGAACTTAAGCGAGTATGTTCAGTGTGCGGAGCAGAAGAGACCAAGAAAGATCCGGCAACAGGTCATGATTATATGTCTTCAATAGTTAAGGCAACATGTACAAAGGGCGGTTATACACAGCATGTATGTAGCCGATGTGGGGACAGCTATAAAGATTCATTTACGCTTCCAGTAGAGCACAGCTATGTCAGTCAGGTGACAAAGAGTGCTACATGTATGGCAGATGGTGTTAAGACATACATATGTACAAACTGTGGTGATACTTATACGGAAATTATAAAGATGTTGCCTCATACGGTTGTGATAGATGCTGCACAGAGTGCAAGCTGCACAAAGACAGGACTCACAGAAGGAAAACATTGCAGTGTATGCGGAACAGTTATAGAAACGCAAAAAACTATTCCTAAGAAAGCCCATACATATAAAGTAGTAACAACCCCTGCAACAACAGTGAAGAATGGTTCAAAGGTAAAGAAGTGTAGTTCCTGTGGTGCGGTTGCAACAAAGAGAGTAATTTATAGACCAGCAACTGTGACATTATCAAAGAACAGTTTTGTATATTCTGGAAAAGTACAGAGACCGTCGATTGCAGTTAAGGATTCAAAGGGTAGGATTATTCCAAGCACAGGATACACGATGACATATTCTAAGGGATGCAGGGCGGTTGGAAAATATGCGCTGAAACTAACATTTAAGGGCAATTACAGAGGAACAGTAAATAGAACATTTACCATCGTTCCAAAGTCAACTTTGATAAGCAGTGTGCGGCCTAGTAAGAAGACATTTACAGTAAGTTGGAAAAAACAGACCGTAGAAAGCAATGGATATGAGGTTCAGTATGCGGTCACAAGTAATTTCAGGGGTGCAAAGACAGTTGCAGTAACAAGCAATAAGATAACATCGAGGAAGATCACAGCAGTTACATCTAAGAGAAAATATTATGTCAGAGTTCGTACATACAAGAAGACCGGTAATAAAAAGTATTATTCAACATGGTCGGGCGTAAAGACAGTTGTAGTTAAGTAATATATAAGCTATTATAGTGACCTTGAACAGAATAGTATGTAGGAACGGAGCACAAGTATAGGATTTATAAAGCCGCTATATAGGATAGAGAAGTTTGATTATTCCTGTATAGCGGCTTTCATAATGTTATATATTAGTGTTTTATCACACCAGTTTCTTCTCTGTCCACTTTCCGCTTCGCCAGCGCAGGACCATACCCACTGCGCGCACACATTCGTCACAGGTGAGGCCTATGTAGGCGCCGGTTGCAAGGAGCCCAAGGTGCAGGCCGAACATCCATGTACCGCCGACAGCACACACGTACATAAAGACCGCTGCTATGACAGCCGGGAATACCGCATCTCCGCTGGTCTTCAGATGTAGGACGGATTTTGCGGACATTCAAAATAAAAAA
>ULUO01060689.1_pt1 | contig 31133 bp, 31 predicted proteins | sample 1958611 | NCBI WGS metagenome assembly ULUO01 (sample SAMEA4835762, study PRJEB28245) | human gut metagenome | biome: gut microbiome; material: fecal sample | place: Denmark | collected 2008
GATGTCCGAAACATTCTAACCACAATTCCACTCCCCTTCCACTCTTATTTGTCTAAAACCCGTAGGTCTCAAATACAAACTTCATTATAAGTTGTACATTGTTCTTTGTCAATTCCAAGAGTTTTGGATTTACACAAAATTAACAGAAGCGCCGAAAACCTTGTCTATCCCGTTGTTTTTCATAGGTTAACGTGTTAAAATATAGATATCTGTATGGTTTTTACCATGTCGGACAGTATATTTCAGGAAGGAATCATATATTTATGAATAAATCAAGTTTTGGGAATCATTTTACCGTTACCACCTGGGGAGAATCCCATGGCAAGGCTCTCGGGGCTGTCGTAGACGGCTGCCCTGCCGGTCTTTCTCTCAATGAAGAAGATATCCAGAAATTCCTTGACCGCCGTAAGCCTGGTCAGAGCCGCTACACCACCACACGTAAGGAAGGCGATCTTGTAGAGATCCTCTCTGGTGTCTTTGAGGGAAAAACAACCGGAACTCCGATCTCACTCATAGTCAGAAACACAGACCAGCGTTCCAGGGATTACGGCAACATCGCTTACACCTATCGTCCGGGACATGCCGATTTTACGTTTGATGCCAAATATGGTTTCCGTGATTACCGCGGAGGCGGCCGTTCTTCAGGACGTGAGACGATCGGCCGTGTGGCAGCAGGGGCGATCGCAGCAAAGATTCTTGAAACTCTCGAGATCTCTTTCTACACCTACACCAAATCTATTGGACCTGTAAAGATCGAAAGTTTTGATGCAGAAGAGATCAGCAAAAACGCTTTCTATATGCCGGACGCCAAGGCAGCCGAGGCAGCAGGGGCTTATCTAGAAGAATGCATGAAGAATCAGGACAGCGCAGGCGGTATCATCGAATGCCGAATCAAAAACGTTCCTGCCGGTCTCGGAAATCCGGTCTTTGAAAAGCTGGACGCCGTTCTTGCCGAGGCAGTCATGTCGATCGGTGCGGTCAAAGCGGTGGAGATTGGCGATGGAATCCAGGTTTCTGCGATGAAAGGCTCCGAGGACAACGATGGTTTCCATATGGAAAACGGACAGATCACCAAGAATTCCAATCACGCCGGCGGCATTATGGGTGGAATGAGTGACGGAAGCGAGATCATCCTCCGCGCTGCGATCAAACCAACCCCGTCCATCAGCCAGCCACAGAATACCGTCACAGACAGCGGAGAAGAAACTTCTCTTGAGATCCACGGCCGTCATGACCCTGTTATTGTGCCAAGAGCCGTTGTCGTTGTAGAATCCATGTGCGCCCTTGCGATCGTTGATGCGCTTTTTTCCAATATGACCTCCCAGATGGACCGCATCAAGGAATTTTACCAGAAATAAAGAAGTTACAGATTTCATTTCTTAATCAGCGGACGTGCCACTGGCACCTCCTCGATATGCAATGCAACAAACAGAAGCCCCTGTGTTCCATGGCGGATCACAGGGGCTTCTGCTATAAGATTATTGTTCTTCGTCTTCGTCGGTATGTACATCCTCTGCTACCTCATCCGGCACCGGCCAGATATGGATGCAGTTTGGAGTCTCGATATGATGGGGTTTATCGTTCATAACGATGATATTTTTGTCATAATCTACTGTGAATGTAGTGATGGAGTTGCTTGCATGGTTCGCAAGTGCAATGTGCTTGTTGTCCGGGAAGATTACCAGATCCTTCGGATAATCGCCGCTGATCGGAAGGTTAAACTTCTTCTCAAGGAGTCCTGTCTCTGCATCAATCTCATACATGGAAACCGAATTCTCTCCGGCAGTTGTACAGAACAGATGCCTGCCGTCCGGTGCAAGTGCAAGTCCGGATGCCGCATTGTGGATCGCATCCTCGTCATTCGGCTTTCTGAGTGTGCTGACACTCTGGAGCAGTTCAAACTCAGGAGTACTGCCGCTTCCGTCATAGCTGTAAACCTTGATCTCATTGCTCAGTTCAAACAGGATATATGCAAATCTGCCGTCTGCACTGAAACGGATGATCCTAGGACCGCTCTCTCGCGGGCAGCGGAGGATGTCGACCAGTTCCAGCTTATGCTGTCTCTTGTTGATGCGGTAGATCTTGACCTGATCGATGCCGTTGTCAACTGCACACAGGTATTTGTTGTCCGGTGTAGGACGTACACAGTTTACATGTGGACGGAAGTTACGCTCTGCAACGCTTCCAAGTCCCTTGTGATAAACACCATCCATGATACGTCCGAGACTTCCGTCGCGGCGTGTATGTACAACGGTCACCTTGCCGTCATGGTATCCTGCCACATACAGATATTTGCCGTCCACATCTGTTGCCAGGAAACATCCTCTCATTCCGTCGATGCTGACTCTGTTGATACGGATCAGGTCACCGTTCTCGTCACGTTTGAACACTGCCACACCTTCGTCCTCGATAGAATACAAAAACTTGCCATTCTTGGAAATCGCCGTATGAGATGCATTGCTGACCTGTACTTCGCTCCGTTCTTTCAGAGTACCTTTCTCAACATCTACATCGTAAACCTGAATACCTTTACTGTTGCCGTGGGTATATGTTCCCACATAGGCTACATATTTCTTATTCCCCATGATATTGCCTCCTAAAATCGCGCGTTGTCGTTGTCCACGCAGAGACAGTGCTCTGCATGAACTTAAGTGGTTACTGTTCACTCCAGCAACCTCAGGTGTCCTTATTATATCACAATCCAATTCCAAGAACAAGTTAGCATTCAGGAGGAAATGTATTTTATCTCATACTTAATGTACTTTATTTTCCACTTTTAGCGAAATCCCTTGTTTTTGCGGTGTTCCAGACTTGCGGTATAATTGATTTGTGACTAACCTGTGACTAACCGCAACAACCTATATCGTTCTATATGCTATTAAAACAGATGATACAATATGCTCCCGGTAGTGGGTACCTGCCGGGATTTTTTCTTAAATTGCAATTAAATCTTTCCAGGTATTTTCTCCACATTCCCCGTCTACTTCCAGTACTCCATTTCTGGACTTCTGATACTTGGTCAGTGCGTAGATAGTATTCTCGTCTGCTTTTCTGGAAAGCGTCAGTGCCTTTCCGTCCTTACCTTTAAATCCTCTGGCAATAAGAATCTCCTGCAATAATAATACGGATGTTCCCGTAGTTCCTAATTTTACAAGCTCAGGTTCAAACATATAACCTGCTCCTTTCTTACTCGTTGTTGTCAATGCAGTATCCGCCGGCTTATTTCCGGCAGCATTAATCATGCTGAAGTCAATCCCTTTTCCTGTGAACCTCAGTCTGTGGGTCCAGCCGTGGCTGTACAGGTACCAGGACTGGGTACGGATCTCATTACCGGAATTGTCAATCGTGTCTTTCGTTCCTTCTGAGCTTCTGGCATGGACGATATTGTTTTTATCTACCGCCAGGGCTGTATGATAGGTGGTGTTGAGTTCGATATCTCCCTGGATCATCTGCGCATGAGCGGTCTGGTTGCGGGCCACTGTCTCGAATCCGGCATTCAACATCCGGAGCATATTTCCGGTGTAGCTGCAGTTTCTCTTAAGGTAATTCGCCTGCTCCACCAGACCATTTTCCAGAAATGCGTAATAATACGCTGTCAGTACCAGGCTGGAACAGTCAAATGATTTCGGGTTTACAATATTGTACAGGCTCCTTACCGCCTGACTGTAGCCATGACTGTTATCATTGGCAATCCTAACCGCAAAGCTCACCGCATCGTTCCGGACGTTCTGAATGATCTGTTCTTTTGTGAGTTTCACATTATTTTCTCCTTTTGTATCGGTTTTTGTGTTTTCGTCCGTAGTATAATCCTTATAAAATACGTTCATGTCCACATTACCGCTAATCCCCACTACTTTTCCTTTACTGGAATACTGCCAGCCGATTCCTGCAGTCGGCTTGAGGCGTGTCTGCATGGTTCCATTATCATTTGCCGGATATCTGGCAAGCCACAGATCATAGGATTTCAATTTTGTAGTCAGGATATTCTGATACCAGTCTACATTGCAATAGATTCCCACTTTATAACCAGCCTTTTTAATCCTGTTCAAAAAGGTCTCTGCAATTTTTTCGACTGCTGCCTTTCCAAGTTTTTTCTGCTTCTCCCATTCCAAGTCGTAAAATACAGGAAAGTCCATGCCACGGCCAGAGAGAACTGCAAGGGTCTCTTCTGCCTCCTCTAATGCCTGTGCCTCCGTCAGTGCGTAACTGTATTTGTATCCGCCTATAGAGATTGCATTTGTCCTACATCCTCTATAATTATGTTCAAAACTGGAATCTGGTCCATTCTTCTGATGGATCCGGAGGATTGCAAAGTTAATTCCTGCCTTTTTTACTTTTGCCCAGTCTGGTTTTTCCTGATAACTGGACACATCGATGCCTTTAATTTTCATATTTACCTCCTGTTTTTATAATAAGAAGAGAACGATCACTCGTCCCCTGTTCCCTCTTTATTATCCATATTCACTTTGTCTTCGACCTGTGATTTCACATGAGTTACCAACGGAATCAGGAATGCCGGGATTGTTACTCCCATATCCTTGATGTTTTCCAGGATGCTGATAATCTCGTTGCAGATGATCCAGATTGCTACAATACATGCCACCAGGAATGTGAATGGTAAGGCGATGCCTACGGTCTGGGATGCATACAGGAGCAGCTGATCAATCACAGCTCCAACTACTACTAGAAGCCACATGCATACTTTTTTCATAATACCGCGGATACTCTTATAGGAGTTGATGTCCTCAGAACGGTATGTAGATGCCATGAGTCCGGTTGCGTAGTCGAGAATGTTGCAGGCTACCATCAGAAGAACCGGCACTGCCAGCACTCCCAGAATGGAGCTGATGAATGCAAAGACTGCTGTTAAAATTACTTTGATATGATTTTCTGTCATAAGTTTTTCCTTTCTCCGGTTGCGCCGGCGCAATTTTTTCCCAAAAGAAATAGAGCCTTATGGCTCTGCTCTGATTTTCTTCATGTTTAATCATTTCCTTTTACTGTTTATTTTCCAGTTCTTTGATTCTCTTATTCATATCCTGGATCAATTTCAACATTAACGGAATCAGAATCCTCTGGTTCCAGTCTTCTGGTCTGCCCTGCTCATCGTGGATAACTGCTTCTGGAAGGATATCATCTATTTCTTCTGCGTAGAATCCTGGAATTGTTTTGTTGTACAGGTCATCGTTTTTATACAAATATCCCGGTTTGTATTTGAAGCGTACTACTGGAAGGCACAACACTTTACAGGCATCCTCTGTGGAAACCAGCCCCATAGAATCCTTATATCTTTTGGATGATGACGCAATCGTTCCGACATGTCTGTCGCTCGCAATTCCCAGTGTTTTTCCCGTAACTGCTGTTAAATTGTACAGTCGAAACTGATCTGAACCATCCGTAAACTCCTGATTTGTTCCTGCATATATCCACAGTCCATACTTTACAACAGCAGCATGACTGTCTTCTGATAATTTTACATTGCCAATTTTTATGTATGGATTATCCCCACCATATAATGATATGGATTTATCCGCAGATACAAGGATACCATTTTTGACATTCCACGTTGCAATCGTGCCGTAATTTGCTACGAAGGAACCATTCGTAAGAATTTTAAAACGATCGTTTGCCGTAACCAGTCCATTGAAATTAATCCTGGCTGCGTTAATAGTTGCAGATTCTGCTGTCTGGTTAATTTCTGAAATGATACTTCCTTTCGAAACTTTTGAACTGATGGTAGTCTCTGTCTGTTCTATCTTTGTTTCCAAAAGTCCTTCCGCATCCGATACCCGTTTTATTTCTGACGAAATCGAATTACTCAAGATTGATAATCTGCCTTCTGTCCAGTCCTCATATTTTGCCAGAATCCTGACTCCTGTTACAAATACTCTCTTATTTTCATCTTCTACTTGTATTTTTAAGATATGCTTTCCTTCTCCAATAGTTACTTCTACGGAAAATTCTTTCCATTCATTTGCAATATCTGTTTTATCAATACTTAATATCTCAGCATCATCCAGATATATTTTTGTATCGCCGGCATTCCCTGCTACCTGAAATACAAACTCATTTTTCTGTTTTTTATTAGTTAAGTACTCCCAGCTTATAAAAGGCGTACTCAGCATTCCTTCTAAAGCATCATTTCCTGAACCAGTATTTTTGTAGCGTAAGAGTTTTGCGCATTTTTTTTCCAGGTAAGAAGCCGTCTGAAGACCGGACTTGCTTTTCCACCCTTCTTTACTGTCAAAATCGCCATTTGTACAATAATTGTAATAGGATACGTCTCTAACTTCTGCAAAAATCTTCGTAGTAGAGGCTTCTATTGCTGCACTCAGCTGATCAACAGTACTATAACCGTTCAGCTTATTCTGGGTCACATAGGTATCAGATATCTCTGTTTTCAGATTGTTTATTGTCAAATCAACAAAGGCTTGCATTGATTGAGTGGTACTGTAATCTGTTTCAATGTGATTTGACAGCTGTGTCAAAGCAGCTGAAAAATTATCCACCGCAGATTTATATTCACCGACTTTGCTGTTCAGGTCTGTGCACTTTCCGCTGACAGCATCGTATTTGGACGTTATGTCTGTATAGGCCTGCTCCAGTCCATCTACAGTAAGCTTCACATCAGCAAGTTTGCTGTACATTGTTACTTTGCTGTTCTGCAGTTCGGTAATCTCGCTTTCACTGATCAGAGCTTCTATTTTACCTTTCAGAACAGAAAAATTTGTCTCATTTGCCTGAAAACGTTTCAATATAGCTTCTTTTGAAAAAATGTTTACTTCCCTTTGAAATTTCGTATTTTTCACCTCCTCTCTGCAAAATAATAACAGCCATCTGGAGAATTTATCGCACTTAACGCAACAAGTACCCCAATATCATTTGTATTTATCATATTCGATTCCTGGATTCTGATTCCAGTACAACGAACCACCTGTGACTCATTGTTTTTTCCGAATCAATTCATACAAATCCATTCCGAATTTTGACGGTGAATCTGTATAACCAGCAGAAACAGCACCTGCATATACACTTCCGGCTATATCTACTTTCACGCCATTAAAATCTGTTATCATTATCGTTCCAGAATCTGTAATATATAAAGCATTACCAATCAGCTTTTTATCTTTTGCAAGTTTTGCTTCAGTTACCCGGCAGATTTGCAGGAAACTATTGGACGGTTCTTCTCCACGGATTACAATGTTTTCCTCATCAATATCGTAAAGATACATACCTCGGATAGATGTCTTGTAATATTCTCCCGTACTGGTCTGACATCCGTTTGCTGTATTTGTGAGATTTACATAACCGTCTGTTCCTGTTGCTGACTCTGGCACTGTAAAAGTAAATCCTGGTCTATCATCTCCATAAATAGAGGATTTTATTTTATGTGTCTTTGGTATCCAATCGTTTCCTCCTGGGAAATAGATACGAAACGCAACATTCGCATCGCCTGAATTATTTTCATAAGTATCAAACCCAAACTCATACGTATGACCCGCTTTGAAAGTGCCATTCGGAAATGTCCAACATAAGCCTGACCAGTTTGCAAAATCATTTGGCTTATCCCAGATAATATCGAAATCATAATCATCAACTTTGTTCACAGTATAACAGATTTTAAGATTGTTATTGTTTGTAGCCGCATCTAATTTAGGAATCAGATTTGTATACCATTCTTTTGTAATATCCTCCCCATATTCATCCACGTCAACTACATAAAAATTGGCCAAGTCGAAAATTTCTCCCGTAGAACCATTGTAGCAGATTGTCACCGACCATTTTTCTTCTTCTGTATCTTCCGGAATTGTTACTGCCCTTACATATCCATAAAAATTATCTCCATAATAAGAAGACTTTTGCATGTTGTTAATAGTTTTACTTATCCAGAACCATCCAATTTCGCCTGGAGCACTCGCATAAAATCCCCAGTTATACGTGCCTGTATTTTCTTTTACCGTAAAACCAAGTTCCAGAGTATGCCCCTTTTTATTTGTTATATCAACTTCCACATACATATTTATCTGCGTATCATTTAGTCGAGTGAGGCGAATACTATTCGTATCGTAATCTACTGTATCAACTGTCGCGATTCCGTTTTTTGCTGTATTTTCAAGTCTCTTTATAAAGTTCGTTGTTGAAACAAAATTTGTCAAAATCAATTCCTTACCCCAATCATCAATCATCATGCGATGATAAATGTTTGCAGTTGATTTATAAGATGTCTGAATTGTGTTTACATCTTTTTCAAGATTATCCAGCCTCTGATCTGTTTCATATGCATACTGAGACAGTTTTTTAAAAGCATTATTTATTCTGACTCCATCAAAATAAATATAAATCTTTTTCAATGTCTTTTCGCTTACCGTCTCCCCCTGTGCGAGATTATCCCCTCGTACCACTTCTAATGTGTGTCCATTGGCATGAAGGATATAATGACCCTTATCCTTTCTGACGATATCATATTCTTCCGTTTCCGGAATTAGGATTTTATCAAAAAAATCCGGAAGCTCCCATGTCAGCAGTCCGTTTAGGTCAATATAGTGTGCACCACTGCACAGTGTGTCGCACACCAAATAAGTTGCTAATCCATAGAATTCTTCATCAGAAAGTTTCTCACCGGTTCCCGTGCCATATAAGTAATCGTTTACTACAACTTTCGCCCCGACCTTATCGTACCAGTTCTGATAATAATTCCATACGCCCTCTGTACCATTTACATGCCTCCATAATGGCCGCCCATTAAATCCAACCTGCGAGTGACAGCTTTCCAACAGCATATAATCATCAGCCCCGACAGAAGAAGGAAGCCCATTTGGATTAGCTGTACTGACGGTATCTGCATACCAATCTTCTGAAAGCTGATTCGGAAATGCTGCCAGTCCTTTTGAATGCGTAAAGTTAACTAACTGAATATATTTTTCTCTTAGTATAGAAGGAAATCCCTGATTAACTCGTCCTTCTTCTGATTCCATACCAGCATCGTCATAAAAACATCCATCTAACGATATACCGCCCTCATATAGATCTATATACTTATCTTCGGTATGAGTAATACCATTATCATCCACCCATGTATATGTCTCAATAAACTGTTTTTTACCGTTTTTACTGCCACCAACATGTGCAGCATACTCAAGTAGCTGGAATATTTCCCATTTCGTATGGATTCTGACTGCCCCAGGATGTTTCGCAGCTTCCTCGGCATCCCAGTAACCACCTTTTCCAAGGATGTGACTCCAGTCTCCGTCTTTTCTCCAAGATGCTATTGTTATATAAAAAAACAACTTGAGATTCGGATTTGCTGTTTTTGCTTTTGTAATAATATTTAATTGTCGCGTTCTGTCTTCTTTAGTGCCAGCATTTGCATATAAATTTCCACCAGCTACTACTATATCATTCTGAGCAAGATTTGCAGCCGCTTCATCATCTGTGTTACCCCAATCATAAAAATTATGATACCACAAACATGCTTTTCCCACCTGTCTGTGTTTTCCTTTTCGGATATCCGTACCCACATTCTTCAAGGCTTCATCCAGTCTGGTTCCGTCATCGTCTACCTGGACAGCATGTGCAGCCACGAGCGGGAAGTCCTGTCCGTTTGCCGGAGTAATACCTGAGATTAATTCTACGGATCCGTTGTATTTTGCCATGTCCTGCCTCCTATGTTACTTTTATTGTTTTTGTGTCCAGGTTGCTGTTATCTGAGCGATAGACTGCATATTCCTCTGTATAGCCACTGGCATTGGTGAAACTGATGGATGCTGCTTTTGTAAAGCCGCCATCAAAGCCACCAACGCTGAACACCGGAGTTCCGTATCTGGATGGAAAAGCATACCAGATGTACTGGTCTTCTGTGCTGGTTGTGCTGAATGTTTTTGTACGGCTCCCCTGCAGTGATCTTGAAAGTGAGAGTATGAAAGTATTGTTTACTTCTTCTGGGATCTCTGATACGCCATAGTAAACCCCATTCTGGAATACAACAGATGTATTTTTCTGTGCCGTTTTCCCTTTTTCATCTGTAACCTGCAGCATGAATGTTTTATCAGCAGTTAATGCCATGTCTTTTAATGTTAATGACCGTAATGTTTTCAGGTCGGCCCTGACCTGGCCATTCATCAGGATGGTTTCCGGTTCTTTGTTCAGCTGCCATTTCAGTGTGAGCTCATTGAGCGTGCTGCCTTTTTCTGCAACACCAATATTATTGGAAAATGCTAAGATCTCAATAGGAATATACTGCAGATCCCGGTTCAGTTCGTTCAGTGCATCCGGCAGGGTTTTGGTTCCCTGATCCAGTTCGAATGTCTGTGTTGTCAGGTTCAGCAGGATCTGCCTTGCAAGATTCTCCAGGGCAACGGTCCCGCCCTGATTAGTTGCAGCATCTGTGAAAATGAACTTTTTGCCCGTCGGGATAGTAACTACCTCGGAAAGTGTATTCGCGTCAACATAATCCTTCTGTTCCGCACTAAGGCTTACTGGTTTTCCATCGATCTCCACTACACCTTCCTGGACCGACAGCAATGCTTTCCGTTGGTTTTCATCTACATCCGTTGTAAACTGCCCGACTACAACACCACCAAACATATAATCTCTATTCTTAACTGTAATAGAATATCCGTATCCCAGATCCTGTTCCCCGGCTTCTGTTTTACGAATCCAGCTAAAGCTCTTTTCCGGAAATTCAGCCGTGACATCCTGACCGGCACGGTATACAACGGCTGTGACGGTCGTAGTCCCATCCCCGTTATCATGATAAGAACAGTTATACAACAGTGTTCCGTCGGTCAGGCCGTGGAGATCTGTCGTGGTCTCTGAAAGTTCTGTCCGCAGCCCTTCCACGCCAGTTTCTATCTTTGATACCTTCTGGTTTGTAGTTACGATCGCATCCCGGGCTGTATTCGCTGTATTAGAAGCTGACTCTGCCGCCAACTGGATCGTTGTGATATTTTTGTTTATCTGTGCATATAACTGGTTTAATGTCTGTTTCTCCTCATCAAACCATATCCGGTTGCTCTTGATACTCTGCGAGCTGTCATTGATCGCAGATATCACGGAAGGTATATCTAGCTTGGAACCGGCGATCCCTGCGTTGTCTGCGATCATTTTGTTGACGATCAGGCCATCTGCGATCGCATCCGGTTTTACCCCTGTGGCATCAATCAGGATGCCTTTTCCGGTCTTGTCGAACAGAGAGAACGTGAAATCTCCATTCACATCCCGTCCGGCCTGCATCCGGACTGTGCCATCCGTATCGGACCACTGCTGTGTTGCTCCCTGGATACGGATACCTCCGTCGTCGGAAGCTATCAGGAATTTATTTGTGCTGATCGTACCGGCAAGAAGATCTGCAATGCTGACTGACTGCATCACCGCTTCCCGAATCAGTGCAGTATCAATTACTGCATTGTCAGAAGTCAGATGGATGTTCTGCAGATCGCCGATGCCTGCTGCTCCGGAAAGAAGATTTCTGATATTGGCATAATTGGAATCAAGGACATCAATCCTGCCATTTACCGCTGACAGATCCGTAGTCCGCAGCTGTACAATATCAGCTTCTGCGGCACTAAGTCTTTTGGCATAAGCATCTTCAAAATCTGCAATATTTCCTTTAATGCTTCCAAACTCTCCTTCAACAGCAGTCAATTTTCCGGAAACCTGCACATATTTTGCATCAAGATCTTTAATATGTACAGAACTGACAATTGCATTTTCCAGATCAACAATCTGCCTACTGTAAATCCCATCAATTGCGTCACCATCAATCTGTCCATTATCATTCGTAATATTATCAACTGTATTTACAGTGTCTTCATATTTCTGTGCAAGTTCATCAAAAGTCAAAACCTTATTCGCCAGTGTGCAGCTGTTCTTCTCTGGTGCATCCGGATATATTTTCATTCCCACGATGCGCTGCTTCTCTCTGGTATCCGTGATATCATCAATTAAAGTTATGATATCTCCTATACCATATTCCAGAATTCTGTATTTCTCTGAACATTTTGCCAGATCTATCACATCCGCTGAGTAGGAAACATAAGGCTTACTCATATCTGCAAGTTTTGCTTCTGCATCCTCTTTCAGTGATTCCGGCACCGTATATCTTTCATCTTTCCAGATGCATCTCTTCACTTTCGAACTGTATTGATGATTTTCCAGATATGTTTTCCCTGAATTGACTGCTTCAATCGTCAGCCCGTCCTTTCCATACGGTTCAATTTCTGTATAAAAATCATAAGATGTGGACTGTACGGTGAGACTCTTCAAATTAAGCTGATTTGCAAAATAGCTTCCTTTATCCGATCCAATTGCATTATATATACTGATTATCTGAAATTTTGAATTTACCTTAATTTCTGCCCTGTATATTTTAAGTGCCTGCTTTAATACATCTAACGCTGACACATTTGACATCGAAAGAGTTCTTTTTTTATTAACCTCACAGACTCCTATTGCCCAGCCAGTACCCGCAAAAGCAAGCTGCAAAGCAGATTTGATAGTCTGTTCCTCCGATCTGAACTCCCGGAATACTTTTCCCTCCAGCGATTCCAGGTCCAGCTGAGCTACTACTTTTGCTGTTCCCTCTGTGTTTTTTTCAATTTCTTTTACAACATAACGATCTGTTCTGGTTTCAATGTATCCTTCATTTACAACTGCATTTCTTATATTTCTGTATGGAGCAGAAAAAGAGAGCGTCCTGTCATCCAGTTCCAGAACACTCTCTATACATAAATCATCATATTTTTTCAGACCCTTCACCGGGACTTTGTTTCTATCTAATATTTTCAGCATACAAAATCCCTTTCTTCTTTTACTTTATAACCGGCATCAGCAAAGTAATCTGATTTGGTGTCATATGCATTTTTGCAATTTCTTCCTCGCCAAAGTACTCCAGATCCACATCACTTTCTGCCTTCATGAGTGTCATAATATCCTGATTATATCTGTCAGTATCCACAATTTTGACTTTTCCATTACTCTGTGTGATCAGAACACCTTCCTTGTCTTTTTCACCATATTTTCTCAGAATATCGTTTTCTACTTTCGCAATGGGTTCTGCTGCCTGTATCAGTTTATGATTATTCTTTGCAATTTTAAATGCAAGCCCAAAATCATTCATCTCTTTGTTTCCGGCAGCAGTAAGCGCACTCTGGATATTTTTAATTGCTTCGTTTGTAAGTTTCATTATGTTCTTCCTCCTTATACATACTTTGGCTTATATTTCATTGTAACTGTACATTTATCGCTTGAACAGCTGACCATATTCTTGCCAGGCTTCAGAACCGGAAATTCCCACATTTCTGTGTCTGCGAACTTATTTACACCTTCCTGCAGCACTGTACAGTCCTCACCATTAATAACAACTTTCTTCCCTGCTTTCAGGTTTTTGATAATGATAGATTCTGTTTCTCCGGAAACTTGGTTATATGCCATTCCGGTAAGTTCCACAGATGCCAGATTTGCCGAGGCGGTGACTTCTACAATACATGGTGTACTGTCATTTCCCTCTACCTCTATGGAATCTGTTGTATTTTTCATAGTAGTTGAGATTTCATTGCCAAATTCATATCCGATAAACTTCAATATCACTTCATGGCATTTACGCTTTATAGATTCTTTCACTGTTATTCTGTCTAGCACGCATTTGAAATGGTTTGTATACCCATCAATTTCCACTTCCAGTTCATCATACATGATTGCCAGTAGATTACTTCTGTTTCGAATGACTTCTTCTTTTCCTTTGCCATACACCGCAACAGAAACTGTTATACTTTTGAAACCTTTCTGACTTTTTCTCATAGCAGGTGTTTCAAGTGCAGCCGGCCATTCGCTTTTTGAGGTTACTTCCCTATGTTCTATTTCATATCTCAGCTGTCTTGCTGAAAATCTGTTTATATCAATCCCGTTGACTTTCATCTCATCCTCCGAGTCCTTAAAGCAGTATTGTTGGATATCCTATCGCCCAAAGCATCTACGGCCTGATTCTGATCGATATAAGCCATATACTTCTTTTCAGCAATTACCTGCAGATATGGCAGGTATTCCATTAAAGCATCTACAGCATCTTCAGCAAATGCCCCTGTTCCTCCTGCCGCTGGTTTCCGAACCATATCTGAATAATCCATACTTTCCCGGATCATCCCATTCACATCTGCGATTTTGCTCTCATATCCTACGCCAAATCCCTCTGCTGTATATGCTCCCAGTTCAGCAAACACTTTTGATGGGCTGTGAATATCCAGACGGCTTCTGGCTTCATCCACTGCTGCCTGGCACATATTTGCAACAGCATTAATCACGCTGGAACTTCCCGCTGTGATTCCATTTGCAAGGCCAATAGACAAGTTCCATCCTGTGTTATATAAATTTGGTGCATTGTTGGAAATGTCACGGATCTGATTCATAATACCCCTGAGAGAATTTACCGGATACTGCGATGCTGCAGAAATCCCATTTCTTAATCCTATAGCAATATTTCTTCCATATGGTGCATATTTTTCCTGAGCTGTTCCGGTCGCTGACATATTCCGGATTTCCTGGAGTAATTTTCTGATAGCAGCTATTGTATACGGTCTTCCCTTATTGATTCCACTTTGTAATCCTGTTGTAATGTTCTTTCCTATAGCAATGAAACCATCTTTATCAAGAACTTCCTTTGAAGTTTCTATCAATTTGGAAGCCATATCTTTTGCTGCCGCCGTGACTTCTGGACTTCCGGATTCAATGCCTTCTTTCAGTCCTTCCGCTACATATCGTCCCTGCTGTGCAGTTTTCCATGAAGGGGAATGAACGCCGGTTCCTTCTGCTGTTCCCTTTATCAGAGCCTCGCCCAATTCAGTTCCGGCAGCCTCTGCCTCGCCTTCCTTTTCTGTAATGCCCTGCTTGAAACCTTCCCAGGAATTCGTTCCCAGTTCTTTCATGGCCTGTTGTATCTTATCTGTACCACCGGATATGCCTTCTGTGTAAGTCTCAATAGCCGAATCCACTGCTTCTGCTGTGCCTGTTTTAAAATCAAGCGATTCTGCCCACAGCTCATTGGCTTTTTCCAGCTGTCCCGGTGTCATATCAACAAATGCCTGCACATAATTTGCGCCCTGGGGACCAAGTTCTGCCAGATGTTCCAGAAGTCCATCATTGATACCTTTTCGTGCCAGTGTTTCCATATTATCTGCCCAGTTTGTAACTCCATTAATCTGCGACTGCATATTGTCCAGTAATTGCTGCGTGGAAATTTCTGTCCCTGCGCTGTATTCCGCAAACATATCCATCTGATTCTGTATTGAACCAATCATTGTATCGCGCATACTTACATATTTTTCTGCAATCCGGACTGTTGCATCTGATATTATATTTGCAGATTCATCAATTGAAGAGGATGCATCTTCCTGAGCGGATGCCATTTCCTCAGAAGCTGCTGTTGTTGTATCAAGCGTTATCCCATACTCTTCTATCTTCTGAGCCGCTGCATCTGCCGCCGCTGTGGTGTTGTCTACCTCTTCCTTTGCCTTTTTTTGAGCTTTGGCAGCTTCGTCAAGTGCGTCTCTTGCTTCATCTTCCGTTGCCATAGCTCTGCTGAGTTTGTACTCGTAACCATCAATAGCAATCCCTGTGGATTCTATGGATTCATTATTTTTCTTAATAACCTCGTCACTTTTTTGAGCAGCCTCATTATATGCGCTTTCAGCCTTTGCTACATTCATTTCAGCTTCAAAAAGGGCTTTCATGGATTCTTCTTTCGCTTCTATAGCTGCTGACTGAATAATATACGCTTCCTGATTCCCGATCAGCGCAGTTATCTGCTCGTTGGTCAGCTTGATAGAACCTGATTCCTCGTCCCAGGCATCTGCAAGTTGTGGAATTGATTCTGACAAATCCTGCACGATCCGTTTTACCTGATATTTTTCGTATTCTGTTTTTTCCGTGACACCATTTAATTCAAGGAGAGTCTTCTTATAGTTTTCCAGTTTTTCAGCGTCAAGCTGAGCATTTTTCATGGATGTACTGGCATTTTCCAGAAGCTTATCAACCTGCTCATTGGAATTCTTGATTTCTTCAATGAATTCCTGCAAAACTGTTTTCTGAGGAGAAATTCTTTTTCCAACCGCATCAATTGCACTTCCAGCCAGATCAATTCCTTTTTCCAGAAGAGGCAGTGCAGCTTCTCCAATTGGATTCAGAATCTCTGTTTTGGCTTTTCGCCCAAGAGATTCCAGTTTGCTTTCCAAAGTGTCGTAGCCAATATCTTTGATATCGTTCATTGTGCCATTCACTTCTTTGTAGGCATCATTGACATCCCCCAGAGAGGTGATCACAGCCATTGCATTATCCTCTCCCAGTGAAGACCATACTGTACTTGCTGTTGTGAGAGCTTCCTGTTCATTGGTGGCATTCTTCAAATCGCTGATAACTGAATAAAAAACATCTTTCGCGGTTGCTTTTCCCTCTTGCCATTTCTGGAACAGATCGGCAGTACCTTCTGAAAATGACCCCAGATTTTCTCCGATTCTTCCATCTGCCAGAGAGATTGTAAACTCCTTTACAAAGTCATTCACTTTATCAAGGTTGTATGCTCCCGCATCCAGGCCGTTCTGAAGAATTGTAAACATTTCTTCCGCGGAAAATCCCGCCTGAGACCACAACTGACCATATTCAGCAATGTTATCACCCAGCTCATGTGTTTTATCAAGACCGTTCTGAGCACCTTTTGCTAGATAGTCATATGCCTGTTTTGATGTCAGACCAAATTTTTTCATGAGAGTATCGATACCACGAACGCTTTCCTGCATATCCATATCGAATATATCTTCCAGTGCAATCGCATTTTCTGTAAGATCTTTCAGATTAGACGGATCAATCTCACCTGTAATCTGTTTGATCTGTGCCATCGAATCTGCCACACTTGCGATATTTTCTCCGTAGTTGTCACTGTACAGATCCTCGATTGCATCTTTATATTTCTCCATGTTTGCTGCTGCAACACCCGAAGCTGCCTGAAATTTTTTTGTTGCACTTTCGGTAGATGCGGCAAATTCTACGCTTTCTTTTGCAGTTTTGGCAAGTGCCGCTCCCAAAGCTGCCAGACCTGCAGTTGTCGGAGTTATCTTACTGGCAATCCCTGAAAAAGCACCAGAAACTCCCTGTACCCCTTCTGCTGCATCATCAGTATTTGTCTGTATCTCTTGCAGACTGTCCGCATAGTCTTCTGCATGGTCAGCAGCCTCTTCCATTGCTTTTGCATTTTCATTCAATGCATTACTGGCTTTAGCTGTTTCTGTCCTTGCTTTTATGAGATTTGTTTCCCAGGTCTGCACTCTGTCAGCCGCCGTTTTATAATTTTTCTCACTTTTTTCAAGTGCTTCCGTCAGTTCCGCTACCTTTTTTCTCTGCTGCTCTGTTTCCTCTGATGAAGAGTCTGATGCTGATTCCATTTCCTGAAGTCTTTTTGTTGCCTGCTGCAGATTGTCCCTGAGATCCTGCAGCTTATCTCCCATCTTTGCATAGGATTCTCTGGCATGCTGTAGTCCTTTCTCAACTTCTTCCTCTTTTTGCTTATGTACATCAAGAGTTTTGGCAAGAACTTCATGTTGTTTTTTCAGTGATTCCAGACTATTTTCCTGTCCCTCGCTTTCTGCCTTGACAAGTTCCATCTCTGCTTTCAGCTGTGAAAGTGTCCGGTTGCAATTTGTAACTGACTGCTTAAAGCTCCGTTCTCCATCAAGCGCAATGATCGCACCAATTTTTTTACTACCCATATCAACCTCCCATTGTCCGATACAGAAACGGTTTACAGATCATCCAGTGATACTATCTTCTTTTTTTCAAAAGTAGCTTTTCGCATAGTCACATTATGATAAAATACAAACTGCTTAAAAAGTTCATTCCATTTCCCATAATACATATGTGCAACTTCCTGTTCTGTATATCCAAGTTTCATTCCCACGAAGAGTATCCAGGAAAAATCTATTTCTGTGGATTCTCCTTCTTCACTGTCATCTTCGTGGGATTCTCTTTTTTTACCCGGAAGCAGTTCATAAATTCTTTATGGAGTTCCGTTGCAAGATCGAATATTGTAGAATCCACTTTTCGAGCCAATCCCTCTCTTGTCAGATCTCTTGGTTTTTCACCCAGTTTTTCCGCTTCTATAGCTTCCCCTTCCATGCAGAACCAATATAATGCATCACATACCGCCTCCGGATCCGGATAACGTACTTTTATTCCGCCTTCTTCATCTGATTTTTCAAAAACAATTATTTTATCTTCAAATGCACTTACATCTCCATACTTGTCCTGAATTTTTTCCAGAACAAGTAATGAACACTTGATTGCATACGATTCTCCTGAAAGAGAAATCCTGTTCGGTTCATTGTTCAGCATCTCATCCTCCCCTCAGGCTCCAGCAGTAAAAAATGCATCCGCTGCTTCCTGCGCTTCAGATTCTGTTGCAAATTTCTTTACTTTCTTCCAGGCTTTTTCATTTGCCATAGCACGACCGCTGATGGAAGGTGTCTTATATTCAATGTTATCTCCTTTTGTTGCAAATTCATCCGATGGTTCGGAAAATTTTACCTTTGGCAGAAAATTCGCACAGTATTTTTTTACGCCATTCACCTTTTCAACAGTGATCCACGCCGCTCCAACATATGCAGCTTCATCTTCCGATCCATACACAATCTCATTTTTTTCTTTATTTACCGTATGACCAAACATCTGCTCATCTGCTTCAATAGGTATGGTTGATGTATTCAGTGTAACATCTGCATACCGAAATTCTTTATCATACTCGGCAAGCTCATCGTCCCCGTAAAGACTCCCTTCTGCATAAGATGGGGTGATGTTCAGTCCAATTGCTTTTCCAAGATATACTGGCTCACCATATGTATTACCCGTCAGTTTTGCAATTTTAATTTTTCTTAAGCCTAAATATGCCATTTTTATTCCTCACTTTCTTCGATATAGCACGAAAAGATCAGGTGAAAATACTTTGTATCTTTTTCGTATTCTGTGTTGATATCCGTCATCGTAAATCCCGCGGTTCTCAGAAGCTTCCTGATTTCTTTACGCTTTGAAATATAATTTTTCTTCGTAAAAAAATGAATCTGCATATAATGCGTCCATTCCAGGTCTTCATCATCCCCATAAAGTTCCGGGCTTTCTAATTCAGGGTTATACACAATATATTCCTCCGGCGGATGTGCGTCCGGGCAGACCACCGGCCAGATATTTTTACAACAGTTAAATAACGCCTCTTCTATTTTGGTATTGACACTCATTTTGTCACATCCTCAAATGTTTTCTGCATAATCTCCAGACATTTTTTCTCAGATTTTCTGACAGCCTTTTTCAGAATCGGTTTTGCCGGCTGTTTACTGGTTCCATATTCTCTATATGCCATTTTTTCCCCGTTTCTGACGCCCTTTCTGTCTCTGCCAGTCGGACGTACCGCCGCAAAACATCCATACCCATTTATTTTGGCACCTGTTGCCTGTATGGAATCTGCCAGATCTCCAGAAGAATCTGAAGATGTTGTTGTTTTTATCATCTCTTTTACTGTCTCAACCAGAATTGGCGATGCTGTATCTACTACCTTTGCTGCAATATCATCGGGATCATCATATTTTTTCAGTTCGTCTTCAAGCAAATCAAATCCTGTCATCTTCAACGACATACTTCCTCCTAACTGCAGACAATCTCTATCATAGATCTGCCTGTCTTATATGTTCTTACAATCTCATATTCAGCTTCGTCTACAATCACTTTTTCTGCATATGCCGGTCGGCCATTGTTCTGATGTCTTGTATTCTCCCAGTCTTCCTGTCTGGCAGTAAAAACTGCTGTTAAGGCAATTCCGGTTCTAAGTGCTTCATAACTTTCAGCCCGCTTTATTGATTTTTCTGTCAGAATTGCCGGAACGCTATGTCTCTCTGTTGCAGGGAATCCATCTGAATCCTTTTTTTCTTCTTCCCATATCAGTTCACCCTCATATTCCATTTACTTCTCCTTATATTCACCGCTGAGAGCCATAGAGTCTCTGAGACTTTGAAATGCATAAAGAAATTTTTCGCTGTCATCATCGTATCCATAATTTGCCTTTACATAAAGCTTTACAGCCTGTTTATACAGGGGATCTGTTAGTTTCCCCTGTATCCCGGCAATTTTCAGTTCGTTCTGGCAGGCCCTTACCAAATCTTCCAGTTCTTCATCTGCAGTGCTGGATTTGATTCTGAGCATTTTTTTCAGCCATTCAACCAGTTCTTCCATTTACATTCTCCCGTTATGCTGCTTTCTTCGTCAAAGTTACCAGCGAATTCAAATCAATCACTTTTCCATCGCAGATCATGACTGCCTTTGTAACCTGATCTTCTGTATCATCATCCTCATAATTTTTGATCCGCATTGCATAATTGGTGTTGAACATATAATCACTCCAGTTAAAAAGGAACGCTACCACTGTGTCAGCTTTGATCTCAGCACCCAGCGACGGCATATAATCATTGCATACTACTTTTCTTCCCAGAAGTGTTCTCTCGGGTTTTCCGTCCACGCCATAATTAATTCTGGCGATCGGCTGTCCATTCGCATCGGTCATTCCAATAAACTGCATGAAAGTTTTCTTAGTCATATTCCATACAGCACCATTTTCATAAGCCAGTGGCAGGGCTGCCTCCATATCTGTCAACGTTTTATATTCCACATTTTCTGTTTTTGCAATGTCTACATTCTGTCCCTCAACGACAGTTTCTTCCAGTACGCCTTTTGGCTGACCTGAACCTGTACCATTAATAAAAGCCTGTTCCTGTGCTTTTACCATAGCTTCAGAAACGCTGTTCACGAACATAGTTTCAAAGAACTGAAGGCTCATTGTTACCGTTTCCAGTGTCATTGCAATCGCACATCTCAGTTTAAATCCTTTGATGTCAATATGCCCCAGTGTCTTTTTCTGTTTATCAGACGTTCCCCCTTCTGCAACCCAGGTAGCAACCGGTTTTACTGAAGATGTAGGAATAGTTGCTCCTGCTGCAAACGCGGTTTTTGTCACCAATGGCAGAATCACGCCGATTGTCTCCATTTTCTCAACAATTCTGTTGATTACGGTCGGAGAAATAACTGCACCGACATCAGAAGTCTTGGTCACTGCTGACTGATTAAATTTCTCCGGAATTGCTTTTCCGGAAACCACATAATTCATAAATGCGACCCTGTATTCTACAGAATCATACATATTTTCAGGTTCTTCCCCTTTCCCGGCAAAATTCATCATTTCTCCGGTATTTGCAAAAACATTCGCCGGATTCGGATCACTGTTCATTGCTCTCAGATTTGCCTGAGCCTGTGCGATAGCATCCCATTTTTCGTCCAGCTCTTTGATTTCTTCCATTTTGGCATTTGCCTCATCTACTTTTCCTTCATTGATAAAATTCTGAGCCGTCATAAACAGTTCGTTTCTCATTTTTTCATACTGTTTTTTATTCATCGTTCTTTCCCTCTCAGTCTTAAAAGATTCAATTTTGCCCGGGCCAGTTCTGTTTTTTTATCATCTTTTACCCGCATCATTCTTTTTACACGTTCCATTTTTTCTTTTTCCGGCAAACAAAAAAGAGACCCTGCCACAACCGGTTCAGTTTCCTCTTCTTCAAACATTATTTCATCTACCATGCCTCTCTCTTTTGCCTGCGTGGCAGTCAGCCAGGTTTCATGTTCCATCATGTCCAGAGCTTCTTCTTCCGTCATGCCGGTCTTGGCCATATATGCTGTACACAATGCCCGGTCTGCGGTCCGAAGAACTTCTGCCGCATGTTCCATATCTGTATGATTTCCTCTGGCACCTGAAGATACACAATGAACCATCATCAGGGCCGTTGGTGCCATTACACAATGCCCGGCCATAGCCACGATCGAAGCTGCACTACAGGCTTCTCCGGTTATGTAGATAGTAACATTTTTCTGATTCCTGAGAAGTGTATAGATTTCTGATCCTACATCAATCACGCCCCCTGGCGAATTGATGTACACTTCTACTTCATCACCATCGATCAGTGCATCAATTACCTGCTGCACATCTCTTGGACAGGTAGAATCTTCTCCAAAATAATCATAATAAAATTTATAATCGTTTGGAATCATCGGTCCTCTGATATCAACTCTGTACTTCATCTTCTCCTTTACCTCCTGTTCTCAGTAGTTCCAGCATAACTGCAGTCATCTGCATACAGTTTTCAGAATTTACTTTTCCAAGCATATTTTCCAGCAAATCAACAACCTGCGTATCCAGTCGCCTGATCGGCTGATCCCCTCCCTCAATCGGTGCCAGGTTCATAGTTTCCCTCCATTCATTTGGAGTCATTGCCCCACGGTCAACCATTGCCTGAAATGCCAGCTTTGTAGTAAGACTGGCACATTGGAGATTATTTGCTTCAAAAACAATACGATTCCCACACCCTCTTTCCCTTCTTGAGAAAAGTGCCACCGTATATGTCTGATAAAGCTGCACAACCACGGGTTCAATCTCAGCTTCATAATAGGCTGTCCACTCATCTTCCGTATAATCTGACTGAACAATTTTTCTGTTTGTTCCAAAAAAAGAATATATACGATCAATGATTTTCTCTGACTGCAGAGCATTCGGAACATAATCTTTGGGTTCGATTCTCTGTACATCAGCTTTTGCATCAACGCCTGCTGCTCCAAATGTGGTGCTTTCTACGCTCAGATAGTTATCCACAAAATTCTGCACATATCGTTTAATATCCTCATCCCTCATAGACTGCTTAAACGAAATCAGCCAACGAATCACACTGCTGTTTTTGATTGCTTTCACAATTCCCTGATCTATCGTGCCGATCAGTGTCATTAATCCGGAGAGTACCGGTGCTGGAGAAGTTCCAAAGATATCATTTTCGTTATAATCCTGTTTCAAATGGATTACATCTGAATATCGAAAAATCCCCGTTTTTCCACTCGTATACAAAAATTTAAGGAATAATTCTCCATCATCATTGTATTTTGCTTCAACACTCACACAGGGAACAGGATATAACTGTAAAGGTTTTCCGTTTTCATCTCTCACAACCAGAATAAACGCATTATTGTTCAGACACAGCTGATTTGCGACCTTTTCCTGCAACTGCTGCCCCGTCATATATGGATTGGGTTCTGATAAAATGAACCGGATATTTGCATCTGGATTTACTTTGATCCCCCCTGTCTTGGGATCATCCCGGATATGTTTTCCAATCAGCTTTCCTATAGCTTTTACTTTCGGTCGGATGCAGGCTCGTACTATATCACTCTCATACAGTTTCCCGTCCCACGAAAAAAAAGACTCTCCGCGAAGAGTGACCATTTTCAGTGTCTGCCCGGCAGATGGCTTATCTGCCCTTTCATTTGTTGGTTCTCTTTTCCAGAATTTTTTCATTATGCCTCCTATATCAGACTGAGATAATCATTCATTTTTTCTTCATATACAACATAAGCATCCAATAAAGCAGCAGTACCATCAATTCTCCGTCTCTGGTTGCTGGTTTTGATAGGCTGTATATTGTCGTTTTTATCTACATCCACTGCAGTATTACACAGACACCATCTGTCTACAGGATTATTGTTATAGTTGATCAGATTACTCTGTAGTTTTGCTTTCATGTTCTTCATTGGACTTGACAGTGTTTTCTTTCCCTGAATAACTGAAACCATGGACATCTCTCCAAACTCCATTTTCATCTCTTCTACCCAGTATTTTGCGGACCAGGCATCATATCCCACCCACGATATACAGATATCGTACTTTTCCTGTACTTCTTTGAACCATTCTGTAACATATTTGGGATGATTGCTGTTTCCCGGACATGTTCTGACATATCCTTTTTCTATCCAGATATCATACGGAATTTTATCTTCCGCAACCCTTTTTTCCACCAGTTCTTCTGGAATCCAATACATAGAAAGTGCATAGATATTCGGATCATCCGGCACCTGAAAGATTACTTTTGCCGCTGTAAGGTCTGTAGTTGAAGACAGGTCGGTTCCACCAATGCCATATCGTGGCTTCAAAGCCAAAATATCAAAAACATTCGGATTATTTGCCTCTTCAAATGTCAGCCATGCCTCTGATGTTGTTTCCGGAATATTAAAATCTTTACATAAAAGGTTCTTCACTAACGAGGAGTTTAAAATCGCCTTCTGCACCTTTGCCCGTAACTGATCAATTCTCTTAATAGTTCCAAGTCCCGGATTAGCTTTGACCCATGTTTCTTCTTTTATCCATTCTTTTCTGGAGTCCAGTTCGTATATAACCGGAAGAAAATGCTCATCTTTATAACCCTCCGGATCATCAAATCCATTGATCAGATTCTGTGCCTCATCATATTTACGGTCAAAAACGTGTTCTCTTACTGTTCCGGCCGTAGTGGTGATAAAGATCAAGGGTTCCTCTCTGGCTGTAGTTCCATCAACTACAACATCATACAGATTGTCATCTGTCCAGGCATGTATTTCATCCATCGTAGCACAATGTACATTCAAACCATCCAGAGAATCAGAATCCCTGCCGAGCGGTTTAAAAAAAGAATCATTAAACTCTGCATTGATTTCAGCTACCAGAGGCTTCGTCCGCCGCAAGAGGACCGGACTTTTTTTAATCATGCGTTTTGCTTCCAGCCATATGATCTTCGCCTGATCTTTTTTGGTAGCTACTGCATAAACCTCCGCCCCTGGTTCTTCATCTGCCAGCTGCATATACAATCCAATAGCCGCTGACAATGTGGACTTTCCATTCTTACGTGCCACCATCAGCATAACTTCCCGGTATTTTCGCAGTCTGGAAATCTTATGGATGATTCCAAATGTAGCCGCTACAAGTGCTTTCTGCCACAATTCCAGGATAAAAGGTTTCCCTCCCAGCTTCCCTTTGCTGTGTTTGCAGTAATTTTCAACAAATTCTATCGCATGGTTGGCTCTGGCCGGACAGTATTCCCATTCACTTTGCGGATCGTCCAGAAAGCGGATAATCTCCCGGTACATTCGGTACACTTTCCAGCTGGAATTGACAGCTCCATTTACTTCCAGTCCCTGCCGGATTTTGATTTTCTCTTCCAGTTCCTCTTTTCTGCGTACCAAAAAAGCAGAGCTGACATTTTCTTTCCTCTCTGCTTCTGCAATCTCATCTTCTATTTTTTCAATCTCTGCAAAAAGTGGCTTGTACTTTATAGCCTCCCAGTATTCCCGGATCGGATTATAATCGTCAGAATAAATAATTTTTCTGACTACTTTTCTGGCAGTGTTCATCCATCTCTTCCCCTCAGAAAGTCCTCAAAGCCATCATCTGCTTTTAATGGCTTTTCTGTTTTCGGAAGACAGTCTGTCAGAATCTTCATGGCCTGGGTCTGCTTCTGGCTCATCTGAAGATACAACTGTGCGGCAGGACTCTGTTTGGTTCCATACTGATTTTCACCATTCTTATATGTGACTTCAGTTCCTTTTCGGAGGATTTCTTCACGAAGATCTCGCATTGTAACTGTCATAAATGCAACATCTTCAATTGTTGCATTTACCAGCTTTTTCTTATTTCCATCAATCTTGGAAAACAATCTCTTAAGTCTGTTTTCTTCTTTCTTAATGTCTTTTTTTCTCTCCAAATATTCCGAAATACTGTCATATTCAGCCTCTCTCTTGGCTGCTTCTTCCTCAAAATCACCGTAGTCTATCATCCGATACCACACCCCCTTCATGATGACCTGTATGTTTTTTTAACCTAGGCAGACGGTTGCGCCCGCGCAATTCTGCAAATTATTTCAGGGGGGATACCGGAGCCACATCCCCATCTGGCGTAAATACATATTCGCACAGATCATCTGGAAGTTTTTTCTTCCCATCCTTTCTGTGTTCTTCTTCTTTGTTGTGACAGATCAGGCAATCGTATTTCAGATTACTGTAAGACAATGTAACGTCTGGGTCATTAATATTTGATGCTGTCAGCATTTTCTTGTGATGTACAATATACCCTGGTCTCTCATGGCACGTCTCACACATACCACCATCCACAGCCATTCTGTACTGGATATATGCACCCCGGCATCTTCTCCAGGCTGTACTGTCATAAAACTTTCTGGCAAATTCCTGTGCCATATCAAATCAGTCCTTTCCGTTATTTTTAATGTCCAGTTCGAACACCTACAAAAGATTCGAAAAAAGCACCCGGATTTACTCCGAGTGCTCCTTGTTGGTTCTGTCTGCAAATTCTTTCATCATCTTCATCAACTGTCCTGCCTGGCTGACACCTGCCTTCTCGCAGGCATCAGCGTACAACTCAACAACTTCTTTCTTTAGCTTGTAACTCTTTGAAATCCAACCAACCTTGTCTTGGTATTTCTTGGATGCTACAGTCTGTGGTTTCGGATTACCTGTTGGCATTGTTATCCCTCCATTTCTGTATGAGATAATATGCCAGTTTCGCCAAGCCGATCGCTATAAAGAATATTCCCAGTTTCCACAGCATACTTTACACAGATGAGTTCTTGTGTTATATTTTGTTTAAGAGAAGGGCTTTCGCCCCTCTCCGCTAATTTAATAGCTTATCGAGAATCAGTAAGATGATTCCGATGGTCAAGTCCGTTATCGCTCCGAGTAGCCAGCTCTTCCAGTCGATATCGGACTTTTTCTTTTCCGGATGTTTCCGGTTTCTATTACTCATCTGTTTCTCACCTCCTGTATATAATATATCATATGGTGTACCATATGTCAAGTGTTTTATACATAACAAGAAGGAGTTTTTCAAATACATTAAAGGCACCTCGACTGCTGCCGAGATGCCTCGCGGGAAGGATTGCATTGAAATGTATGTGGGTATTCTACCCAATCGGAGCCGCCGGCTTTTATGCCTTTGGCTACATTCTTATCATACAACGAAATTACCGAAAAACCCGAAAAATCGTCATGTAATTTTCATTTTCTTTAAATAGGCATCACGGATGCACACTCTCGGATAATCCTCATTATGCGGCATACCGATCTGCTTTGCAATCGTCTTCCAGGTCATCCCCTGCTTGTAGAACATCCGGAAGACGCATCTGGTCTGTCCATCCTTGATATCGTCTATCCACTGATCCATAGCTTTAACCTTCTCTTTTTTGTGTTCCAGAGTCTTTCTCCGGCGATCATATTTCTTCTGATCAAATCCGACAACGCTCTGCGGTCTGGGATAGCCAGTTCTGCCATCCAATATAACACTATTTCCAAGACCAGCCTCTGTATTCTTCATCATCATAAGTTCCAGCTCCAGTACCGGTATCTCCTGTTTCAACTTCCGATATTTGTCCAGCATCTCCCTGGTAACCTTAATCCCCATCAGTCTCCACCTCTCATTAATGACTGCAGCTGTATGTAAGAAGGTGCTGTTCGATAGCCTTTCTCATCCTCCAAAAGCACACAATATCTGTATAATTCTACTACCCAATATGGCTTTCTGACTTTTTCTGAATTCTTTGCACGTCCACGACTGCTTGCTTCTTCCGATTGACATTTTACATATAACGTAACCTGCTGCCCGCGCTTCAGATTATGTTCTTTTTCTCTCAACTGCTGCAATTCTTCCCATCGTACTCCATTTATAGCCCGTCCGAAAGTCGGATCCGGATATCCTTCATAATTCTTATATGTCATCTTCTCATCATCTCCTTAAACGCTTCTTCTGCTTCCTGTCTGTTTCCATATGTAATCTGTTTAACTTTCCCATTCTTTAGGCAAAACACACTATTGTCAACAAGTTTTGGATAATGAACCTCTTCCCAGTCTGCAGGAGCTTCTCTTTCTACTGCAGGGCATTTTCCATCAAAGATACAATTACAATGTGCTTCATCTTCTGTGAGATTCTGCTGCCGACAAAACTGAATCAATGTGTTATACGCCGCTATTGCAAGTTCTGGAGTAATATCCAGTCTCTTCAGCTCCATGTCTTTGATATCATAGACTTCAATCATTTCTGGTACTCCTTTCCGGAAGGCGCGCGCTGCGCCTTCCCCGGTATTGTGTGATATATGTAGATTTTAGTTGCACCCTTACTTTTCATGTATCTGCGTTGTGCACCTCTTTCCATGACTGCATCCGTCATATGAGCCTAATTTCGTGCTGTCAATTCCTCTGATATTCCCACAGCTGATATTTCCAGATGGCAGTTTGCATGCGTGTACGCATTCTGCACACAGAACTACATTTCTGTACTTTTGCGTAAGTCGGTGAATCTCTGAACTTGCGCTTTCATTTTCACTCAACGCTCTGGATAAATGTAATTTCAGATTGCACTTATCATTGCAGTATGCTTCCAATTTCTCCTGATCAAACATTTTTTCCGGCATCGGGCAGATGTGATCACATACATATTCTGCCATTTCAACTATTTCTTTGTTCATCTCGTTCTCCTTTCTTGCTCCCCTTATACGGTTCTGGAAATTCTTTCCATGCAATTACTTTTCCTCCAAGAATGGGTTTTTCTGTTTTCCATTTACCATCAGTAGTATGTGCCCGTTCTACAAGAAGCGTCCCATCATCATATGCAACTGTTACGATCACATATCTTGACACTTTCTCAAACATTCCATTCTTCCAGTTATCAGTGCCTTTAAACTTTGCAAATATAGAATCGCGTTCCTCCGGCAACCTCTCACTGACCGGAATCCACCCATTCTCTTCCTGCTCACCATACTCATTCATTATCTTCTGGATTACACAACTTTCGCATGAAATCCCAATGGCGCCACCGCACGAGCAGTCACAACCACACGGCAGGATGACATCATCTATTTCCATTTTGCTAGTTTCAAAATTTCTGCAAAATGTGCAACATTCTTCTGGAACATAATCTCCATCTTCAAGTTTGATCATTTTTACACTGCTCATTTCTTTATCCCCTTTGGATTTAATGGTATAAGCGGACACCACCGCGGCTTACTGAAAGAATCCTTGATAATTTTTCCCTTGACTCTGCACATAGCATAAGCAAGCGTAAATCCTCCCAGACATAAACAGTTCTCGCAGCAATCTGGAGTATCCACTATCAATATTGACTGCTGTATTTACCTACATCCCCTTTCCGGGAGGTGTAACAGGCACCTCCCTTGTCTGTTTATGTGATTTTAGATAGCACCCGTTACTTTAATTGAAAGAACACAATAGCCATCTTCCAGTCCCGTGTAATCATTCAGGATGTAAGTAATCTCCGTCCGGATCGTCCGGCCAGTATGTCTGCCTTCTTTGAACTCCATCAGATCCAGGCTGTCACCGATATGAAAATGATCATCTTTGCAGAACCAGAAGCTCATGTTCCCGGTCAAAATGTCATCGTAGTAGGAAGATGCCATTCTGAGCTGTTTTGTCTTCCTGGTTTCATCGGAAGGAAGATGCTGCATTTTTTCTTCGTCTTCCTGCTCCTGGAGTTTCTTTTTGCTTTCGCGGTCCAGTCGTGCCTGTCGGTCATTGTATTTCTGTTCTTCTGTCCGTTGCGCCGGCGCAACTTTGGGCTCTGGCGGCATGTATTCCGGATGATTCTGGATATTGTCCTGTCCCGGGATCTGGTCGTCCTGTCCCGTAATATCGTTCTCTTGTCCCACATTCCGCGGTGTCTGTTTCGGAATTTCTGTATTCTGTTCCGGTGGCGTTTCGGTAGCTTCACCGCTATGGTCAGGTTCTTCCAACGTTTTGTTGGGTTCAACATTACGTTCGCCAAAATAGTTATCCCAGGTTTCATCCCCTGCTGCTGCGGCATCAAAGATCTGCTTTGTATGATCAGCAAATTCCTGATAAGTCATTTTGGTTGGAGCTTCGCCGAAGATCTTGACCATGATCCCCTGCTCCAGAGTGTAAAACATCAGAAATACGGTTCCTTTACGGTAACTCCTGCTGCCAGACGGGCAGATTTCTTCTGCAAACTCTTCCACACTGAGGTTCTTTCCATAAAAGTCATTCAGAATCTCTTTGTTTTCCCGGAAGAATTCCTGAATAGCAGCTTTCAGCTTTTCTTCCGGAGTCTTTGCTTCTTTCCAGCTCCAGAGATTTTCCGGATTGGAATCATTCTCCTTGTTGAAACGCTTTAACTCACGGAAATCCTCTTTATTTCCCTCTGGACGAAGCATCTCATGATCTTCTTCCGGGATCTGGAGCATTTCTGTCAGCTGAGACTGGTTGAAGTCTTTATATTCGTCCCTGAGTTCTGGTGTGTCGCCCGGAACCGAATACTTTTCATAGATTTTCATGAAACGGCTCGTTCCGCTTTTATTCATCCCGTACTCAGCCTGGGCAAATTCTGAAATTGTACTGTATCCGTCATTTTTATAGGCTCCGGATTTATCAATTCTGGTCAGAAGCCAGCCGATCCGGACAAAGCTCTTTACGATCGTTCCGAGATTATTTTTAATATCATTCTTGCACTGGATATAATCATCCAGAGTCAACTGTGTATATTCCATATTGCTCTCCTTTCAGTTTCAGGCTGTTCTGGTTCTCATTGCTGCCGGCTGTTCCTCTAGCTGCCGTAAATATTGATCCAGCCATCTCTGCATATTTTTCTGGTCTGGTTTTCGATCATGCGCTCCATACCACTGCCTGATGGACGACTTCCGGCTGTCAATTTCTACTGTAATATAAGGTCTCTCCGGTTGTTTCTTGTCCCGCAGCATCAAAATATAACTTTCTCCTCTGTCATGTCTTCCCAGGTAAGTATCTCCTCCTACGCAGTGATGAAGTGTCCTTCCCTCCATGACAATCTCCTCTGCTGATCTTGCCGGACGAATAAGGTACTCATCATCTTCGTAAAAATATTTCTTCCGGAGTTCTCGGTATTTGGACTGTATGTCTGGAAATCTTATAGCTACTTCATTCAGACGCTTATCAATTTCTTCCTTGTGGCTTTCCCTCACCATTTCATCATGGGCTTCTTCCAGATTTCTCGGATGCTGATAGATTGTATTGTTCAGATCATATCCCAGAGACTGCCTCATATTCAGATAGTCTGCGTAGGTTGTCGCAGTACTCCTGATTTTCTGTTCAGCACCACTGCATTTTGTCCCGTACTCGCATCCGGAATATTTCTCTATCCGGTTCAGCAATTTCTGAAGGCTCATATATCTTATTGCCGTTTCAATCTGTCCCCTTCC